>MWVV01000128.1_pt1 | contig 26970 bp, 23 predicted proteins | sample 1047281 | NCBI WGS metagenome assembly MWVV01 (sample SAMN06349986, study PRJNA376086) | soil metagenome | isolation source: PT-2 sample Antarctic (ecotone) soil | place: Antarctica | collected 2015-01-13 | reverse complement strand
CTTATGAGACAAAGCCTCAAATTTTCAAAAATAATCCGTTTAATGAGTATTGAAACACTGTGTTGAGGCACTGAAAAGTAATCTCGTTTTCCAGCACCACACGAATTGGGGCATCAATTTGGTTTGTGGCATACCGCAGATCGCTTCTCAAATACCAGTGGATTGATGGGTTACAGGGGAAATTTACGTTTTGAATCTAACCATGTCAATATGATGCGTTGGAGAGTCAAAAGCCCAGGCGAGGGAGAATAACAATGAATTTGTCTAAAATTACAGCATTTACACTAATTACTTTTTTGTCTATTAACCTTTGGTGCTAGTTGAAAAGTCACGGAATTGCTTCTAATTTATGGATGACAAATCTGTAAAATAAGGAGCGAAAACCGTGACCACGAAAGATTTTATCATAGAATTGTTTTATCGAATTGATGAGGAATTGAAAAATGTTGAGAAACATCCACAAGCTAAACTTTATCCGAGTGAAGTCGTCACCATCGCTTTTCTGTTTTGCTTGAAAGGAGTCGGAAATCGGGCATTTTATCGGTGGCTGGAACGTGATTATCGTTCATTATTTCCCCATCTGCCGGAACGAACCAGACTTTTTCGGCTCTTTTTAGGACATCAGGATTTGACGGCGCAGTTTTTGGCAAATCCAACTGTGATGGGCGTGATAGATGCTTACGGAGTTGAACTTATCCATCCGATTCGAGAAGGCAGAAGCGAGAGTCAGATTGGTAAAAAAGGCATCTCGAATCATCGGTGGATAGTTGGCGGAAAACTCTGTTTGCTCGTCAATCAAGATGGATTAGTGGTGGCTTGGGCGGCGGCGACAGCAAATGTTTGCGACAACAAATTTCAGCCGCTGATAAAAGAGTTTGAAGATGAAATGATTGTTTTATCGGATGAAGCCTTTCATTGCAGAGAAGGTGATCCGCAGAATCTCAAGCTATGCAGGCGCGGAACTTGGAATGTCAGAATGATAGTTGAAACAACCTTTTCGATGATCACTTTAATTAGCCATTTCAAGAAAATGATGCACCGGGTTTGGAGTTATTTTGAAATGAGATTGGCATATTCAATGTCAATGTTCAATGTTTTGGCAAGTTGGTTTGGACTCCAATATGATGAAAATGGAGTCCTTCATTTATCAATTGCAGAGTTTTCTTTATGATTCACTAGCACCAAAGGTTAATAGTAAAACGATGAAATCAAATTCTTTGTTCAACGAGCAAATTTACCTGCAGGACGCCGAGCTTTTTCAGGATTTAACGGCGGCGGAAATTGACGCTCTGGGCGAACAAATGCCGGTTAAAGAGGTTGGAGCCGGGACGGTTTTTTACAGTCCCGAGCATCCGACCGAGGTATTGCTTTTTTTGAAAAAAGGTCGCGTCCGGTTGTTTCACCTTTCGGCTGGAGGCAAGGCTTTCACGACTGCAACCCTCGAATCGGGAACTTTCTTCGGAGAGATGACGCTGCTCGGTCAAAGTCTCTACGGCAAATATGCCGAAGCCGTCACGCCCTGCACGTTATGCGTAATGAGCCGCGACGACGTAAAAACATTCTTTCTTAGTGATTTACGCATCTCTTACCGCATCGTCGAGAGCCTCAGCAAGCGATTAGCCGAAACCGAGCAGCGATTGGCTGACTTTGCTTTCAAGCAAGTTCCGGCACGTCTGGCGGCTTTGCTTCTTTCGCTCGCCGATAAGAAATCTGTCAACAATCAGAACGAAAGCGTTTCATCCGATCCCGCTTTCGTTGAAATTGCCTGCACACACGAGGAACTATCGCAAATGACCGGCGTTCACCGCGAAACGATTACCAGAGTTCTTAACAACTTCCGCACAAACGGCTTAATCGAACTGCATCGCGGCAAAATCGTGTTACTCGACGTAAAAGCTTTGACCGAACTGAGCATTGTGTGAATTTTTAAAATATTTTTTTTCAATCCAATGTGAGCAATGTCACAGACCATTCCCGCCTTAAATTATATTCTATTAAAAGTTATAGGCGGCACTGGAGCGATGTTGGGGGCAACGGGTTAGAGAAATCATATCCGGCAAGTCCGTAGTTAAGTTAAAAAGGGATACCAGCCCGTAAATCAAATCTGAAACTGCTTTAGATTCGCCGCTTAAACTTTTACAAAATCAGGGAGAATATTAATTATGTTCAAAAAAATTAAGTTTCATCGCATCGGCTTGCTGGCGGCGGTTTTAGCCGTTTTCGGCGCGTTCGCTGTAGTAAACACGCCGACCTCGCAGATGCAGGAACGGATGGCGCAAAACAAAATGAAAATGTCGGCGGACGAAGTATTAGCCGGCTGGTCCGGCACGCCGCGCGAAGTGGCGATGAAAACAATGCAAAAATACGGTCAGCCGAGCGGTATGACGCCGAATATGCTGGTTTGGGAGAACAGCGGACCGTGGAAGCGAACCGTCGTTTATCGTCAGGAAGTGCCGCACAATTTTCCGATGCCGCACACCGATTTGCTCGAACAATTTATTGATTACGGCGTCCCGGCTGATAAATTCGACGAACTTGCCGAGTATGACGGCAGCGTTGTCGTTCAGCGCACAGTCGGAGAAATGTCGGCTCGCTGCGACAAGGAGGAGATGAATTTTCTCGCTCTTAATTTAGCCAATGACATTGTGACGGGCAAGCGTTCGGTCAAAGACGCCAGAGATTTTTACGCCAAAACAGCGATGGCATTCAAAAACGGACAGATGTCGCCGTACACGCAAGGGCTGCAATTTCAGGTGCCGAAAAGCAATACAGCTTTTCCTGACCAGCCTGCGAAAATGATGGACATGAAGATGGATAAAAATATGAAGGATAAAAATTAGAAGCCATCTCAGAAACGATTCATTTTGAGGCTTTTAGAATCGACTCTGTTTGAGTTGATTTTAAAAGCCTCATATACCTTAAACCGGTATTTCGCACGATAATTTAGATATACGCCTGCGAAAAATGCTGAAAACAATTGTTAGTTTGAGGTAATCCTAAAAATTGTTTTGCTGAATGTAATTGGTGCTTTTTATGATATTTTTTTAATAAATGAAGAGTAAATTTGAGAGGGCGGTTGCTTCGGGGCGATTCAATTGCCAACACACCACAATCGGCGCGAAGCCGGTGATGCGGTTTTAGGTATCTGGGCTGACCGTGAGGAGAGCGGTCAGGAAATAGCTCGTAAAATTCGTGAGGGAAATCGGAAAGTAACATGATTGACGATTTAATTGACACAAATGTCTTTTCCGAAATTTTCAAAAGCAATTTACCTGTCAAGTAGTATGTCGAAACTCTCCCGGCGGGCGTTGACACGACCATTTACGTCGAATGTTTGCAAGGGCAAAAATCAAATGCTGAAAAGCAAAGAATTAAAAAATACCTTGGCACTTTTCCCATTTTGCATTTTACGTCCGAAATATCGGAGAGAACCATCAGGCTGATTGACGCTTACTCAAATTCTTTCGGTTTGCAACTGCCGGACGCACAAGTTGCCGCCGCTTGTCTCGAATACGATTTAACTCTTATCACCTACAACACAAAAGATTTTCAATTCATCAGGGGCTTGAAAATCGTCGTGCCGCCTTTTCCGACCGTTTAATCGGCGAGTTCCGATTGATGTTTGAGCGCAAACCGCAGAAGCGCGTGGCTACCGTGCAGATTTAACTTCCGGCTGATGTTCGTGCGGTGATTGTCAACCGTGCGCGCGTGGATGAAAAGCATCTCGCCGATTTGCTTGCTCGTTTTGTCGTCGGCAATCAATTGCAAAACGCGGCGTTCGGTTCTTGTCAAAGAATCCAAGCCGCCGGTTTGCTCTTTGAACGCGGAGCTTTTTCGGCTGCGGTTGAAAAGATAATCAGACAGCGCAGGCGTGATGTAATGCCTCCCGCCAGCAACCGCCTTGATGCAATCGGTAAATTCCGTCGCAGCACTTTCCTTCAAAACGTAGCCGCAACCGCCCGCGTCCATCGCCGCGTTGAACATCGTTTCGTCTTTGTGCATCGTCAGAAAGACGAGCGCGACCGGCAGATTTTTCTCTCTGATTTTTCGCGCCAATTCCAGCCCGCCCATCTGCGGCATATTGACATCGGCGACGACATCGGGTTTCAGATTTTCAATCAATTCCAATGCACTGATTCCGTTTTCGGCTTCACCAATGACTTTCAATTTCGCGTCTGATTCGATGACTTGTCGCAAGCCTTTACGGAAAATCGGATGGTCGTCAACAATTAGAGTTTTTATTTCGTCGCTCATAAAATTCAAGTTATCGCCGTCAGCGCGGGCGACAACGCCGCTTTACAAATCTTTCGAGTTTATTGTCAGATTAACGACTGTTCCTTGCCCGTTTCCCGAATTGATAACAAGTTTCCCGCCTAAAATTCTGGCGCGTTCGGAAATTCCCGCCAAGCCGAAACCGCTTTGTCCGGCGCGTTTCAGAGCCAGCGAATCGGTCTCGAAACCTTGACCGTTGTCCCAAACGGAAAGACGCAAAATGCTGTCACTTCTTTTGATTTTCACATCCGCTTCGGTCGCGCCCGAATGCTTGACGATATTATTCACGCACTCTTGAACGATGAGATAAAAATTTATCTGCGCCTCTTTCGGGAAAAATCCGTCTATCAAATCAATCTCCGACGCAAAAGCGATTTTTGCAGATTTGGAAACACGGTCGAGCATTGATTCAATCGCTTTCGTCAATCCTAATTCATCCAGATGATATGGGCGCAAATTATATGCAATCTCGCGCACTTCATCAATCGCCTGCGAAGCCGTTTCCGAAATTTCACCTAACTGTTCGCTCGAATCCGTTTTGTTTCTTAATCCGAGCAACGCCCAATTTTTGATGATAAGCAGTTCCTGTCCGAGCGAATCGTGCAGTTCGGCGGCGATGCGCTGGCGTTCCTGTTCCTGCGACGCGAGCAGGCGGCGCGAAAATTCTTCCTGCGCGGCGTGTGCCTTTTCCAAATTTCTGATACGCGAATTAAAAACGATTGTTACCAGCCCGAATGCGCCGATTATACACAACGCCAAAAACCAAAAAGTGCGATAGAACGGCGGCTTAACGGAAATTTTAACCGTCGCGCCCTGTTCGTTCCAAACGCCGTCAACATTCGCGGCGGCAACTCGAAAAACGTAATCGCCCGGCGGCAAATGCGAAAAATAAGCCGTGCGCTGCGTTCCCGCGTCAATCCAATCTTCGTCCAAACCTTCGAGTTTGTATTTAAATTTTATTTGTTCCGGTTTGACGAAACTCAATCCTGTGTAGCGAATTTCGAGCGAATCATTAGCGGGCAAAATCTCGATCCCGTATTGATGCGAAACTGTTTTGCGGTCAATCAAGATTTCTTCGATAACGACATTCGTCGGCTGAATGCCCGCGGAAACGGATTTCGGGTCAATGACAACCACACCTTTTTGCGTCGGAAACCAAAGCCTGCCGTCCCGTTTCGATTTGAAACCGGCGGGCTGCGTTCCGCCGTTGCATTCGGCATCGAGCATTCCGTCTTCCGCGCCGTAAGCCACACTCATTACAGATTGTCGTTTTCCTTCAGCAAACTCATTTAATTCCTGACGGCTAACGCGGTAAATGCCGCGATTTGAGCTAATCCAAAATCGCCCGAAATCGTCTTCGAGAATCTGAAACGCGCCGTTGTCGTGCAAGCCGTCTTTGACCGCAATCGTTTTAAACTGAGCATTTTTACGGCGAATCAATCCGCCGTCGTAAGTTCCAAACCACCGATCGCCAGCCAGACATTTCCCTTCCGGTCTTCCAAAACCTGATTGATAAATGCGGCAGGCAAATTCTTATCGTCATAAAACGAAATTTCGCCGTTTTTGAACGTATAAAGCGTCGCTTTGCGCGGCTCGTTGCGGTAGAAAGTTCCAATCCAAACCGCGCCGTCGCATGCCTCGTAAAACATCGTCAGCAAAGATTCCGGTAAATCTTCGGGCAGTTTATATTCGCTGATTCCGCCGGGCGCGAAACGCGACACAATGCCGTTTTCCTTGACGCATAACACGCCCGTATTATCTAAAAGCGCGAAATACGGCTTGATTGAAACTGGAAGGTTTTCGCGGGTAAATTTCTCGTTCTGCCAGACGTTCAATCCTTTCTCGGTTAGAATCAACAAACGATTTTCGGTTTTATCCGCGTGCAGCGAAAGAATTTTACCGTTCGGCGAATCATTCTCGATGGAAAAGGACGAAAACTCGCCGTTTTTATACCGAAACAAACCGTTCTCTTCGCCGCTCGTCCAGACGCTTCCGTCGGTGGTTTCCGCCAAAAATTTGAGACGATTCGTCAGCAAGCCGTTTGTATTTGCCGTATTAAAAACAGTGAATTTTACACCGTCAAAACGTGCCAAGCCGTCACCGGTCGCCGCCCAAACGTAGCCGTCGCGCGTTTGCAAAACCGAATTGACGGCTTTGTAAGGCAAACCCTGCTCGGTCGTCCACGTTTCAAATTTGTATTGCGCCGATACCGTTAAAGTTAGCAGAAATGTAAACGGCAGAATACTACCGATTATTCGCATCTCCTTCTCCGTATTTTTCAGGTGAATCCTTTTTCCGAAAACGAAAAAGTCTCAGTGTTAACAATTTGTGGTTTTTCTTGAAATTTAACCATTATAAAACCATCTCCGGTTTTTTGAAAAGCAATTTTAGCTTGCACTTTTGACGAATGCAATTTTGTCTAAAAATCGTTTTAATGACAAAGCGCGAGTATAAAAAACTCGCGCTTTTCTTTCGTTTAAATTTTATAAAATCAATTTACGGCATAGCGACTAACGTATCCGACAATTTTTCAACCACTAATAAAAGCGTTTTTCCCGATTCGGATATCTGTCCAGCCGTCGCTTGGTCTTCCGCTACGCCCGACATATCGGAAATTCCCTGAATTTGAAAAAGATAATTTTTTAGTGCGGGTTTGGTACGAAACTCGATTTCCAGAGCGACGAGTCCGGCGCGAAGATTTTTAATCGTGGTGATGACGGCTTGTTTGTTTTTCTGGTTGAGTTCCGGTGCGTTCTGCGAAGCCTTTCGCGCGGCAATATCCTTATCAAGGTCTTCGATAACTCGCGACACACCGCCAAGAACATAAATAAATTTTGAAAGATTTTTTATCTGTGTCGAAACTTTATCTGCGCCCGATTTTATTTCGACGGCGTTGATTGTCTTGGTCGCGCCGGTTGATTTGGTCGTTCTTTTGCTCGTTGTTTTGCGTTTTTGCGCGTTTGCCGAAAAAGCTAAACACAATACAAACGCCAAAATTGTCGCCGATTTTATCAAATTCATTTTTATTTTCATATCGTTTTTTGTTCGTAAATTTACACGAATAACTTTATCATAAGATAAAGATGCTGGAAAGAAATTTACAAATTCGCCGTCTCGGACGCTTTGCTTATGATGCCGGTTTGCGTCTGCAAAAAGAACTCGAACAGCAAGTTATCGAACTACGCGAGCCAGATTATCTGCTTCTGCTCGAACATCCGCACACGTTCACGATTGGGCGACGCGCTAAGGAAACCGGCGTTTTGGCAAATGCTGAAATGTTAAAAAAATTGGAAGTCTCGGTTTTTGAAACGGATCGCGGCGGCAAGGTTACCTATCACGGACTTGGGCAAATCGTCGGTTATCCAATTATTAGCCTCTCGCCTGATCGGAAAGATGTTCACAAGTATGTCCGCGATTTGGAAGAGGTGTTGATTAAAACAATGGTTGACTTTGGAATCGAGGCGTTCAGAATCGAGGATTTGACCGGCGTTCATACGAAAGAAGGTAAAGTCGCGGCAATCGGCGTTCACATCAAGCGTTGGGTTACAACGCACGGTTTCGCTTTGAACGTCAACACGGATTTGAGTTTTTTCGATTGGATAATCGCCTGCGAAGGCGAGCCGGTGACTTCGATGGAAAGACTCTTAGGGCGCGAATTGGATTTGGCGGAAGTCGAGGATAAAATCGTCAAAAACTTTGCGGAAGTTTTTGGAATGAGAAATGAATAAAACAGTCGGCAGTTGGCGGTTGGCAGTTGACCGGAAGGATACCAAGTTTAATCGCGGACTGCCTACTGCTACTGCCCTCTGCCTATTTATCTCATCTGTCGGGCAACCTTCCAAACGCCTTCGTGCATCTTGAACTATTAAGAATTACTGTCTAAAATCTTAAAAGCAAAAATTAATATACAAAAATTTTATTACTGTAGTACTTCAGGAGTTTTACCGTTATGTCTAAAAAAAGATTGATTCGAAATGCTGCTTTGACTGTTTCGATTTTGGCGACGAGCGTTATTTTCGGTTTTGCCCAAGACCCAAATAAGCCAAGCGAAGATGTTCCGAATAAGGCTCGCAAAGTAGGAAAGGAAAAAGATAGAATTTATTCCGAATGGACAAGTAAAGACGTTGAATATATCATCACGGGCGATGAAAAAAAGGCTTATAAAGCCTTGAAAACCGATGAAGAACGCGAAAACTTTATCGAAAATTTCTGGCGCAGGCGTGATCCGGACCCGGACACGGAAGAAAACGAATATCGTGAAGAATATTACGAACGCATTGCTTACGCCAACGAACATTATGCGTCGGGAATTCCCGGTTGGAAAACCGATCGCGGGCGCATATACATTACTTTCGGCAAGCCTGATGAAATAGAAACGCATCCGACCGGCGGAGCTTACGACCGTCCAAGTTATGAAGGCGGCGGTTCGACGACGACGTATCCGTTTGAAACCTGGTTTTACCGGCATCTCGATAATGTCGGCGACGGCATTGAAATCGAATTCGTTGACCCGACCGGCACCGGCGAATACCGCATTGCCCGCAGTCCGAACGAAAAAGACGCGCTGCTGAATGTGCCGGGTGCCGGACTGACGACCGCCGAATCGCTCGGACTCGGCAACAAAGGCGACCGTATCAGCGGCATTAATAACGGAAATAACTTTACCCGCGAGCAGGACAGTCCATTTCGTCGGTTGGAAATAATTACTGCTTTGCAGCGTCCGCCGTCAGTTAAATTCAGCGATTTGCAAGCGTCTCTCAGCGATTCCGGCGTGATTGACAACAATCCGCTCGATTTTGATATGCGTGTGGACTTTTTCCGCCAATCCGACGACCGCGTCATTACTGCTTTTACCGTTCAAGCTAGCAACAAAGAACTTCAATTTAAAGATGCCGGCGGTTTGCAGCAGGCGCAAATGAATATCTTCGGACGTGTAATGGCAGTTTCGGGCAAACGTTCCGGTATTTTTGAAGATTCGGTAACAACCAGCGCAACCGCTCAAGAATTAATTGAAGCGAAAGACAGAAAATCGGTTTATCAAAAAGCGATTGCTTTAACACCTGGAACTTACAAAGTTGATGTCGTTGTCCGCGATGTCGGAACCGGCAATCGCGGCATTCGCAGTATCGGTTTTACAGTTCCGAAATATGACGAAAATAAACTTTCGACTTCGACCTTGATTTTGGCTTCGACGCTTCGCTCGACGACCGAACGGGACATTGGTGGAAGTTTTGTTATCGGTTCGGCAAAAGTCATTCCGAACCTTTCAGGCGTTTATAAAAAAGGTCAGGATGTCGGGCTTTACCTGCAAGTTTATAACACGGGAATTGACCAAACGACGCTTCGTCCGGCGGTTGATGTTGTTTATGTTTTGATGAAGGACGGCAAGGAAATTTTGCGCCAAGCCGAAAATTGGGAAGGTTTGAGCGATTCGGGACAGCGTTTGACGCTTGCCAGAATGATTCCGACCACATCTTTGGCGACGGGCGATTATGAATTAAAAATCAAAATCAAAGACCGAGTGAGCAGTCAAATGCTCGAGCCTTCAGCTAAATTTACCGTTACGCAATAAACGGTTCGTAAAATTACTTTTCTCCGCCGACGTTTTTGTAAAAGAAATCGTCGGCTTTTTTGTTGATGGAAACCGAAAGATTAATTTTTAATTTTTACGCGGAAAAAGATAAAGCGGATTTTATTTCCCTCTTTACTGATGCGGCGGTGATGGAGCACGTCGGCGACGGCGTGTTGACGCGCGAGCAAGCCGAAGCGTTTTGGCTGAAATTGTTTGAAAAACTTTACCCGCAAAACTATAAAATTTGGGCGATTTTTGCGAAAGAAGATTCGCGCTATGTCGGACACGCGGGAGTTTATCCGCGGTTGAGGCGCAAAGAAGATTGGGAATTCGTTTATTTTCTTAATCAAAAATCTTGGGGCAAAGGTTACGCGACGGAGATTGCGCGACGGATAATCGAATTTGCTTTTGAAGATTTAAGTTTGCGCGAAACTTTTGCGACGGTTGACGATGACCATTCATCTTCGATTCACGTTTTGGAAAAGGTGGGAATGAAGTTTGAACGATTTGAGTTTGACGAAGACGGGAGATTTTCAGTTTATTCAATTAGAAAAAATGGCACAAATTATTTTTTGCTTTTTCTATTCGTGTCATTCGTGTTATTCGTGGCTAAAACTTCTTCATAAAATTATCAAACCACAACTGAAAAACCAACAAAGTCCAAAGTTGTTTGTGGTGCGAAGCCGTGCTTGTTTCGTGTTCTTTGATTAATTTCTGCACAAATTTCTCATCAAATAAGCCTTGATTTTTTAATCTCTCCGGCGCAAGCAAATCGTGCATCAACGGATTTAATCTGCCTTTCAGCCATTCGGCAATCGGAATTCCGAAACCTTTTTTCGGACGCTGCAAAATTGATTTTGGAAGAAGCGGTTCGACGGCTTTTTTCAAGATATACTTTCCCTTATTGCCTTTGAGTTTGTATTCAAGCGGCAGGCTTGCGGCAAACTGCGCCACGCGCGGGTCAAGAAACGGCGCACGAACTTCGAGCGATACCGCCATCGAAGCGCGGTCAACTTTGGTGAGAATATCTTCCGCCATATAAAAATTCATATCGAGAAACTGCATCTGCTCGATTTCCGTTGGCGCGTCGGTGATTTTTAATAAATCTTTCGCGCCTTTGTAAATATCATTTGAAGTCTGTGCCAGAATATCCTTCGTCAACAAATCGTTTTGCTGGTCAATCGAAAACGAGCCGAACCACGAATGATGACGAGTTACAACATCATATTTTGAAGCGGCGACAAAGCGTTTCGCCTTATAATCGAACGAAAGATTTTTTGTCGAAACGGGAAGATTGTTGACAATCGGTTCAATCACGCCTGCCCGCAGAAATCGCGGAATCTGGTCATAAACACGCGCCATTTTATGCCCGAAATACATCGGATAACCGGCAAAAATCTCGTCGCCGCCGTCGCCGCCGAGCGCAACCGTGACATATTTTCTAACAAATCTCGATAATAAAAACGTCGGCAAAAGTGAGCCGTCCGACATTGGTTCATCAAGCCACGTTCCAATTTCCAAAATCAAATCCGCCGCTCGTTCAACGCTCAATTTATCTTCGTAATGCTCTGTTCCGAGATGCGTCGCAACTTCACGCGCGAACTTCGATTCGTCAAATGAATCTTCTTCAAAACCGATGGAAAATGTTTTAACTCGTTCAGTTGAAAACTGCGTTGCAAACGCCGCGACCGTCGAAGAATCAACGCCGCCGCTCAATAAAATTCCCAAAGGCACATCTGATACAAGCCGCATCCGAACCGCATCAGCGAGCAGTTCGCGCAAATCTGTCGCGGCTTTTTCTACGCTTGGCGTGTCGCCATTTGAATCAGAAGCCCGCGCGTGAGCAAGGGCGGAGACTCGATTCCGCCCTTGCTCACGCGCGGGCTTCTGCCACGTTAGATTCCAATAGCGACGCGTTTTCACTTCGCCTTTTTCTAAAATTAAAAGATGCGCGGCGGGAAGTTTGTAGATGTTTTTGTAAATCGAAGCGGGCGCGGGAACATAATCAAACGAAAGAAATGAGCGCAAAGCATCGGTGTTTATTTCCCGTTTGACCGACGGATGTTCCAATAAAACTTTCGGCTCGGAAGCAAAAACAAGCGTGCCGTCAAACACGCCGTAATAAAGCGGCTTTTCACCAAACCGGTCACGCGCCAGTAAAAGTTTCTTTTTGCGCGTGTCCCACAAAGCGAAAGCAAACATTCCGTTAATGTGTTCGAGCATCGCTTCGCCGTATTCCTCATAAAGATGTGGCAAAATTTCCGTGTCAGTTCGCGTTTCAAACTTGTGTCCGCGTTTTTCTAAATCATTTCTAACTTCACGAAAATTATAAAGCTCGCCGTTCATCACCACGACGATTGATTTATCTTCGTTATAAACCGGCTGTTCGCCCGTATGCAAATCAATAATTGAAAGCCGCCGCATTCCGAGCGCGACCGATTCATCGAGCCACAAACCTTCCGAATCGGGACCGCGATGCTTCATCCGCTCGCACATCTGATGCAAAACGGCTTCGCTATGATTTTGCGAAGATTTTTTAGAGTCTGAATTTGCCCAGCCTGCTATTCCGCACATTTACTAAATGCTACTTCGATTTTTTGTGTTGTCCCTGCAAACTGACAAATTGTTTTGAAATCTCTTTGCCGTCCGCGCCCGTCCAGCGCACGGTCGTCAGGCGCGTGACGTGATGCGTTTCGATGCCATGGTCAAAGGTTATGGTTCTGACCAGAACGTGAACGCCGGATAAAAATTTATCGCTGATGAGGGGAAATTCGCGCCCGCCCGCCGGAGTCGAATAAACGTGCGAATCTTTGTCGAGCTTTTGAAACTGAATCGTTCGCCCGGAATTTTCCAGATAATAATCGCCCAAACTTCCGTCTTTGTTGAGCAGATAACCTTCCTTGCCCGGAATGTTCGCCGGCGGAAATTTGCCGCCTTCAAAGTTTATCGCGTCCACCGTCGAAACGTAAACGCGGTCTGCCGCCACCGTCGGGTTTTCGGCTTTCATCACGTCCGTATAAGCTAATTGTTTTATGACTTCGCCTTTATCGTTGATGCCGTAGAGCGTCCACGCGCCCGTGTATGTTCCGACAATCGCCTGCACTTCCGCCGGAATTTTTTTATTATCAGTTTGCGCCGCCGCGTTCGCCGCGAAACAAAAACTCGTAATTACCAAAACAAGTAAAATATTTGTAGTTTTCATAAAAATCACACCTCTCCATTAAATCCTATTTTCTCACGAACCGCATAAATCGTTTTGTTCTGCGATTCGTGATAAGTCCGCACGAGCATTTCCGCTAACAACCCCATTAAAAAAAACTGCATACTGATTGCCAGCAAGACAATAGCAATCACCGGCAGTGGCGTTAGAATAAACGAAACGCCGTAGATAAATTTCAACGCAAATGCCCAGAGTCCGGCGAACATCGAAAGCAGAAACGCGATTAAACCGAATGTGCCGAAAACATAAATTGGTTTCGTTTGATATGAAGCCATAAATTTTATGGTCATTAAATCGAACACGACTTTAACGGTGCGCGAAATTCCGTATTTCGATTTACCCATCGTTCGGGCGTGATGGTCAACGGGAATTTCCGTTACTCTCGCGCCCGCCCAACTCGCGTAAATCGGGATAAAGCGGTGCATCTCGCCGTAAAGCCGCACATCTTGAATCACATCGCGCCGGTAGGCTTTCAAGCTGCAGCCGTAATCGTGAAGCGGAACGCCGCCAATCCAGGAAATAATTCGATTGGCAATTTGCGACGGGATTTTTCTGGATACCAATTTGTCCTGACGATTTTTCCGCCAGCCCGAAACAACGTCGTAACCTTCGTCTAATTTTTCGAGCAGACGCGCAATGTCCTTCGGGTCGTTTTGCAAATCAGCGTCCATCGGAATCAAAATTTTGCCGTTTGCCGCGTCAATCCCCGCGCTCATCGCCGCTGTTTGTCCGTAATTTCTACGCAAGGAAATAACGCGAACTCGCTCGTCGCCGCCCGCGATTTCCCGCAAGATTTCCAGAGATTTGTCGGTTGAGCCGTCATCAACGTAAATAACCTCCGCCGTTTTGCCGAGAGCATTTAATGCTTCGGAAATTTTCGCGTGCATCGGGCGCAAGTTATCTTCTTCATCTAAGACGGGCAAAAACAAAGATAATTCGGGCGCAGATTTCTGGTCGGGCAAATTAAGAGTTTGTTGTGAATTCATTATCAATCAGAATGAATAATGTAAAACTTTCCGCCCTAAAAATACAGTTCGCAAAGGAGGGACGAGGGATAAGGGACAAGGGACAAGGGTAAAACTAAAAATTAACATTTGTAACTATTCACTCATCCCTCGTCCCTCGTCCCTTTTCACTCTTCACTTTTTTAATGACAAACATATTTTTTGTATATTAATCTTTTGCTTATATGAAAGCGGTCGAGAAAATCGGCTTTGAAGCGTTGCTGACAAAAACCGTTATTTAATTTTCTTGGCAATAATTTCCGCCGTCCGCCGATGATGTTCGCCCGCGTCGTTGTCCGTTCGGGAAGTCTCATGATAATGCAAAATCTCGAAATCGCGGAAGAATCCGCGCAGTTCGCCTTCTTTTAATAAAAACTCTCCCGCTTCTTCCGCGTCACCGTAAATGTGAATGGTTGAGACGATAATTCCGCCCGCTTTGACACCTGTTTTCATCGGGGCGAAAAGGTCGCGTTGCAGATAGTAAAAATCGCAAATCAAATTGTAAGCGTTTTCTTCAATCGCAAACTTTCCTTTTTCCAAATCCGCCACGCGAAAATCTATCTCAACCGCTTTTTCGGCGGCTCTTTGTTTGGCAATCTCGATTCCGACGCTTGAATTGTCAACCGCCGTCACCTGCCAGCCTTTTTCAGCGAGGTAAATTGCGTTGCGCCCGATGCCGCAAGCCAAATCCAAAGCCTTGGCGGGCTTTTTTATTCGGTCGGCTATCTCGACCAGAAGTTTATGCGGCTCGGCGGAAGAATATTTTCCGCTGGCATATCTTTCGTCCCAAGTTTCCATTGTTGTTTGGAGATTTTAGCTTATCGCCGGCGGGAAATGAAATTGAAATAAAAACTAGACAAGACGGGTTAAGAAAGTTATAAACTAAAGCTATCAGCTTTATAATAATCCTTTGTATTTCGACTTTCTTTTAATGGAAATCTTTTAATCGAACGAATCAATTATTATGACAAAACCTTTAGTGCTTGATTTAAGCGAAGTCAGTGCGGACGATGTGGCAATCGTCGGCGGCAAGTGTGCATCTTTGGGCGAGCTTTTCCGCGAACTAACAGCGCAGGGCGTAAAAGCCGTTGACGGTTTTTCGACGACCAGCGACGCTTATCATTTGCTGTTAGAAACCGGCGGTTTGAAGAAAAATCTACAAAAACTTCTGAAAGGCCTGGACGTTGAAAACTTGGATGAACTCGCCCGTGTTGGAAGCGAAGCGCGGGCGTTGATGCTCGAAACACCGTTTCCGAAGGAAATCGAAACGGCTATTTTAAAAGCGTATCGCACCTGTTTTCATCGGGGCGAAAAGGTCGCGTTGCAGATAGTAAAAATCGCAAATCAAATTGTAAGCGTTTTCTTCAATCGCAAACTTTCCTTTTTCCAAATCCGCCACGCGAAAATCTATCTCAACCGCTTTTTCGGCGGCTCTTTGTTTGGCAATCTCGATTCCGACGCTTGAATTGTCAACCGCCGTCACCTGCCAGCCTTTTTCAGCGAGGTAAATTGCGTTGCGCCCGATGCCGCAAGCCAAATCCAAAGCCTTGGCGGGCTTTTTTATTCGGTCGGCTATCTCGACCAGAAGTTTATGCGGCTCGGCGGAAGAATATTTTCCGCTGGCATATCTTTCGTCCCAAGTTTCCATTGTTGTTTGGAGATTTTAGCTTATCGCCGGCGGGAAATGAAATTGAAATAAAAACTAGACAAGACGGGTTAAGAAAGTTATAAACTAAAGCTATCAGCTTTATAATAATCCTTTGTATTTCGACTTTCTTTTAATGGAAATCTTTTAATCGAACGAATCAATTATTATGACAAAACCTTTAGTGCTTGATTTAAGCGAAGTCAGTGCGGACGATGTGGCAATCGTCGGCGGCAAGTGTGCATCTTTGGGCGAGCTTTTCCGCGAACTAACAGCGCAGGGCGTAAAAGCCGTTGACGGTTTTTCGACGACCAGCGACGCTTATCATTTGCTGTTAGAAACCGGCGGTTTGAAGAAAAATCTACAAAAACTTCTGAAAGGCCTGGACGTTGAAAACTTGGATGAACTCGCCCGTGTTGGAAGCGAAGCGCGGGCGTTGATGCTCGAAACACCGTTTCCGAAGGAAATCGAAACGGCTATTTTAAAAGCGTATCGGAGTTTGTGCGTGCGCGTCGGCAAGAAAACCTGTGAAGTCGCGGTGCGTTCTTCGGCGACGGCGGAAGATTTACCGGACGCTTCTTTTGCCGGTCAGCAAGACACGATTTTAAATGTGTTGGGCGACGCGCGTCTGATTGAAGCGTGTCATCAATGTTATGCCTCGCTCTGGACAGACCGCGCGATTTCCTATCGCACGGCGCGTGGGTTTGACCATTTCGACGTTGCGCTTTCAATCGGCGTGCAGCCGATGGTGCGTTCCGATATTGCTTGTTCGGGCGTGATGTTCACGCTCGACACCGAGAGCGGTTTTCGTGAAGCGGTCGTCATCAACGGCGCGTGGGGTTTGGGTGAAGCGGTCGTGCAGGGAATGGCAACGCCGGACGAGTGGGTGGTTTTTAAGCCGACTTTGAAACTCGGTTTTCGTCCGATTGTGACAAGAAAACTCGGCGTAAAGGAAGTGAAAATGGTTTTCGCCGACGACGGCACGGGAACGCAGGTGAGAGATGTCGTCGAATCGCAGCGCAAGCGGTTTTGTCTCGCCGGATTTGAAGTGCTACAACTAGCGCAATGGGCTTGCCAGATTGAAGACCATTATTCAAAACGCGCCGGAAAATCTCAGCCGATGGATATTGAGTGGGCGAAGGACGGCGTTACGGGCGAGCTTTTTATTTTGCAAGCCAGACCGGAAACCGTCCATACGCAAAAGGAACAAAATTTTGTCGAGACTTATAAATTGTCCGACAATCATGGTGCGCCGCTTGTGACAGGTGTTGCCGTCGGCGAAAAAATCGCGCACGGAAAAGTTCACGTTCTCCTTAATCCTGATAAATTAAAAGATTTCAAAGCCGGCGATATTCTCGTAACTTCGATGACCGACCCCGCGTGGGAACCGATTATGAAACGCGCTTCGGCAATCGTTACCGAACGCGGCGGACGGACTTGCCACAGCGCGATTATCAGCCGTGAATTAGGTTTGCCGTGTATTGTCGGTACCGGCAACGCGACGGAAATTTTAAAGTCGGGAACGGACGCGACGGTTTCGTGCGCCGAAGGCGAGCGCGGAAACATCTATTACGGCTCAGTTAATTTCACGGTTGACAAGCGAATTATTACTAACGAAGAACGCCCCGTGACACAAGTGATGATGAACGTCGGCGACCCCGACCGCGCGTTTGCCGCTTCGATGTATCCGAACGACGGCGTAGGTTTGGCAAGGCTCGAATTTATTATCAACAATCACATCGGCGTTCACCCAATGGCTTTGGTTAACTATCCAAATTTGAAACGGCGTGAAGACATCGAAGAAATCGGACGCAGAATCGGTGAAGAAGACCCGAAAGAATTTTTCGTCAGAAGCCTTGCGGAAGGCATCGCCAAAATCGCGGCGGCGTTTTATCCCAAAGACGTAATTGTGCGGATGTCGGATTTTAAATCAAACGAATACGCGCGGTTGATTGGCGGATTAGAGTTTGAACCAATTGAAGAAAATCCAATGCTCGGCTTTCGCGGCGCGTCTCGCTATTACGACGATCGCTACCGCGCCGGTTTTCGGCTTGAATGTCTGGCGCTGCAGAGAGTCCGCGAAGATATGGGTTTAATCAACGTCAAAGCGATGATTCCGTTTTGCCGCACGGTCGAAGAAGCTGAAAAAGTTATCGCGCTGATGGCGGAATACGGCGTGCGGCAAGGCGAAAACGAACTCGAAATTTACGCGATGTGCGAACTTCCCGCCAATGTTGTTTTCGCCGACGAATTCTTGAAAGTATTCGACGGCTATTCAATCGGCTCAAACGATTTAACGCAGCTTGCATTAGGTTTAGACCGCGATTCTGAAATGGTCGCGCATCTGTTTGACGAACGTAACGGCGCGGTCGAAAAAATGGTGGCAATGGCGATTGAAGCGGCAAAGCGCAACGGCAAGAAAATTGGCATTTGCGGGCAAGCACCGTCCGATTATCCGGAATTTGCGAAGTTTTTAGTCGAAAAAGGAATCAACTCGATTTCACTGAACCCTGATACGGTGATTCAAACGACGCACACGATTTTGGAGACCGAGAAGGAATTGAAGCAAAGCCAATCGGTTGCGAAATAATTTAGAAAGAGAAACAAATTTGAGATGAAATAGAGTGGGATGATTGAATACACAATTTTTTGCGACGCTTGCGGAGATATGATTGATAGCGATACGCGCAGCGCACGTCAAGCCAGAAAAAGAGCGAAAGCAAAAGGTTTGCTTGTTCGTATCCTTCGCAAAGACTATTGCCCGAAATGTGCTGAGAAACTTCACAATGAAGAAGAAATCGACGGTTAAATGACCGTCTATTACTTTCATTCTTGGTAAACTATTTGTCTTCCGATTTGGTAAAAAATCTCGAGTTGAAAGCCGTCGTTCGTCGCAAATTTGTTTTGATTAAATTCGCGCCGTCCGAAACAGTTACGTTGTTTGCCGAAAGCGTCGTTCCCGTCGCGCGTTGAAATTCAGAAATCGCTTTGTTCAAATCTGTCTGCGCCTGTAGCTCTCTGCTTCTCGCCGCCAATAATTCGGTTTGGCGTTGCAGCACTAAATAAAATGTCGTCACGCCGGAACGAAATTGCCGTTGCTCGCTTTCGTAAAGCTGCTCGGCTGATTGACGTGAAGCGAGCGCAGAAGACAAACGCGCTTCGGCGGAACGCAAAGCCTGCAAAGAATTTCTCACTTCAGCTTCGATAATTTGTTCTTGCTGCGCACGCGTGTTTCTGATTTGCGTCGCTTCCGCTAAAGAACGACCGAGATTGGCTTCGGCGACGCGGTTTCCGAATGGCAGCGCGATTTGCACGCCGAGGCGGTAAGTCGGGTATCTTTGCGAGAAAATTCCGCCGAGCGAATTGAAAAAACCGCCGACTAAATTTCCGGGCGGCGCGCTAACGGTGGTCGTCGGATTGATGACGAGCGGCGGAAGATTTTGCGCCGCCGAAAGTTGGTTGATACGCGCCAGCAAATCCGTATTGACGGTGTTCGACGTGCGCGAAATCTCGTTTGCCGTTCCCGCCAAACCTGCCGAAGTGTAATTGGCGACAAGGTTAATTTGCGGTTTTGTTTGGTCGCGGAAATAACGCTCGTCAATTTGATTGATTTCGGAACTCGTTTGAAGCTGCGTGATTTCCGGGCGACTGCGAAGAGCTTCGGCAGTTGCAATTTCCAAATTGACGCGCGGTGGTTCAAGACTGACTTCGGAGATCGGCGTAATCGGGCGCGACCAAATTTCTGATGTTCTATCGGGCAGCATCAAAGTTTTCAGATTATTTTCCGCGCGTGTTACGTCTTCCTGCGCCGTGTAGACGCTCTGCTCAAATGTGGTGATTTGCGTCGTCGCGGCGACAACGTCAATCGGCGCGAGTACGCCTTTGCTGACCAGTCGCTGATTGCTTTCAAGCTGCGTTCGGGCTTGCTTGACGGCATCAATTTGGACTTGCAAATTTCGCAGAGCAAAAACCAGATTCCAATATGCTTGCTCAACCTGCGCGATGACTTCGATGGCGCGCCCGCGAAACTGCGCGTCGGTCAGGCTCAAATTTTTCTTAGCGATTTCGATGTTGCGGCGATTATTGTCGAATCGCAAGCCGCGCCACAAAGGTTGAATGTAAGTTAAATTTAACGCGCCCGGAAATTGCGGATTGAGCAAAGCGTTTTGGTTATTGGTCGTCGTGCGAGCCGCCGAAAAATCGGCTGTGTAAGAGCCGCCCGCGAATGGCGAAAAACCGCTCGCGCCGAAGTTCGTGCGAAAATCGCTTTGCGTGACCGAGCCGCTCGCGCCCGCGCCGCCGATAGTCGAAGCCGTCGGCGTAGTGCGCCGCTCGTAATAACTTTCACCGATTAATTGCGGGTCGTAAACGCCCCGCGCACCTTTTAAATTAAACTCTGCAATCTGCACGTTAATTTTCGATGAATCAATATCGTTATTGTTTTGCAAGGCAAGCGTTATGGCTTCTTCCAAAGTCATCGGTATTTGATTCATCTGGTCAACGCCAACGCGCTCGGCTGAGGGAAGCGGACGAAGCGGCGCTTCAAAATTCGGCGCGACTGGTGGCGGGTCGTCGGGCAAAACCGTGGGCGCAACGCCGCCGGAAGTTCCCACATTTTGCGTCGGCGTTTGCTGAATAACGGTGTTCGGATTGGCAATCTGTCCGCTCGGCGTTACGCCGGGCGGTTGCGGTTGCGTCGGCAAATTCGGTTGTTGTTGCTGCTGTTGCGTCCGAGTCGTCGGCTGTTGCGTAGTCGGCTGATTTGTTTGCGGCTGAGTTTGTGTCGGCTGCGTCGGTTGTTGTGTCGGCTGCTGGGTAGGCGGAGGCGTTTGCGGCGTTTGCGCCGTCGCCGTTAAAACCGTGAGAAGAATTAAAAAATATACTGAAAATAACTTTTTACTCATAACAAAATCCTAAGTCGAAACGCGATGTGAAAGGATAAAAGAAGCGCATAGATTTAACTTTCGCCTTTCGCCTTCAGCCTTTCGCCTTTCAAGTCCGCTCCCGGTTATTTGCTCGAAGTCGGCTCGGCATAACTCTCGCTCACCGCGCTTAAATCCTCAACCTTAACTTCCTTTTCTTTTTTAGATTTTCTAAACATCGCCGTCACTTTTTGATAAGCCGGACGCAGATTATTAACTTTAAAGTTCTTGTAACTTGCGCCAATACGTTGCCAGAGAGTTGATTCCTGCGCGTCGTCAAACAACGAATAAAACACGGGAACAGCCAATAAAGTTAAGAGCAAACACATTGATTGACCGCCGACCACTAAAATCCCGATTGAGCGATTCGTCGCCGCGCCCGCACCGCTGCCGACGACGAGCGGAATCATTCCGGCAACCAGCGCAATCGTCGTCATCAAAATCGGACGCAGACGGTCGCGGTTTGCCTGGATAATCGCGTCGTAACGCTCCATTCCCGTCGCCCGCAGATGGTTCGTGTGGTCAATCTGCAAAATCGCGTTTTTCTTGACGATGCCGAAAAGCAACAAAATTCCGAGCGCGGAAAAGATGTTGAGAGTTTGTCCGGCAATCAAAGTCGAAAGAAGCGCGAACGGAATCGAAAGCGGCAGGGTAAGAAGAATCGTAATCGGGTGAATAAACGATTCAAACTGCGCCGCCAGAATCAGATACATAAACACGAACGAAAGCAGAAACGCCAGCATAAACGAATCGTAGGCGCGTTCGAGTTCCTGCGATTGTCCGGTTACGCCCGTTCGATATTCCTGCGACATTTTGAGCGATGCGGCGTGACGCTGCAAAACGGCGAGCGCGTCGGATTCCGAAGCGTTCGGCGGCAGGCTCGCGGAAATCGTCACTTGCCGCTGACGATTAAGGCGGTTAATCGAAGCCGGACTCAAACCTTCTTCAAGTCTGACTAATTTTTCCAGTCCGACCGTTCCGCCGTTTGACGAAGCGACCGTGAAATACTGCAAGCTGTCGCGCGTCCGTCGAAACGGTTCGTCGGCTTGAACAAGCACGTCATACTGGTCTGAGCCTTCGCTGAATGTCGAAACGCGCTGTCCGGCGGAAAGAATGTTCACCGCCTGCGCCACATCACCCGCCTGCACGCCCAAATCAGCCGCTTTCGCGCGATCTATTAAAACTCGAATTTCGGGACTGCCGAGTTCGAGCGAGCGGTCGGCATCGCGGAAAGTATCGTCCGCCCGGAGTTTTTCGACTAACTGATTCGAGTATTCGTCGAGTTTTTGAATATCCGGTCCGGCGATGAAATAACCGATGCCCGAACCGCCGCGTCCCAGTCCCAAACTATTGCCGATAGAAGACGAGCCGGAAACATTTACTCGATAATCTTTCGATTGATATTTTTTGACGATGCCCCGCGTTTTGTTAATTAAATCGGCTTGTGAAGATTCGCGGGCATCAACCGGAACCAAACTGACGTTGACCGAACCGGCATTATTCGTTCCGCCGCCGAAACCGCCGACCTGCACTAATGTATTCTGTAAGCCCGGAAGCTGTTCGCGGATGTCGCGGGCGATGCGTTCGAGAATGCTTTGTGTGGCGGCGAGACTTGTTCCCTGCGGACCGCGCAAGTTGATGCTAAAAGCCGATTCGTCTTCGTCCGGCAAAAACGCCATGCCGACGTAATTGAACAGCGGATAAATCGAAGCAACGACAATGACGCAGAGCAGCACTACCGCCCAACGAAAGCGCATCGAAAGTTTCAAGAGCCAAGTATAGGAACGGTCAATTTTGTCGTAGAACCACGATTCTTTAGAGTGGTCGGTGGTCGGTGGTCGGTGGTCAGTTGTTTGTTGTCTGGTGGCTGCCGACATTTCTTCTTCCGTTAGTTTTTCTTCACTCGAAGTTGACGGCTCGACATCATTCTGACCATCGACCACCGACCACTGATCACTTTCCTTACGCGGTTTAATCCAGCGAGCAGCGAGCATCGGTGTCAGCGTGAACGAAACGATTAATGAAACGGCAATTGCCGCCGCCGAGGTCAAACCGAACGACGACATAAAACGTCCGACGATTCCGGTCATAAAGCCGACGGGAATAAACACGGCGAGCAAGGAGAGCGTCGTTGCCAGAACCGCCAGACCGATTTCGCGCGTGCCTTCAATCGCCGCTTGAAACGGGTGCATTCCCTTTTCTTCGACAAAGCGGTAAATATTTTCCAGCACGACAATCGCGTCGTCAATCACGATACCGACCATCAAGGTTAAAGCGAGCATCGTCATCTGGTTAAGCGAGTAACCAAGAGCGGCGATAACGGCGAAGGAAGCGATAATCGAAACGGGAATGGCGAGCGCGGCGATAATCGTCGAGCGGATATTCCACAAAAACAAAAATACGACGACCGCCGCCAGAATACCGCCGATGATTAAATGCTCTTCGATCGCGTGCAAGCTGTTTTCGATAAATTCCGATTGGTCGCGCGTGATGGCGACTTTCAAATCGGGCGGCAGCGTCGGAATGATTTCCGCCATTCTCTGTTTAACGCCGGCAATCAACGCAATTGTGTTCGAGCCGGATTGCTTCCGAATAGCGAGAAAAACCGCTTGCGTGCCGTCAAGCGCCGCGGCGGTTGTCGGTTCGACACCGCCGTCTTCCACTCGTCCGATGTCTTTGATTTTTATCGGAAAATTGTTACGCGTGGTGATGACGATTTCATTAAAATCTTTTACGTCTTCAACTTTACTAATCGTGCGTAGAGTAATCGAGCGCGTGCCTTCGTTGACCGAACCGCCGGGCAGTTCCTGATTTTGCGCTCTGATGGCGTTGGAAACTTCCGTCACCGAAAGATTAAATGCGCGAAGTCGGTCGGGATTGATGTAAATTTTTATCTCGCGCTGGCGACCGCCGAAGATTTGCACTTCGCCCACGCCTTCGGCGTTTTCGATACGCTCTTGAATTTGGTTTTGGACAAAATCGGTCAATTCTACGACCGAGCGCGGCGCACTGATAGCGTAAATCAAAACCGGCTGTGAATCGGGGTCGTTTTTGCGAATGACCGGCGGGTCGGCGGTTTCCGGCAGACGATTAACCACGCCGCTGAGTTTTTGCTGAATTTCCTGATACGCCTGGTCGGGGTCTTTGTCGAGATTAAAAGTCAGCGTGACGTTCGAGCGACCTTGCGAAGATGTCGAGCGCATCTCCTCGATACCCGGAACGGTGTTGACCGCGCCTTCGATAATATCGGTTATCTCCGATTCGATTTCTTCTGGAGCCGCGCCCGTATTTGAGGTTTGAACGCTGACGGTCGGCAAATCAATTTTGGGAAAACGGTCAACGCCGAGCGTGAAAAAACTAAAACCGCCGACAACCGTTAAGAATAAAACGATAACAGTCGCAAACACGGGACGATGAACACAAATTTCAGCCAGCCATTGCATAATTTTTCACCGGGAGCGCGGGCATCTTGCCTGCAAAGATTGCGCGAGCAATCTAAAAAGTTCCGTCATACTCAAACTTGGATTTAATCGAAACTATTATTCGCGCCGTCGCGCTCAATGCAGGCAGGATGCCCGCGCTCCGACTAAAAATACGATTCATCAAAATTGCACTTTCGCTCCTTCATAAAGCTGCGCTAAATTACTCGTCGCAACGATTTCGTCAGGATTAACACCCGTAATAATTTGAATAAACTCGTTTTCTTCCGTGCCGAGTTGGACGACGCGCAGTTTCGCCACGTTTTCCTGAATGACGAACACGCGGTACGACTGCGTGCTTTGGTCGTTGAAGACGGCGGTCTTCGGCACGAACACGCCAGTGCTTCCGCCTTCACGGTTGATTCTGACCGTCGCAAACATTCCCGAACGCAGCGCATTATCGCCATTTTCAATCGCGGCTTCAACCACTGCCGAGCGTGAAGTCGGATCAATCGCCGGATTGACCGCCGTCACCCTGCCGCCGAATTTTCTGTCTTTGTATGCGTCAACTTCGATGGAAACGCCGCGTCCAAGGGTAATAAAAGGCACGTTGGCTTCGGCGACTTGAATTTGAATTTTAATTGGATTAACCCGAAGAATCGTGGCGACCGGCGTTGCCGAGGTAACATATTCGCCGACCGCGACCGGACGATTGCTGATAAAACCGGAAAAAGGTGCGCGGATAACCGTATCGGTGACGGCTTGCTCCGCCGTTCCGACCTGTGTTCGCGCCGCTTCGACCGCTGCTTGTGCGCTTTTGATTGCCTGATTGTTTTGCCTGGCGGCGTTGGAAGCAGCTTCGAGAGCCTGTTTCGCCGCATTCAGACGCGCCCGCGCCGTGTCGCGTTGCGTTCGATATTGTTCATAAACAATCAACGAAACATCGCCCGTTTCGACGAGTTCGCGGTAACGCTTTTCGTTGGCTTCAGCTTGGCGAAGTTCGGCAACCGTCTGTTCGTAACTTGCATTAGCGGCAAGGACTTCCGGTATCGTCGTCGCGTTAAAAGTTCCGTTCGGCGAAAGTCCAAGACGCGCTTCAGCTTGGCGCACGCTGGCGATTGCCTGCGTTACGCCGGCTTGCGCTTCCGCCAATCGCAGCCGCGCATCTTTATCGTCAATCTTGGCAATCACGCTTCCCTGTTGAACAAATTGACCGACATTCGCTGATACATTGACGACTTTGCCCGCCGCTTTCGGCGCGATGTCTGAGGTTTCGTCGGCAATCAAACTTCCCGTCGCCTGAATGAACGCGGGAATCTCACGCGCGACGGATTTATCAACCGAAATTGTCACCGGCGCACCTGTATTGGTTTCGTTTGCGTTGGTATTTTGCCGCTTCTCGCTCGCCGATTCGGTTTTGCTGCAAGCCAGAGAAAATAACAAAACAAAAACGCTAATCAGTATCTTTAAATTTAGAATAGTCACCCGCCTTGGATAAATGTAAAACTCGCATAAAGTTTTGTTTAAGATGATGATTTTATAATAATTAGTTGAATTGAAAAACCTTGATTTGTAAATTTTTGTAAATCAAGAAAGTTTCAAGTTTCAAGTTTCAAGTTCAAGCCTTCAACTTGAAACCAATCACGCGATTTGCGGAAAATTTCCGATGCGGTTATAAAATTGAAGTATCAAAATTACAAGAGGTGAAAATTTATGCAGGAAATTACCGCAACCGAACTAAAAAAAAGAATGGACACGGGCGAAGACATTCAACTCATTGACGTGCGCCAGCCGGACGAATATGCCTTTGCGAAAATCGAAGGCGCAAAACTGATTCCGCTCGGCGAGATTATGCCGCGGATGAATGAACTCGACGACTCGAAGGAACTTATATTGCAATGCAAAGCGGGCGGGCGCAGCGCACAGGCAATCGAATTTTTAACACGCGCCGGATATCAGGGGAAAATGTCAAACCTCAAAGGCGGCATCACCGCGTGGTCGAATGATGTTGACCCGAAAATCCCAAAGTATTAATGAAAAGTGAATAGCGAAAAACTGCACACTTTTCGCTATTCACTTTTAACTTAAATTTATTTCCCTGCTCATTCGCACAATTTTCATTTTGTCTTGAATTTTTGTGCGACACGATAAAACAGGTTTGTCCTTCTCGGTGTTTTCCAGCCAAACCCGGCAATTGGCGCAATCGCTGTTCCAGCAAAATCACCATAAGAAATGGTTTTCACCGAAAGATATTGAAAGCATCGAAGCAAAGTATTGTCTTCGGGAACTTTACATTTTTCGCACAGAATCTCAATCTCTATAAGTTTTTCGAAAAATTCAAAAGTATCGCTGTCCGCCATAATTTTCAGGTTACTAGCGACAAACTTAGAACTTGAGAACTTGGAACTCGAAGCTGTCTCGGATAAACTATCTCACGAAGAGGAGAATTTCATCATGTCTTTAATAATTTATAGCAAACCAAATTGTCCGTATTGCCAGAAAGCGCGTGATTACTACAACGAAAACAACGTCTCTTTCACCGAATATGACGCGCAAAACGATTCGCTCCGGCAAAAGGAAATGTTGGATTTTTCGGGCGGCGATTTAGTCGTGCCGTGTATTGTCGAAAACGGTGAATACATTCAATCGGGCTGGGGCAATCCGTTGCGCGGCTGAACGATTGTTCCTGATTAGTCGGCAGTTTGTCGATTTTAACTTTCAATAAAAAAATTTGAAAAATAAAAGCAACGCTTTTTTTCGATTTATCTTCTAAAGCCTATCGTTTTTAATAGACATTATTGGAAATAAGTAAAATCGGTTAATCTATGTAAATGTTAAAATATGCGGAGTTAAAAGAAAAGCCGAAAGAGTTTCTTGCCGCCACCGGTTTGACTGATGAAGAGTTTCAATGTCTGT
>MWVV01000127.1_pt1 | contig 27240 bp, 27 predicted proteins | sample 1047281 | NCBI WGS metagenome assembly MWVV01 (sample SAMN06349986, study PRJNA376086) | soil metagenome | isolation source: PT-2 sample Antarctic (ecotone) soil | place: Antarctica | collected 2015-01-13 | reverse complement strand
AACTACCACGATACCGACGACGCCAACTACGCCAACCACTTCTACCACAACTACAATGAAAACAGATGTGGTGCAGAATGCGGACGGTACATACAGCGTTATTGAATATCCGGTCGGTAAAGAAGTTGTTGTTGATTTTATGCCAACCGACAAAGCAATGACTGCCAAGGGAATGGCTCGCGTGTTACGAACCGGCGAGGAAACAACAATTAATTTTGACTTGTCCGGGCTCGATGCTTCTTCGAGTTATTACGCTTATGCCGTAGATCCAATGGGCAAGACGACGTTTTTAGGTCCAATAACGGCTGAAAATGGAATAGCTAAAACCAGCTTTACAACGCCCTCTAATCAATTTATGTTGGTGCTTTCGCCGACTGAAGGTTTGACCAGCATTGGCAATGATACGGCGGTTGCTTTCCGTAGCGCAGTGCCAAAAGGTTACGCGGTTGTTAATAATAGAGCAACAACTACGGTCGATGAAGGAAAACAAGTCGCCGGCAGCCAAGACATTAGCTCAACCTATGAGGTGCCTCTTCTTGGAGTTACGGGTTTTAAAAAGGGAGAGACCGAGATTAGGGTAAACTTTTCAGGTGAATTGGAAGGATTAAAAGGAAAAGCATATATTGACAGTGGCAAACAAGGTGTCTCAAAAATAAAAATGCGTTTCGATGATATGAAACTGGCTCCAAAAGAGAAACGTTATGTTCTTTGGGCTGTTTCACCAACGAAGGAATATACGAAAATCGGACAGGTCATCAATACTGGTAAACGACAAGAATCTGAAATTCGCGGTGAAACCGCATTAAAGGATTTTGGCTTGTTCGTAACCGTTGAAGAAAAGGATGTTTTGCAGCCAACCAGCAAAATCTTTTCAGCTTTCAGTCTAAAGTAAGACGTTCCAAAATTTTATTCTAAAAGTAAAGCGACGAGTCTATCATTGGCTCGTCGCTTTTTTATAGTTTTCTTGAAATTCTTATAAAAAAGTTTTGTTTCATACTTGAAACAAAACCTAAGTTATGTTAGATTCGTTTCATCAGTGAAACAAAATGCCTTTGGCGATAGGTATTTAGCATAAGGAAAATAAGGAAAAACATTAAGTAAAAAAGTTGAGGAGAAAGTAAAATGAAAACCGCAAATAAAGCGAAAATCAATCCGTTGAGCCGAATGCCGCGTCAACAAAGACTTATTATGGCGATTCGCGGCGGTGCCGGAGTTGGTAAAAGTCATTTTATCGGTTCGATGAGCGAAGCCGGTTTGGGAAAGCTTTGTATTTTTGACACCGAACGAAAAGCCCGCCTGCTGCGCGGCGTTGGGACTACGTTTGACGCTTTGGAAATCGAACAAACCGATGAATTGCCGGAATTTATTGATTGGGCGATTAATGGAGAAGGACGCGAACAAAATTACGGTTGTTTCGCTCTCGATAGCTGGGCGGCGTATTTTGGCGCAAAACATTCTGCGATGATTGAAGCAGTTCGCGAAAGAACCGGCGACCCGCTGGCACAGCCGAGCGCTGAAGAACTTGCCGCTGACCAGATGATTTTGCAAGGCGTTCTGCGAAAACTTTGCATCGAGAGTGGTAAAAGCGTAGTAATCGCCGACCAAATCCCGGCAAAAGGCAAGGAAGCAAAAGAAGATAACGAAATCGGACGGGTTTTACCGATGACGGCTTCAGGGCTTGAATATTTTGTGGACGTGATGGTTGAAGTTTCCATGCAGGAGCGGGACGGGGAGATAACACGTGTTTTCCAGGTTGTGAAAAGTAACTCACCGGCGTTCGAAGTCGGTTTTGAGATGACCGGGAACATCGGTTTCAAAGATTTTCTCGACCATATGAAAGCTGAAAATGCTTTAGAACTGGCGTTTGATAAGCCTGCTAAATCAGAAGTACCGGAGTTTATCGAAGAAAACGCGCCGCTCTCGATTGCGCCGCAAATAATGACCGTTGACGATTTAATCAAAAAAGCGGAAGAAAACGGTTTTAAAAGTGCAGATATTGTGACCGGGGCAAAGATTTATCACAATCAACCGAATATATATCATTTAACGAGCGAACAGATTGCGGATTTAGACCGCCGGATGTCGGCACGTGCGGCAAAAATACAGGCGGATCCGAAAGAAGAAAAATCTGTTAAACGTATCAAATCAGCTTAATTTTTCGTACTGGGCAAAAGGCGAAAAACAACAAGGGGGAAAGTTTTGTGCAAGCGGGCTTTTCCTTTTGTTTCAGGCAGAGACAAAATAATCGGGGGAAAACTTATGTTAAGAAAAGTTTTAGGAATTATTGTTGGTTTTGTCGTCTGGTCAATTCTTTGGGTTGGGATTGATGCTGGACTGCGGGCAATTTTTTCAAGCTATGATGAAAGCGTCAAAGCGATGACGTTCAGTTCAACAATGCTGATGATTCCACTTGCCTTGAGCGCCTTCTGTTCAATTGTTTCAGGTTTTGTCGCGGCTTTAATTGCCAGAGAAAATTCAAAGTCACCATTCGTTCTTGGAATTCTGCTTTTAATCGTCGGGATTTTCGTGCAGATAAGCGTTTGGGACAAAATTCCGCTCTGGTATAATTTCGCGTTTTGGGTTTTGCTGATTCCAATGACAATTTTGGGCGGGAGACTGCGAAGTTCAGAGGTGAAAAATAAAAGACGAGAATTTTAGTAATTTAATCTTAAATTATCATTTCTCATCTCTCTCCGCTTTGTTAAATTTCGTGCCGATTTGTCAGAGCCTTATCCATCGTAACTTCGTCAACAAATTCCAAATCCGAGCCAACTGGCATCCCCATCGCGATTCGCGTAATTCGTCGTTCGCCCAAAGGTCTCAAAAGTCGTGCAATATAATTTGCCGTCGCTTCACCTTCGGTTGTCGGATTCGTAGCGACGATGATTTCCTTGACTTCGACTCCGTCATTATTCTTCGGCTCAAGACGCGGTAATATATTCGCAAGCATTAATTCATCGGGACCGACACCGCGAATCGGCGAAAGCGAGCCGTGCAAAATGTGGTATAAGCCTTTATAGCTACGTGTTTTTTCTACGGCAACCAGATTATAAGGTTCTTCAATAACACAAATTATCGAACGGTCGCGCGACGTGGATGAGCAATACATACACGGATTGACGTCGGTTAAATTATTGCACACCGAGCAAAAAACTATTTTTTGCTTGACCTCCTGCAAAGCCGTGACAAAGTTTTCAACTTCTGTCTCGGTGCGCCGCAAAATGTAAAAAGCGAGACGTTGCGCGCCTTTGTGTCCGATGCCGGGCAGACGCTTAAATTCATCGATGAGTTTGGCAACAGGTTCTGAGTATTCAAGCATAATAGTGGTAAACGGTAAGTGGTAAACGGTCAGTGAAAGCAAAAAACTTACCACTGACCGTTTACCACTTGCCACTACATAAGTCCCGGCGGCAGCATTCCGCCTAATCTGCCTTTCAAGGATTCTTCGACTTTGCGCCGTGCTTCATTAAGCGCCGCCATTGTCATATCCTGAATCATTTCAACATCGCCGTCTTTGACCAAATCGGGCGAGATGACAAGTTCCAAGACTTCGAAATCGCCGCGCATTTTCACATTGACCGCGCCGCCGCCGGCTGATGCGTCAACCTTCATTTCCTTCATTTCTTTGCCCATCTGCTCCTGCATTTTCTGGGCTTGTTTCATCATCGAATTCATATCGAATCCACCGGGTAATTTCATAACTTTTTCTACCTTCTTTGATTAATATTTATAAACAAAATCTGTAGAATAATTGTAACATTACAGTTATTTGATTGTCTTTTTATAAACGGTAATAATTCAAAATGTAATCTACTCTATAAAATTTATTCAAAGAATTTAGCAATGGCTCGAAAATATATTATCAAGCGCGATGCAAGCAGCTTGCCTGATAAACTCACGCGTTACCGCGAAGAATTAAACGCCGAGCAGTTCCGCGTCGTGACGGCAAAGCCGCAGGCGACTTTGATTATTGCCGGCGCGGGAACGGGCAAAACGCGCACGATAACTTACCGCGTCGCTTATTTAATCGAACAAGGTGTTTCGCCGCAGCGAATTTTTCTTGCCACGTTCACCAACCGCGCCGCCCGAGAAATGCTCAAACGTGTAGAAATGCTCACCGGTTCGCAGAATGTGCATAAAATTTGGGGCGGAACATTTCACCGCATCGCTAATTTAATTTTGCGGCGACACGCCCTTTCCATCGGTTTTGATTCAAATTATTCGATTCTCGACGCGGAAGACGCGCGCGATTTTTTGAGCGTCTGTGTTGACGAAGCCGCTATTGACACAAAAGCAAAACGTTTTCCAAAACCCGAAGTCGTTCAAAACATTATTTCCTACGCCAACAATACAGACACGCCGCTCGAAGATATTATCATTCAGAAATATCCGTATTTTGAACCACTGACCCAGCAAATCAAGCGTGTTGATATGATTTATATGGAGCGAAAACGCGAGCGCAACGTGATGGATTACGATGATTTGCTCTTAAATTGGAAGAAGCTTCTCATCCAAAAACCTGATATTGCCGCCGTTTATGCTGAACAGTTCGAGCATATTCTCGTTGACGAATATCAGGACACAAATAAACTTCAAGCGGAAATTATCGACCTGCTTGCCGTCAAACATCGCAACGTCACGGTGGTCGGCGATGACGCGCAAAGTATTTTCGCGTGGCGCGGCGCTGAGTTCACGAATATTTACGAGTTTCCGAATCGCTATCCCGAAGCCGAAATTTTCAAGCTTGAAATGAATTATCGTTCTACGCCCGAAATTCTCGCGGTCGCCAACACTTCAATCGCTTCAAATCGCAAACAATTTCCGAAGGTTTTGCAGGCGATAAAAAAATCGAAAGGTTTTCTCCCGGCACTCGTGCCGTGTTCGGATGTCGAGCAGCAATCAACGTTTATTGCTTCACGTATTTTGGAACTGCGCGACGAAGGAACTTCGCTCGAAGAAATCGCCGTTCTCTATCGCTCGCATTACCATTCGATTGAATTACAGCTCGAACTCACTCGCCGCAACATTCCGTATCGCATTCAATCCGGCGTCAGATTTTTTGAACAGGCGCACATCAAAGACGTTATTTCCTATTTGCGAATAATTGTTAATCCGCGCGATGAACTAGCCTGGAAACGCCTTCTGAAAATGATTCCGAGCGTCGGCAGTGCGACGGCGAATAAGATTTTTGAATCGCTCGCCTACGCCGAAAACCCGCTTGCGCTCGCCAAAACCGATGATTTCAAATACAAACCGCGCAGCACGCAGGGCTGGACGGCGTTCGTTAATCTGCTCGAAACTCTCACGTTTGACGCTAATCGAAACAATCCCGCCAAACAAATCGAGATAATTTTAAGCGGCGGCTACGAACAGCATTTGCAGGAAACTTACGAAAACGCCGAAGCGCGAATGGAAGACTTAAAAGGCTTGGCGACTTATGCTAATAAATATAATTCGACGGAAGATTTTCTCTCCGAACTCGCACTGCTTTCAACCGAACGCTTCAGCGCGCCAAGCGCGATTGTCGGCGAAGACGTGATTCAAGGCGGCGAAGAAGACGAACTTTTAACTTTGACGAGCGTCCACCAGGCAAAAGGTTTAGAGTGGAAAGCCGTCTTTCTGATTTGGGCAGCGGAAGGCAAATTTCCGAGTCCGAGAAGTTTAAAGGAAATCGACAGCGAAGAAGAAGAACGCCGCCTCTGGTATGTGGCTCTAACGCGTGCGAAAGACGAGCTTTATCTAACATATCCGCTAATGATTGTTGATTACAACCGCCAGACCGTTTTACAAAAACCTTCGCGTTTTGTAATGGAATGTCCTCCCGCTTTGTTTGAAGTTTGGAATTTGGAAGAAGACGCGCCGCCATTTGACGCGCCGCTTAATTCATTGGAACCCAAAAACGGGACGGAGTTTTTGAATTGAATTTATGAAAAAGTTCGCGGATTGCCACGAACTAATCAGAGAAATTTGAGTTAATGATTTAAGGCGTAGGGTAACCGTTTACAAAATTGAATAAAAATATCGTGTTTGGGATAAAGTTCAGGGGCAGTTTGCGGGCAATTTTCTCACACACATAAATTTTTAACGAAAATTGAAGATTCGTTGATTTCTAATAAAACACAAGAATAATACAAACAAAAGGCAAAAGTTTTTAGCTCTTACCTTTTGACTTTTAATCGTAGTATTCAAGTCCCAAATGCGTAATCAAATCTTCGCCTTTGAGATGGCGCAGCGTGTTTTTTAGTTTCATCAATTGGATAAAAATGTCGTGTTCGGGATAAAGTTCGGGCGCGGTTTGCGGCGCTTTGAAATAAAACGACAGCCATTCCTGCACGCCTTTCATTTTTGCTCGTTGCGCTAAATCCATAAAGAGCGCCAAATCTAAAACAAGCGGTGCCGCAAGGATCGAATCGCGGCACATAAAATCAATTTTGATCTGCATTTTGTAGCCGAGCCAGCCGACGATGTCGATCGCGTCCCAGCCTTCCTTGTTGTCGCCGCGCGGCGGGTAATAGTTGATGCGGACGACGTGTGAGAAATCTTTGTAGAGTTCCGGATAAACTTCCGGCTGTAGAATATGCTCGAGAACGGACAGTTTTGATTCTTCTTTGGTTTTGAAATTTTCCGGGTCATCAAGGACTTCGCCGTCGCGGTTTCCTAAAATGTTGGTCGAATACCAGCCTTCGAGTCCGAGCATTCGCGCTTTCAAACCGGGCGCGATAATGGTTTTCATCAAAGTTTGTCCGGTTTTGAAATCTTTGCCGCAAATCGGGACATTGTTGTCTTCTGAAAGTTTTGTCAAAGCGGGAATATCACACGACAGATTCGGCGCGCCGTTGGCAAACGGAACTTTCGATTTTAAGGCGGCGTAAGCATAAATCATCGAAGGCGCGATTGCCGGGTCGTCGTCGTATAAACCTTTTTCAAACGCTTCCAAAGTTTGATGAACCGCTGTCTGTTCGAGGAAAATTTCGGTCGAAGCCGCGAACACCATCACCAATCTTTCGCAGCCTTTTTCTTCCTTAAATTGCGCGATGTCAGCAATTAGCTGTTCGGCAAGCTCCATTTTGTTCTTGCCAGTTTTGACGTTTTCGCCCGTGATGCGCTTGACGTAATTCTGCTCGAAAACCGCCGCCATCGGTTTTAAGGATTCAAGTTGTTCCCGAAGGTCTTCAACTTGCGCTTTTTCCAGAACGCCGGCGTTTCGCGCCGCTTCATAAGCCGAATCCGAAAAAATATCCCACGCCCCAAAAACAACGTCGTCCAAGTCCGCGAGCGGCAAAAAATCTTTTATCTTTGGGCAATTGTTATCTGTTCTTTTGCCCAAACGAATTGTTCCCATCTGAGTCAGAGAGCCGATTGGAGTTGCCGTTCCCTTGCGAATCGCTTCCACACCAGCGACAAATGTCGTGCTGACCGCGCCGAGTCCGACGAGTAAAATACCGAGTTTCCCGCTCGCGGGAGCAATTTCCACGCCTTTTTCAACCATTAAATTGTTTTCCTCTTATGAATGTTAGAAACGAAATGATAACTTTACAAAAATGTTAAGGCAAACTTAGGAAAGGTTTTTACCAGATTGTTTTGATTATAGATAATTGCGAAATGCTTCGGTCGCGCGTTACCAGCGGTAAACCGAGATGCAAAGCGGTTGCGGAAATTATCCGGTCGGGCATATCCGAAACGGTGGAACGCGGAATCGAAAATAGATTTTGGGAAATTGCGTAACTTAAATTTATCGGAACAACCACGCTGTTTGTAGTTTGAATCGTGGAATTAACCCGCGGCAGGACATTGTTTGGCAAGCGGTTTTTCTCCGAGAGATAAATTATTTCGACGATGCAAATTGTCGGCACAAAAATGTTTCCGCCCAAATTTGCAACTTCATCAAAAAAATCTTTGGCTTTTTGCGACAATTCGGGCAAAGCAAACAAATACCAAATCAAAGCATGAGTGTCCGTTACGCAGTTCATCGTTTACCTTCTTCGGTAAAGAAATGTTCGCGCGGAAAATTTCCCCACATTTCCGCGCGCGCTTCGGCGATGTCTTCTTCAGTAACTTTCACGTCCAAATCAGCCAATGCGCCGTATAAACTTTGGCGCGGCTTTCTCGGCGCGTCCTTCTGTACAAGAAATTCGGCAAAATCCAAAACTTCCTGCTTTTTCTCTACCGGTAATTTTTTCACGTTTTCCAAAACCGCGTCTTCAACTGTCATTTTTTAACTCCCTTTGTTTATATTTTAGAATTGATTAACTTTGCGGTCAAAATTTCTGAACAAATTTACGAGAATCAGGTAAATACTAAAAGATTTTATTTAGACTGTAAAAAGTAAAAAAGTTCCAAATCTAGCTTCGGTAAATCCGGTAATCAATTTCCGCAAAAATGTTGTCGCGGCTTTCGATTTCCACAAGCATTTTTTCGTCGATGTTTTTGTCCTCGATTTGCGCCGCCAGCAGATTGAAGCGGTGGATGTGCGACTGGAAGCGGCGCGAGGAGTATTCGACCGTTGTGCCTTGATAAATTTGAAACGCCCAATCGCTCGACTGCGCGAGAAGCAGTTCGCGGGCAATCTGATTTAACGCGCGACGCTCTATTTCGGTTGGATTTGCGAAACGATCCCCAAGCGCGGTCATTTTTCGCTCGGCGTCGTGCGAGTATGGATACATCCAGGAATTTCCTTCATTAAGCCAGACTTTGTAATAACCGTTTTCGCCCCAACTCGAAGCTGAAGGCTGCTGAATTTGAATCGGGAGATTGGAGTCAAGAAAATCGCCGGGCGTCAGGGCGCGAATAATATCTCTTTTATAATGAAGTTCACGAAACAAATAATCTAAAAATTGCGGTCCTTCAAACCACCAATGCCCGTAAAGTTCGGCATCGTAAGGCGCTGTGACGAGCGGCGGGTGTCCTTCAAATGTACTTCGAAGTTTATACGCCTGTTTAATGCGCTTACCGACAAAATCCAGCGCATCTTCGGCGCTTTTCGCACGCGCCCAAGCCGGAATATACGGCTGTTTTTGGTGGGTCGGCACATCGCGTCCCGAAATGCGGTAATATTTCAAACCCAAATGCCGACGGTTTCCGTCTTTGTGTAAAAACGGCTTTAAGTAATCGAGCGGTAAATCCCAGCCGACGTCGCGGTAAAATTCGCGATAGACGGCATTGCCCGGATAGCCGACCTCCGCGCTCCAAACCTGCTGTGAAGTTTCAATGTCGCGGGCAAAAACCGCGACTCCGTTCGGACACCGAACGGGCGCGTGGACACCGTAACGCGGGCGCGGTTCGCCGTACAAAATCGCGTGTGAATCGCCGATGAAATATTCGATGCCGGCATCTTTGAGAAGATTTTCCAAACCCTCTTCATAGGCGCATTCGGGAAGCCAGATGCCGCGCGGGTTGCGCCCGAAATGCTTTTTATAATTTTGGACGGCGATTTGAATTTGAGCGCGTTTGGCTTCAGTGGTGGAAATCAGCGGCAGAAAACCGTGCGTTGCGCCGCAGGTGATAATTTCCAAAACGCCTTCTTCCTGCAGCTGCCGAAAAGCATTAATCAGATTGCGCTTGTATTTGTTGTTCCATAAATTCAGAGACGCACTCAGGGTTTCGACATACATTTTCACGACGTCAAAAAACTGCGGTTCTTCCCGTTTCACTCTTTCAAAATCTGTTTTTGAGAATTCAAGTAAATTTTCCAGATGCCGCGTGTAGCGTGATTCGAGCAATTTATCTGCCAGCATTTCGCACAAAGGCGGTGAAATATTGATTGCGAGGCGCGGGCGCGCACCCGATTCGTGCAAATTTTGAAAGATAAAAATCAGCGGTAAATAAACTTCCGTGATTGCTTCGAAAAGCCAATCCTCTTCAAGAAATTCGGGGTATTCGGGATGACGCACGAAAGGCAGATGCGCGTGGAGAATAAGGCTAAAGTAACCGGTGGGCATATTTGGATTTTGGATTTTAGATTTTGGATTTTGGCTTGGAAAGAGAGAAATAAAATACTGATTATTAAAAGCAGTTAAAATTATTTTAGAGGAAATCCTAAAAAGTTTTATTTGCCCTAAAACTATAGATAAGTTTTAATTCAATCCAAAATCTAAAATCCAAAATCAGAATGAGCTGATCGGAGAAAACTTCGGCAAAAATCTGCGTTTTGAAATTTTCGGAAAATTTAACAAACTAGAACCGAAAACGGTATTTCCAAATTCCTCATTTTCCAAAAATTCATCTTCAAACTCGCCGAAGTTTTCCTGCAAAGCTGCTAAAGCTTTTGCCGCGCTGATATTTTCGGCGTTTTCCGATAAAGCGGCAAAAAGTTTTTTTGAAATTTGCCCGCGCAAATTTCCGAGAGAAATTCCTGAAGCCAAAGCGAGCAGGGTAAAACGGATTTCGCTTGAATCGTTTGAGACAAAATCCGTTTTTTGATTTTCTAAAATTTGAGAAAAGGCATTTTGGGTTGCATTATCGGAAAAAGCAGCGTCATCACCGGCTAAGGCAACTTCAAAAGCGTCCTGCGAAAAACCCGAACCATTCAAAACTTCCGCGAAATTTTGCGCGCTGACCGACCAATCCGTTGAAAAATCGCGGCGCAAACTTGGATTCTTGCGGGGAGTTTCAACCGTATTTGAAAACATTACGCGTGTAAAAATATTGTTCGGCGCATAAAACCCGACTTCAGCTCGATAAGTAGAATTTGCATCAACATCAAACCACGCCGAGCCTTCCGTTTCGATAGGCATAATTTCTTCTTCGCCCTGCGTTTGGTTGACAAGTTTCACGACCAGTTTGAAATTGTTTGCCCGCGCGGAGAATGCACGATTCAAAGCTTGAAAGGGATTATTTTTAAAAGACCAGTAAAAATGAAGCCGCGTCGGTGACTGCATCTGAAGACGCGCCCGATTTTCACTGGCTAATTTTGGCAACTTGGGCGTAGATAATTCCTTAAAAATTGGGTCCTCCACCACACTCTCACCTTCATCAACACTGCTCCCTGCCCCAACTAGCGGCTGCGCTAAGCTCACCTTCAGATGCACATCAGATTCGTTTACTTCAATAACTTCAGAAGTTTTGAGCAGAAAATCTTTTTGCTCCAGCATCTCGCTTGAAGAAATAGGATTCAGCTCGAAATCATCAATCGTGAATTCTACCGCATCGGTATCTTTTTCTATTTGTTTGTTTTCCGTCTCTGAAGATTCTTGTAAATCGTTCATCTCTAAATCTTTTTCGTTCATAAACTACTCGCTCATAAAGTAACTGGACGATTATGTGATTTATAGTTTCAAAATTCAAGGCGCGGCTGCTCCGTTAATTCACTGCGGTTGATTGGAAAGAACGCCGGCAGCCTTTCCGAAACGGTTCGATATTTTTATTTATCGTTTATTTTTTTGAGTTTTATTTCGATTCTACCAACGGTGTAATTAATTTGCGCGCGAACAAGAGCCCGGCGCGCGTCATCCGTAATCCAGAAAATCATACTACCTTCCCTTCCAAGCAGACGGTCGTTGCCAAAAACCTCCGGTTCAACGCGATAACACCACATTTTCCCAAGGATGCTTTTTTGCTCTTCGCGGGCGGTAACGCGAACGGGAATTTTGTAAATCAGCCCTGAATCACTAACTTTTAGTTCAAAAGTTTTACCGACGACGAGCGGCAACCGTCTTAACGCGTAAATGGCTGAAACCAAATCCTGCGTGTCAGGTTCAAGCGGCGAAGCAACCACGTTCGGCGCACGAACCATATCCTTCGGATCGGTTTCGATATAGATAACTTTTTTGTCTTTATAATCGAAAATGGCTTCGCTGTCGCGCACGCGCTCGTTTTGTTCGTCACGCTTAACGGTTTTTAAAATCTGTAGATTTTCGCCGTCAACGGTTGATTCAAATTTTTGATGAAACTTAGAATTGAGAAGCTTCGGAAGCGACCCCTTGGAACTCGCCTCAGTTCTGACTATATAATTACGGTTATTCGGAGCGCGTTCGACGGTAAAATTAAAATCCGCAACAGCAATCCCGCGCAAAACCGTCTTGCTGAATTTGCCTTCGTAAACAAGGCTTTCGCCAACTTTGTAAGGTTGAATTTTAGGCAGGGTTTGAGCGAATATCGAAAAGCTAAAAAAGCCCGGAATCAGCAGAGATAAGCAAATCAAATTTTTCATCGTCATAATTTTATTTCAAAAAAATCGCCTTGACCAATAAAACCGACCACGCAAAGATTAAGCCAAAAGCAGCGCGATATTCACGGTAACGCATATACAGTTTCATATCAAACTTTTCAACTGACGTTTTATAAGCCGTGAGGTACGGGAAAAACAGCGGAACTTGCCTTGCATACTCGGCGTATTCTTCCCCGAAAAGCTCTTTCAAATCCTTTGCCTCGACGCGCATTACAGGCAGATAAATGCCCAAAAATAAAGCCATAAATATAAATGCGAGCCACCACACGCCGGAAGCAATTGTAAAGCCCAAACCCAGTATAAAACTTCCCAGGTAAAGCGGGTTACGGGTGAAGGAATACGGACCTGACACCGCCAGATTTTGATTTTTGCGAATATGACCTGAAGCCCATGCCCTGATCAAAATACCGATAACCGCAATCGCGCCGCCGATTGATAAACTTATTAATTCAGGACGCGCAAAAATAAGAAAAACGATGCCGAACAAAAAGCCGAGCGGCACACGTACACGTTGCAGAACTCTTTTATCTTTCCAATTCATCCGACAAGATTTTACACTATTTCCAAATGAAAAAAATAGCAAAAAAGCAGAAAATGCATTGAATAGATTTTTGCCGAATTTTTAAATAATACCCGTATAAATTTATTTAACTTCTCAAACCGCTTTCTAGTTTTAAGTTGTGGGTTTTGCTATAGGTCTCGGCTTTTTCCAGACGCTTTTGCACTGCCTTGAGAACAGTTTCAACTGATGTGTCCATACAAATCCAATTGCTGCAAGTACGGCGGTTACAGTCTATACGGCAACCGATATCCCATCTTTCGATGCAGAGGTCATCAACATTCGGGCTTCCGTTACGCCACCATTCAGTCGGTCCGAAAATACCGACCACCGGCGTTTTGGCGGCAGTTGCAATATGTGTCGGCGCAGTGTCGCCGCCGACGTAAATTTTCGCTCGTTTTGCCAATTCGTAAAAACCTTTTAAGGTTGGCTGAGCAAGTAGAACTTTGCCGGACGCGCTGTTTTGCAAAACTCTTCGGGCTAAATCTATTTCATTCGGCGCGGTTGTCACGACGCTAATTAAATTGTTTTCTTCCCATATTTTATCAGCCAGCGCACCGAACTTCTCGGCGTGCCAAAGTTTTGTCACCCAGCCGCCTGCCGGATTTAATATTGCAAAATTGCTGCTCGTTTGTTTGATGATTTCTTCGGCTTCTGTTTTGTGTATGTTTCCGGTAAAAATCGGAAATTCAAAATCGCTTGCGGGAACAGGAATATTTAAAGCCTTCTGCGCTAAAGTTAAATTTTTTCGGATGACGTGCGATTTTTGTTCAACCTCGATCGTATCGGTCAAAAGAAACCGGCTGGCAGGTTCGCGTAAGTTTTGCCTTGCAAATCCGAAACGCCTTTCCGCTTTGGTAAATTTGGCGATTGTGGCGGACTTTAAAAGCCCTTGAAAATCAAGCGCAATGTCAAATTCAAACTTGCGCAGTTGGCGCAGTTGACGGCTCGCGTCAATCAATATATTTTCGATCAGTTTTCCGCTTCTCAGTGAGCGCGTGTCAATTTCGATTAAGTTTTTTACCAATTGGTTATTTCGCAGGATTTCGGCGGAAGATTTCTCGACCACCCAGGAAATTTCCGCTTCGGGCAAAGCCTTTCGAATAGCAGCGAGCGCCGGTAGAGTGTGGACAATATCGCCGATGCTGCTGAGTCTGACTATGAGAATATTCATCTTTTTCAGATAATAAATCTTTGACCGAAACTAGCGAAATGCTGTAACCCGCGCAAAAAATCTTTTTACCATAAGTTTGTGCCGTTCCTGAAATTCAAGTGAACGTTAAAACTCTAGCAAATTTTGCCGAAAATGTTTTACTCTATCAATCTAGGATTTTCGAAAAAGCGGTTTCCTTCTTATGAAAGTACAAAAGCGTTTACAGCGTGATGCGCGTCCGGCGTTGATATTTCTCACCGGAGAGCTGCTTGCCGTGCCGATTCCGCTTGAACGCGAAGAAGTTATTTTGGGACGCGCCATGGAAGCTGATGTCCGTATCAACGATACGGGAGTTGCGCGGCGACACGCGCGCATTAATACGATTTTTGACGGCGAAAAAAACACGACCGTTTATGTTTTAACAAATTTAGATTCCGGCAAAGGAACAATCTTAAACAATCAAAAAATTACACAGGAAATCCTGCACAACGGCGACAAAATAATTGTCGGTGACCATATTTTGCGTTTTGAACTGCTTGACGAAATTGACCGGGAATATCAGCGCCGAATCCGGCGTCTTGTGTCGCACGACGATTTGACCGGGCTTCTCTCCAGTCGTTCTTTCTTCTCTGAGCTGCGCCGCGAATCCGCACTGGCAAAACAGGATAATCGCCCGTTTTGCGTTTTAATGATGGACGTTGATTTTTTCAAAATCGTTAACGACACTTTCGGACACTTGATCGGCAGTAAAATTTTAGAAGAAATCGGGATGTGCATAACGCGGTGTTTGCGGAGCGGCGACGTTGCCGCCCGTTTCGGCGGCGAAGAGTTTGCCGCTTTTCTGCTCGAAGCGGAGCTTGCTCAGGGACTTGTCGCAGCGGAAAGAATTCGCGCGGAAATCGAAAACTATCAATTCAGCAACATCAGCCGATTACAGAACATCGCGACGGAAAAGCATCCGGTAACCATCAGCATCGGAGTCGTCTCTTTTCCGAATGATTCAAAAGACCCGATTGAACTGATTGAAATGGCTGATTCCGCGCTTTACCGCGCCAAACGCGAAGGCAGAAACAGAGTTTGCGCATTTAGAGATTCGGCTGCCGAAGAGACGAATAAACCCTTCGCTTCGCGCCGACCGTAAATTTTACGAACAAATTTTGCAACTTTTGTTTTCGCTCATACGTGAACACACACGATAAACACCCGCGAGCAGAAAAGCGTCTTCCTTTTGCGCGGCGCGTTTTCAATAATTAAAAGCGGCGGACAACAAATCAAGCACAAGGACAATCTAAATTTTTCGTGCTAGACTTTTCGAAATAGTTCCAAGTTCAAGGTTCAAAGTCAAAAAGAAAACCCTCGAACTTTAAATTTGGAACTTTGAACCTTGAACTTGGAACTTAAAAAAAGTGATTACTAAACTCAATCTTGCTACAAAACCTTTTCGCAATCGGACTTTGCCGTATTTGATTGCGCTCCTTGTGCTTGCTTTAGCCGCGTCGGGCGGGACTTTAAGCTTTGCTAAACTGCGCCAAATTACCGCTCAAAATGAAAATGCGAAAAGCGAAATTGCGGCGATGGAAACTGAACTCAAAGCCTTGAAAGGTAAAGGCGAGTTAGTTCAGCAACAATTAACGCCCGAGCAAAGCGCGCTCTTGATTGCCACTCATAAACTCGTTGCCAACAAAACTTTCGGATGGTCGCGGCTATTTGCCGATTTAGAAGCGGTGCTGCCGGGCGGCGTCAGCGCTTCGCGCGTTACCGTTCAAAACGTGTATAAAGAGGGCGACCAAACAAAAGCCGAGCTCGAATTTGCCGCGCTCAGCCGTGATTATCAGAGCGTTATGTCGATGATTGAAAGAATGAACAACTCCGGCAATTTTCAAGCCGAACTGCGCGGGCAGGATTTACAGAAAACAGAGCATTCGACTTTTACGGAATATACCTTGCGCCTCGTTTATACGCCGCGTTCGGGATATTCTGCCGCTGCGCCGGTATCTGATGTCGCTTCAACTCAAGGAGCGAACGAATAGTTATGAACGAAGATTTAAAGCCGGACAATCCGCCAGAATTAAATACAGAATCGAAAATTATCGTCAATGATTACGGTTCGGTGGTGGACTCCGCCGTGGTCATCGAGGAAGAAAACCGCACGGTTTTGCTGACCGAAGACCAGACAATAATTATTGACAAACCCGAGAGGATTGATATTGCGCCGAAAAGTCGCCCGCGCAAAGTAAATGCGGGAATGTGGGGACAATCTGAAATTACTGCCGTCGCTCTGGGACTTCTGACAATTTTGGCAGTTGTAATTTTAGTCGTTTTAGTTGTTCTTCCCGCGCAGAAAGAGCTCGAAAAAACCAAAGCGGAACGTGATAAATTAGAAACGCAACTGCTTTCGGCGCGTGACAAATACGGCGACATTACCGATACGGAAACTCAGGTTGCCAAACTTTTGACCAGCGTCAATGATTTCGAAACACGATTTTTGCCGGTCGCGACAATTGGTAAAACATCGCTTTATCAAAGATTAAACGGATTGATTAGCGCCTACGGTTTGGTCAACACGAGCGGACCGGATTACGCATCACTTGAAATTTCCGATAACCGCCGTGGTCAGCAAACAGAAGAGGAAAACGGCAGAGCCAAGTTTCAGAGTCTTTTTCCGGGTGTCTATGTGACGATGACGCTTGAAGGCTCGTATCAAAATTTGCGCCGATTCGTCAGAGAAGTCGAAACGAGCGAACAATTTGTGGTCATCAGCGCGGTTGAGCTCGCACCGGCGGAAAACGAAGAAAAAGATCAGCAAGACCCAAGTTTACCGACCAGAGCAACAGTCAATAATGTGGAAGTGAATCCGATGAATCCGGTCGGAATTCCGCAAAATCCGAATATTCGACCGAACCCAAATTTTCAGCAAAATCCGAGTTTCGAGCAGAATCCGAATTTTCAGCAGAATCCGAATTTTGTGTCGCCGGCTGCCGCTCCGCAGAATCAAACTACTACCACGACAAAAAACAAACCGGTCAGGGGTAAAACGCGCGGTGAAACGGTAAGTTTGCGATTGGAAATGGCGGCGTATTTTCGTCGTCCGAATGTTCAACCGATACAGGTCGAAACAAGCAGTCAGTAGGTTTGGAACAATTTACGAGAAATGAAATTATTTGAAGGAAAAAGTCCGGCGGAAAAAAATAAAATAATTGCGCTGATAGTACTCGGCGCGATGGTTGTGCTGGTGATTGGTTATAACGTTACTGCGCTTTATCCGAGCCGCAAAACTAACGTTACCGTGACTGCTACAGCTTCGCCGACACCGACCGCTTCAACGAGAAATAATTCGGATGCTGCCGCTCTTTTAAACAATGAAGAGATAAATTTTTTGTATACAACGACTCCGATAAATTATAGTCCCGGAGCATTTTACGCGCCTGATGCGGGCAGAAATATATTTGCTTTTTACGAGCCGCCGCCGCCGCCGCCGTACGTTGCGCCGCCGATTGTTATTAAAGCGGAAACGCCTTACCCGGTTCCGACTCCAGCGCCTACGCCGCCCATTCTTGTCGGCTTTGTCACGCCGCAGAGCGTCTATGCCGGTTCAAAATCTTTTCGGATGGAAGTCAACGGCGATAAATTCACGCCGGATTCGATAATCTTATTTAACGGAAATCCGCTGCCGACGACTTTTGTCAGTCCGCAGCAACTCGTTGCCGAAATTCCTTCGAATTTTATTGCCAGTCCGGGAGCAATCTCGATTATGGTGCGCACACCGGACGGCAAACTTTATTCAAATCAGGTAATGCTCGATGTGCAGGCGGCGCCGGTTCCGCAATTTCAATACATCGGAATGATTGGACGCAAGCGTTCCAACAACGACACGGCTTATTTTCAGGAACAAGGCAAGAATAGCCCGATTAGCGCGCGTCTTAATGACATTGTCAACGGACGCTTTCGGCTGGTCAGTATTTCAGTCAACGAAACCGTTTTAGAAGATGTAAATTTAGGCTTTAGACATAAACTTGCGCTTTATCGCCCGGCGCCCGGACAAAATGCGTCTTCGGATAATCCCAATAATCCAAATAACCTGATTAATAAAAACAGATACAATCAGTTTAATCAGCCGCTCGAAAACCCGCCGGTTTATATTCCGCCGCAGGAAATTCCGGGCATTCCAGGTAATATTCAGCCGCAACAAATTCCGGGTATTCCGAATAATATTCCGCGTTATAATCCGCAACAACCGCCGCAGCCGACGCCAAACAAGAATAATAACGACGAGGATGACGATGACCCGAGGTACTAAAAAAATGCTTGGTTATCAGTGGTTTATAGCCGGTCGCCACAAAAAAAAAACATCCGGCGCGCGACCTTTTGATCACGACTCAGAGCGCGGTATGTCGCTGCTTGCCGTGATGGCGGTGATGACGCTTTTCGCGATTGCTCTGCTTGCCGTTGCGCCGACAGTCCAGCAAAGCGTCCAGCGCGAAAAGGAACTTGAAGCAATTCGGCGTGGTGAAGAAGTGGCAGACGCAATCCGCCAATACGTGACTTTTTACAGAGGAACAAAACTTCCGGATTCGATGGATGAATTGCTCGAAGGCATTCCGCAGGGCACGAAAAAACGTCAAATTTTGCGCGCTTCAGCAGCAATTGACCCGCTTTCGGAAGACGGGAAATGGCGATTGATAAAACCTGCCGGTAAAGCTTTTTTAAGTTTTGGGCGGCGCGTGCAGGTTTATAATGAGGGGCTTCTTCCTTCGTCCGGTCTGTATCTTGATGCTTTTGCGCTTCCGCTGGTTAATATTATCAACACCGAAAGCGCCGAGGATTCGAAGGAAGCTTCTGAGGACGAAATTGAAGATTTAACCGAAAACACTCCCTTTATAGGCGTTGCAAGTCAGAGCAAAAGCTCTTCCGTCCTTGCCTATTACGGTATTGAAAATCACAGCAAGTGGATTTTTACGCCTCTTTTTCGAGGAAGCGGAATGAGTCCTAGCGGAGGAATGCGCCCCGGTTCAAGACCAAGTTCTAATACAAATCGACCAAGTTTTTAACGCATTAGGTAAAAGATTTTACAAACTAAAATTAAAGCTCACGAAACCCATCGCTTTGACTGATTCACCATCCCGCACAAACGGCTTAAACTTCCATTTTCTTACCGCATCGGTCGCCGCTCTCTGAAGCATTGCCGGACCGCTTGTCTTTGCTACTTCCGCCACCTGCCCGGTTTCATCAATAACTAATTCAACTTTAACAACCCCTGTCATCCGTAAGGTTTTTGCGCTTACCGGATAAACCGGATTAGTTTTTTTGGTTGCGTATTCTATTAGAGAGCCAACCTTTATGGGTGTCGTTTCTTTTGAAGTTTCTGTATTAGCGGCGATCGAAGTTAGAGTTTTAGTATTATTATTTTGGCTTGAAGAATTTTCGGCAGCCGCAGTTTCAATTCGGCGGCTTCTTACCGGAGCAGAATTACTTTCCGTGTTCTGCGTGCCTGTAATTTGGGTTTGCTCTTTTGTGTCGGTTACAGCCGGAGTTTCAGTTTTATTATTCTTTGCCACCGATTCGCCGATCTTTGATTTGTCGGTTGAATCATTTGAAATCGGTTGAAATACTGTTTTTGTTTGCGGAGGGGTGGTTGCGGCGGCAGTCGTATTAGAATTATTTGTGGTAGCCGCCTCGGTTTTAACTATCGGCGCGTTTGTTTCATTGACCGCATTAACAACAACGCTTCTTGAATTGGCAAGCGTTTCACGCGCGTCGGCGGTTTCGTTTTTCCAGCGCGTGACATCAAAATCATCCCGCGCTAAACCGCTTCTCGCGCTGGTCGCTTCTTCAAGCAGCGCCATCGCATTTGAAGTCTGAGTTTTATCAGTGCTCAAAGTCTTTGATTGCGCAACCACCATTTCCAACGTTTCACGCATTTTTTCGATATCGGTCGCGGCTTCGAGCGGCAAGTTTCGATCTGAAACGCTCAAACCAAGACCGCGATACCGTTCGAGTTGGCTGCGCGCTCCTTTGACCACTTGTCCAGCAACGGCAAAATAACTTGCCGAAGCATTCGGATTTTTTAATTTTTGCGGGCTTGAAAGCTCCTTCAAGAATTCCTGCGCGCGTTTATAATCGCTCTGCTCTAAATAGGAATTCATCAGCAAAACATTGATCACGCCGTTGACGGTCGGGTCGCCGGTTTCGCGGCGGATATTTTCGAGCTCATAAATCGCCGCATTGTAATTTCTGACGGCGATAAAAGCTTTTGCTTTCGCTACTCTGCCGCGCATGACATCGCCGGATGTCTGCGCCTGAACTGAAATTAAAAAAGCAAATATAAAAATTAGTATGAAGGAAGTGTATGTTTGCCTGATGTTTAGCGACATTAAGAATCTCCTTTCCTATCCCGGACTTGAATTTTTTCCGCGAAGGTTAAAGCGAGTGCTGGCGCCCCACTCTAACTATTTAGATAAAAATGTTTCGTCTATTATGATTTCAAAAACACTTTCAAGCAAGTTTGCTCGAAACCTGCTTTATTATCTTGATAAACTTGTGATGATTTTTTGACGATATGCGTTCGCGTCTTTCTTTATAACATTTTCGTTTAAGGTGAGCAAACGTTTGTCGCGCATTACAACTTTTCCGTTGACGATAACTGTTCGCACGTCGCTCGCTTTCGAGGCATAAACGAGATGCGAATAGACGTTAAAAAAAGGAGTTTGATGAAGCGCGTCAAAATCAACAATGGCAATGTCGGCGCGCTTCCCCGTTTCAATCGAGCCAATCAAATTTTCCAGATGAAGCGCCCGCGCGCCCCGAATTGTCGCCATTTCAAATGCTTGCTCGGCAGTCAAAACCTTCGGGTCGCGCGCGAAAACTTTGTGCAGTTTCGCCGCCGTATCCATTTCTTCCCACAAATTAAGATCGTTGTTTGAAGCCGCGCCATCCGTTCCCAAGCCCACTGGCAAATCTTTGGCAAGCATCTGCGGAACAGGCGCCACGCCCGACGCTAACTTCATATTTGACTGCGGATTATGTGCAACACCGACGCCGCGATTTTTTAAAATGTTCAATTCATTTTCATTGGCGAAAACGACGTGCGCAGCGATTGTGCGATTGTTTAGAAATCCGATTTTATCGAGGTATTCAACCGGTCGCAAGCCTTTTTGTTTGGAAATATCATTGACTTCGGTTTGAGTTTCGGCAACGTGTATCACGACAGCGGCATTTAACTTATCGGCTAGTTTTTTGATGTTTCCCAGATGTTCTTCGCTCACGGTGTATGCTGCGTGCGGTGCAAATGCCGGAACAATCAACGAATGATTTTTCCACTTATTGACGAATTTTTCCGTGTATGCAAGCGCCTGCTCGTGCGTTTTGTTGTCGGGAACGGGGAAATCAATAATCGTTTCGCCCAAAACGCCGCGCATCCCGGCTTTTGCCGTTTCGTCCGCAATCGCATCTTCAAAATAATACATATCGCAAAAAGTAGTCGTGCCGCCGCGAATCATTTCCGCCAATCCGAGCCGTGTTCCAACGCGCACAAAATCTTCCGTCACATTTTTCGCTTCGGCGGGAAAGATATATTTCGTCAGCCACTCCTGCAAATCCAAATCGTCTGAAATGCCTCGAAAAAGCGTCATCGCAATGTGCGTGTGCACGTTGACGAGTCCGGGAATAACTACTTTACCGTTGGCATTAATAATTTGTTTGGCAACGAATTGTCGGGAGATTTCATTTGCTTTTCCGACCGCGACGATTTCCCCTTTCTGAACCGCAACCGCGCCATTTTCAATCAGGCGTTTCTCCGCGTCCATCGTAACGACCGTTCCGCCGGAGATGATTAAATCAACTGATTTTTTTTGAGCAAAAATTGTTTGTGAAAGAGTCAGAAGAAACGTGACGGAGAGTAAAATTTTCAGCTTTTCCATACTTGAATTTACAAAGTTTTTGCCAGAAATACAAGCAATTAACAAAATCCGGAAAATAGTTTAAAGTCTAAGTTCAGAGGTAAAAATTATGTCGTCTGTTATCGAAAATTTAGCTCCGGCGCAAGCTCTTAACAGTAGAGGCAATAATTATGTCAAACTGCGCCAAATTACCACTAAAGAATACGATGCGATGATTGATAATGGTGTGTTTGACGAAGATGATAATATCGAACTTTTAAATGGAGTAATTGTTGAGAAAATGCCGAAGGGGATGAAACACGCCACATTAAACGATATTATCGCCACGCGTTTAATACGGAAATTTGGTGACAAGGCATGTGTCAGAAATCAAAATCCGATTTGGCTCGATGATTTTTCAGAACCCGAACCCGATATTGTCCTCGCTAAAGCGCCTCTGGAGCGGTATTTCGACGGTCATCCGACACCGAGCGAAATTTTTTTGATTATCGAAATAGCGGATTCGACATTAGGCTATGATCGCAATACGAAATCTTTAGCTTATGCACAGGCGGAAATTCAACAATACCTTCTTCTAAGCGTTCAAGATCAAACAATCGAAGATTACCGCGAGCCAAGCGCAGACGGTTATCAATCAAAACAGACTTACCGTGCCAAACAAACTTTTAATCTGACCGCTTTTCCCGACATTCAATTAGAAGTGAATGATTTTTTGCCGTTTGAGAAAGAATAATTTTACTCTTCCGCGAAATAATCCGAATCAATTCGTTTTATCTCATATGTAGTGGCAACCGACACGCCGACGTTATAATCAATCATCAATTCGGCAAGTTCTTCGCCATCAATTAAAATTATTTTGCTGTCGATCATCGCCACGTATTCACGTGCCTCTTTCGTAAAATTTGAAGTTGTAATAAAAACGCCTTTGCGCGCTCTTTTCTCTAATTGGTCTTGAGCAAATCTCAAGAAAGGAAGCATCATTGTTTGAAAATCGGGAACAGACATTTATTTCTCCAAAAAACTCGCGTCGAACGCTCGCGGAAAAAGCTCTTTCATCTGAAATATCTCCGTCTTGCCTTGCAGATTTGCCAATATAATTTCGACATCGCCGCAAAATTCCCAAATAATCTGCCGACACGCGCCACATGGCGGCGTTAAGTCTTCGGTATCAGCAACAACAACAATTTTCTGAAAATCGCGTGCGCCTTCGCTTACCGCTTTAAAAATTGCGACGCGCTCAGCGCACATCGTTAAACCGTAACTGGCGTTTTCAATGTTACAGCCGGTAAAGGTTTCGCCCATTTTTCCTACCAAAACCGCGCCGACTTTGAAGTTTGAAAACGGCGCAGATGCTTTCGCGCGCGCTTGTTTAGCGATTTCAATAAGTTTTTCAGAATCTTTTTTCATACTAGAAAGAAACCTCAGATTAAAACAGATTCAGCCGGTGCGGAAAAATAATTATTTCAATCTTTTGTTTCCCCACTTTCCACTTTCCGTTTACCACTTACCACTTTTCTCATTTCTTCGCGCAGTTTTTCGCGCACCATTCCGCACAGCATTTTGATGCTGACATCGGTTTGTCCGCCTTCGGGAATAATTATGTCGGCGTAGCGTTTTGAGGGTTCGACAAATTCGTGATGCATCGGTCGCACAGTCGCGTAATACTGCGCAATAACCGATTCGACGGTGCGCCCGCGTTCATTAATATCACGCTGGAGGCGGCGGATAAAACGAATATCATCAGGCGTATCAACAAAGGCTCTGACATCGAGAAGTTCTAAAATACGCGGCTCGGAGAAAATAAGAATTCCTTCAACAATAACAACGGGTTTCGGTTCGATATGATCGGTTTTTCCGCTGCGCGTATGCGACTTGAAATCATAAATCGGCATCTCGATTGACGAGCCGTTTTTCAGACGCTTGATATGATTCATCAGCATTTCGCTGTCAATCGAATCCGGATGATCAAAATTTGCTTGATGGCGTTTGTCGAGCGGCATATCGGCGAGATTTCGGTAATAAGAATCCTGCTCAACAAGGACGACATTACTCGCGCCGACATCTTTGACAATTCGCCGTGCAATCGTCGTTTTCCCCGAACCCGTTCCGCCGCAAATGCCAATAATCATAGTCAGTTATCAGTTATCAGTTATCAGTTATCAGTTATTAATTGTTGACTGATCACTGTTAACTGTTGACTGTTCTAGTTTTGGAATTACTCTTTTCAGTAACTCATTAAACGTGTTTGCAACCCGTGCGCCCGTTTCCATTACTTCTTCGTGATGAATCAATTCTTCGGTAATGCCTGCCGCCATATTTGTGATGCACGAAATTCCGATCACTTTCATTCCCTGATGACGCGCCGTAATTGCTTCGGGAACAGTCGACATCCCGACGGCATCAGTGCCGAAAAGCCTGAGCATCCGAATCTCGGAGGGAGTTTCATAACTCGGACCGGCAAGCCCGCAGTAAACTCCGCGCCGCAAAAAAGAATCAACCGGCTGTTTTTTTCCAGTTTCCAATTCTTTTCGCGCCGCTTTTTCCTGCGCCATTTTTTTCGCTTCGGCAATCACAATTTCCTGGTAATCGAGCGCGTAAACTTCCGTCATATCAGGAAACCGCTCGCCAAATCTTTCATCATTCTTGCCGCGCAGCGGATTAACGCACATCAGATTTATATGGTCACGAATCAGCATCAGAGTTCCCTGTTTGAAATCCGTATCGACACTGCCCGCCGCATTTGTCAAAATCAAATTTTTAATTCCGAGCGCGCCGAATGTGCGAACGGGGAAAACAACCTGCCGAATTTTGTAGCCTTCATAGAAATGAAATCGTCCTTGCTGAATGGCGACTGAAACGCCCGCCACTTCGCCCAGAACAAGTCGTCCGGCGTGTCCCTGAACAGTCGAACGCGCAAAATGCGGAATTTCCTCATAAGGAATTTGCACTGCGTTTTCGATTTCTTCAGCAAACGCCCCTAAACCACTTCCCAAAACCAGGGCGACTTTTATTTCCTTTTCGTATTTCGACCGGATAAATTCCGCCGTTTCCAGTGCTTTTTCGTAACTCATAAAAATACTTTTTATCGTTTTTTAAATCAATTATTTTTCTTTCCGATACGGAATGCCCAAAGCCTTCGGCGCGCGCGACCTGCCGATGAATCCCGCAAGCACAATAATCGTCAAAACATAGGGAATTATTTGGATAAATTGCACCGGAATATTTTCACCTGAAGCTAGTTTGATGTTGCTGAGGGGGATTGTCAGAGCTTCCATAAATCCGAAAAACAGACACGCAAAAAGCACCGGAATTGGTTTCCATTTAGCGAAAATAAGCGCCGCAAGTGCAATGAATCCGCGTCCTGCAGTCATTCCGCGGGTGAACAGAGAAGATTGCCCGGTTGATAAATATGCACCGCCCGCCGCCGCCAAAACACCGCTTAAAACGACTGCCGTATAACGCAGTCGGTTAACGTTGATACCGGCTGCATCCGCCGCCCCCGGATTTTCGCCCGTTGCCCGAAGCCGCAAACCAAACGGAGTTTTGTAGAGCGCATACCAGCAAATTGGGACGAGCAGAAATGCAAGGACGGAAACGACGTTTAAGCCGAAAAATTCGGGTAAAAGATCGGCTTTATCAATCTGCTCGGTTGAACCGGCTGAGTCATAAATTGCACTGCTCAAAAGCGCGGGAAGCCCAAGCATCAAAATATTTATGCCGAAGCCGGCGACCACCTGGTCGGCTTCAAATTTTATACAAGCAATCGCATAAACGAGCGCCAAACCCGCGCCCGCGACCATTCCGCACAACAAACCGAGAAACGGATTGCCCGATTCATAAGTGATTACCGCAGCCGTGAACGCGCCCGCCAGCATCAAGCCTTCAAGCGCAATGTTGATGACGCCCGAACGCTCGGAAAACATCCCGCCGAGCGCGGCTAAAATTAAAGGCGTGGCAAACCGTATGGTCGAAAAGATTAGCGACAAAGTTAATATTTCAGTCATTTTTATCGTTTGGAGAATCTTTGTAGCGAAGCCACAAACAAAATCACCACCGCTTGCAGAACTTCAACCAAATCTTTAGAAACGTAGTTTGTAAAAGCGTCCACGAAAATTCCGCCGCGCTGGAGAATGGCAAAAAATATGGCGGCGAGAAAAACGCCGAACGGATGATTTCTGCCGAGCAGCGCAACCGCAATTCCTAAAAACCCCCATTCAGGGGAAAATCCGTCGTAATACAAATGGCGATAACCCAAAACTTCGCCGATGGCGACCATTCCTGCCAACCCGCCGGAAATTGTCATCGCAATAATTATTTGTTTTTTCGGTGAGATTCCGCCGTATTCCGCCGCGCTCGGGTTTTCACCGACGGCGCGCAGCTCAAAGCCCCATTTTGTTTTCCAAAGAAAAATATAAACCAAAAAACACATGAGAATGGCAATCAAAAACGCAACGCTGAGCGGCACAAATTCCGGCATTCCCGGTATCAACTGACTGATGCGCGGAATATACGCGGCTTCGCCAATCGGCGCGGTTTGCAGAATCGCATCGCCCGGAACTTTGAAATGATACTGCGTAAAATAACTGACTAGAGCGATGGCGATAAAGTTCAGCATTATCGTGTTGATAACTTCATGTGAACCGAATTTCGCTTTGAGGATTCCAGGAATCATTCCCCAAACTCCACCGGCGACAATTGCCGTTAAAATGCACAACGGCACCAACAGAATCGCCGGAAGGCTCATCCAGGAATAATCAACGTCCTTTCCAAAAACATTAACGATTGTTCCGCCGAACTTGATTCCGACCCAAGCCGTCGCAAATGCCGCGACGTAAAGTTGACCTTCCGCGCCGATGTTAAGCAGTCCGCAGCGAAACGCGACCGCAACCGCCAAGCCCGTAAAAATCAAAGGCGTCGCATAAAAAAGCATATAGCCAACATCTTTGAGCGAACCAAATGAATTGCTGAGAAGAAGTTTATATGTTTCAAACGGATTATCACCGATTAACAAAATAATGATGCCGCCCACAACAAACGCTGCCAGAACCGCTGTTAGCGGTGATAAAATCTCTCGAAGAATTTTCATTTTTTGAAATCAAAAAAACCGCAGATAACCGAGACGGATGTTTTTAGACTTTCTGAACTTTTTGTTTCTGCGGTGAATAGCTTTAACAACTAATCTTGCGTAGTTAATATACATTTACAAGTTAAATGTGTCATCTAAAAATTTACAAAGACTAAAATTTAGAATGTATAAGATTTCAAAAATCAGAGTTGACAAGATGAGACTCATATTTTATTATGAACTGGGACTAAGCAACTGATTAATGTTTAATTCTATTAGTCGTAAATATAATTAATACTAAAAAAATGAGATTTGACAGATTTACAATTCGTGGGCAAGAAGCAGTCCAGATGGCGATTGAATCAGCTGAAAAAAACCAAAATCAGCAAGTTGAGCCGGAAC
>MWVV01000126.1_pt1 | contig 27262 bp, 19 predicted proteins | sample 1047281 | NCBI WGS metagenome assembly MWVV01 (sample SAMN06349986, study PRJNA376086) | soil metagenome | isolation source: PT-2 sample Antarctic (ecotone) soil | place: Antarctica | collected 2015-01-13 | reverse complement strand
CAATGAGCTTTCATCGCAAACAATGGAAAGCAAACGAATAAAAGGTTTGTATTTCGTCGGCGAAGTCGTTGACGTAACGGGCTGGCTCGGCGGTTACAATTTTCAATGGGCGTGGTCTTCGGGTTTTAACGAAAACTTTTGACGCCGGTTTCTTCGCTTTTTTAACTTTTTGAGCTGGAATACTCGTCTTCGTTTTTCTGCCGGACAAAACTTTTTTCGCTGCAGTTTTATTTTCCGGCGTTTTTGTTTTTGTAGATTTAGCAGAGTTTTTCGGAGTTTTAATTTTTGTAGACTTAACAGGAATTAAAGACTTCAACTCTTTTGCAGATTGGTCAACTTTGCTGGCGGAAATTGCCGTTTTTGTTTTTGCTGTTGCTTGAACCGCTTTTTTAGAAACAATAGATTTAACTTTTTGCTTGGCTTTAAGTGTTTTAGCAGAATTTTTAGAGTTTGTTTTTTCTGCTTTTGGCTTCACATTTTTGACGGGCTTCGCCGTTTTGGTTTTTACCTTTGCCGGTTTTTCTCGCGTAACAAATGTTTTTTTGCGAGGCTTTGAAACCGTATTTCCCGAAACAATTTTTTCGATAACTTTGTTCTTTATAGCCGCACTTTTCTGTTCAGCCGTTTTAACTTTTGGCTTTACAACAGTCTTTCTTGTCGTTGATGCGTGTTCCATATAAAACATTGTATTATAAGTGAAACACATTTTCAAAACGAAATCGTTTAATTTTGAGCGATAAAAAGAAAGCGTTGCTCGGATTGCGGAATTAACTTTTGTTCAAATTTTACGCCGTGTTTTAAGAGTTCTTCGCCCAAACTGTTTCCGCCGAAAAGAAGCAATTTGCTTTTCTTTGACCACTTTAAAATTTTCGGAAGTTTTTGCGTAAATTTATCCAGAGCGCGACAAGTTACAAAATTAATGTCATCAGGTTTTGCGAGTTCTTCAAATTGACGATTAAAAATTTTCGCACGTTTTTCCAATCTGCATTCCTTCAAAACCTTTTCGAGAAAATCAGCCTTTTTCAATTTTGATTCAATCAAAACGCCGCGCAAATCTTCGCGTAAAATCAAACAGGGAACTGAAGGCAAACCCGCGCCAGTTCCGATGTCGGCAAATCTTGCGTTTTCCGGCAAAAACTTTTGCAAAAAAAGCGATTCCAAAACGTGGCGAACAGCGAAGACTTCCGGCAGAGAAGGGGCAACAAGGTGCAAAATTTCGTTGTGTTTTTGGATGAGTTCGTAGTAATTGGCGAGTTCGTTTATTTTTTCGCCAACTAGAGAAATATCAAAATCTTGTTGGCTGGTTTCTAACGCATTGATAAATTCCCGCCGCAATCTGTTCATTAAGTAATTTTTTATTTTCTCTTCTATGCTCGCGTCAAACTTCTATATTTGATGCGATGGGGCTGGTCGGCATCAACGCCTAAACGACGTTTCTTGTCGGCTTCGTATTCGCTGTAATTTCCGTCGAAAAACTCGACTTTTGAATCGCCTTCAAACGCTAAGATGTGCGTCGCAATCCTGTCCAAAAACCAGCGGTCATGGCTGATGATGACGGCGCAACCGGCGAAATTTTCCAATGCTTCTTCTAAAGCGCGCATCGTGTTCACATCCAAATCATTGGTCGGCTCGTCGAGCAATAAAACATTTGCGCCCGACTTTAACATTTTCGCTAAATGAACGCGATTTCTTTCTCCGCCCGATAATTGTCCGACACGCTTTTGCTGGTCTGAACCGGAAAAATTGAAACGTGCGACGTAAGCGCGGGATTGGACTTCGCGTTTACCCAAGTTTATCACGTCTGCGCCGCCGGAAATTTCTTCCCAGATTGTTTTGTCGGCGTTTAGAGAATCGCGCGATTGGTCAACGTAGCCGAGTTTGACCGTTTCGCCGATTTTGAAATTGCCCGCGTCCGGCGTTTCCTGTTTTGTAATCAGACGAAAAAGCGTCGTTTTGCCCGCGCCGTTGGGACCGATGACGCCGACGATTCCACCGGGCGGCAAGCTGAATTCGAGATTTTCAAACAGCAGTTTGTCGTCGTAACTTTTAGCCGCCTGCTGCGCTTCGATAACCGTGTCGCCAAGACGCTCGCCGGCAGGAATAAAAATTTCCAAATCTTCGGCGCGTTTTTCCGCTTCCTGCGAGACGAGATTTTCGTAATCGTTAATTCGCGCTTTTGATTTTGCGTGTCTGCCTTTCGGCGACATCCGAATCCATTCTAATTCGCGTTCAAGAGTCTTTTGACGTTTGTCTTCAGCTTTTTCTTCGCCTTTCAAACGATTTTGTTTTTGTTCGAGCCAGCTAGAATAATTTCCTTTCCACGGAATTCCTTCACCTCTATCGAGTTCTAAAATCCAGCCCGCGACATTATCGAGAAAATATCTGTCGTGCGTTACGGCGATAACTGTCCCTTCATATTTTTGCAGATACTGTTCGAGCCACGCGACTGTTTCCGCGTCTAAATGATTTGTTGGTTCATCAAGTAATAAGATGTCCGGTTTTTGCAGCAGCAAACGACACAACGCGACGCGACGTTTTTCGCCGCCGCTCAAATTTTTAATCGACGTGTCGGGCGGCGGACAGCGAAGCGCGTCCATCGCCATTTCCAGCCGCGAATCCAAATCCCAAGCGTCGGCGGCATCGAGTTTCTCCTGAACTTCGCCTTGTCGCGCAAGCAGTTCGTCCATTTTCGTGTCGCTCATATCTTCGCCGAATTTGAGATTGATTTCGTCAAATTCCTGCAAAAGATTCACTGTTTCCTGAACGGCTTCTTCAACTGTTTGTCGGACAGTTTTGCTTTCGTCAAGTTTCGGTTCTTGTTCGAGGTATCCGACCGTGTAGCCGGGCGAGAAAACGACTTCGCCATTGATGTCTTTATCAATGCCTGCAATTATGCGAAGCAAAGAGGATTTCCCCGAACCGTTCAGTCCAAGTACGCCGATTTTCGCGCCGTAAAAAAATGATAAATAAATATCTTTCAGCACAGGTTTTTTATCGTAAAACTTGCTGACCTTAACCATCGAGAAGATGATTTTGTTCGGTTCGTGATTGCTCATAAATTGTATTTGTTAAATAAATGCTCTTTTTTTATTTTACTTCTGGATAGGTGCTTAACTTCATCAAAATTATTAAGTTTGGAAAACCAAATCAAATTTGCAAGCAGATCTTTTGGGAATTTTATTTTATTTGAATTTGTCTAACTATAAGTTTATCAATTCTGTCTCTTTTAACCTCAAAACCAATTCCAGTCGCCTCGGGCGCGATGATTGTGCCGCTACCGGTTAATTCAACCACCGGCTCGATAATATCTTGCGCCCAATATCTTTTCGACGCGGAAACATCACCCGGAAGCGTAAAGCCCGCGAGCGTTGACATTGCGATATTGTGCGCGCGACCGATTCCCGATTCAAGCATTCCGCCGCACCAAATCGGAACATTATTTTCACGACAAACTTTTTCGACCGATTTTGCTTGAAAATGCCCGCCGACGCGACCAAGTTTGACATTGATGATTTTGCAGGCATTCGATTCAATCGCCTTTCGCGCGTCTTCCGGCGAGTGAATAGATTCGTCCAAACAAATCGGAGTTTCGATTTCCTTTTGTAATTTCGCGTGGTCAAAAATATCGTCGTGAGCAAGTGGCTGTTCAAACATCATCAAATCAAGCTTGTCCATTCGTTTGAATAAGTCAACATCGTCTAATGAATACGCCGAATTTGCATCGCCCATCAAAAGAATATCGTCAAACTTTTCGCGTACCCGTTTGACGACTTCAAAATCCCAACCGGGCGCGATTTTGATTTTTATTCTTTTGTAACCGGCGTCCGATTCGGTTTGAATTTTCTCAAATAATTGCTCGATTGAATCTTGAATGCCGATTGAAACGCCGCACTCGATTTCCTGATTCACACCGCCCAGATGTTTCCACAAAGGCACATTTAAGTTTTTTGCTTCCAAATCCCAAACGGCAGTTTCAATTGCCGCTTTCGCCATTCGATTGCCGCGCACTTGTCGCATCAAGTTCCAAACTTGCGAAGCCGCTTCTATCTCTTGATTTAAAACCATCGGCGCGAGAATGTCCCGCAAGACTGCCCAACAGCTTTCTGTCCATTCTTCGCAGTACGAAGGCGTTTCGCCCGCTGTGCATTCGCCCCAGCCCTCGTTGCCGTGGGCGTCTTCAACGCGCGTCAGGATAATTCTTCTTTCATAAGTTCTGCCGAAACTCGTTTCAAAAAAATGAACGAGCGACATTTTGATTTCGATTAATTCGATTGTTTTTATTTTCACTAGAAATTTTGCTAATTATAAGGATTTCCTTTCAAAATAAATTTTATTCTGATAATTGTCTACCCACATTATGAACAATACAATCTTTGCCATGCACGGTTTTGTTGAAGAAACTGCCAGCGAATTTTCAATCTCAAATTTTATTACCACAAAAAATTTATTTGCTTAAATTTTCAAATACTTCGTCAACAAACTTGAAATGTCTTTCTTCCGCGTCCATTTTCGCGCCGAACTTTTTGTAAAATCTGATTGCCGATTCGTTCCAATCTAAAACGAGAAAATCAATTCTTTGACAATTTCTTTGTTTGGCAATCTGCGCGAGTTTTTTCAAAAACGCTTCGCCGATTTTCAGCCTGCGATATTCCGGTTTGACATATAAATCTTCAAGATAAACGCCGCGCTGACCGCGAAAGCTGGCAAAGTTTTCAAAAAACAAAGCGTAGCCAACCGGTTGGCTTTCGGCAAAAGCAATCAGACCCGCAATGCAAGGTTTTTCGCCGAACATCGCGTCGTGCAAATTTTCTTCCGTAACTTCGCAAAAATCTGAAAGATTTTCAAATGCGGCAAATTCACGAATCATTTCGACGATTTGCGGAACATCTTTTTCGACCGCTTTTTCGATGTGAATTAACATAAAAATTTAGATACTGAGGTTTATAGAGAAATATTCAAGCAGGATGGATAAGACGAACAGGATGAAAAATAATTCGTTTTACTGGTGGTAAAAAATTCTCTGTTCCAGTTTGATTAATTCGTTTGACTCCAAGCAATTTGACTTCTAAGTCTTAAAATAGATTTTTCTCTGCCGAGTGTTTCAAAAACCCCCAGCATCGAAGGTCCGACCGCTGAACCCGTTAGCAAAGTTCTTGCGCCGTTCATAATTACGCCAAGTTTCGTGCCTTTTTCTTCCGCAAATTGTTTGACGACAATTTCTAAATTGTCGTGCGAAAAATTTTCAACCGTTTCAAATCGTTCGGCTAATTCTGGAAGCCAAGTTTGCAAATCGGGAAATTTCTTCAAGTTTTTATCAATCGCCGCTTGGTCAAAATCAAAATCTTCCGAGAAAAATGCCCGTCCTTGCTGCGAAAAGTCCTTTAAAGTAAAAAATCTTTGGCGAATCAAATCAACGGTTTTTTCAAACCACGTTTTATCGTCGTCTTCATATTCGTCGCGCCAGAGTTTTGCGGATTTTAATTCATCTTTGACTAGAGGAATCAAATCTTGAAAAGGCATTGTGCGAATGTATTCGGCGTTCATCCACAAGGCTTTATCATCCGTCCAATGGCGCTGGTCGTTTTCGTGAAAATTGAAAACGGCGTTTGAACGATGAATATTTGCGAGCGAGAATTTTTCGACGAGCTCCTCCAAAGAGTAAATTTCGCGTTCTTCGCCTGGCGACCATCCCAAAAGAGCAAGAAAATTACAAAAAGCGGCGGCAACAAATCCGGCATCTCGATAAGTTGTCATTGAAACGACCGCGCCGTGTTTGCGTTTTGATAATTTGCCTTTGTTCGGCGCAAGAATTAAAGGCAAATGTGCGAAACGCGGCGGCATTTTACCCAACGCTTCGTAAATCAGAATCTGCTTGTGCGTATTGGTTAAATGGTCTTGCCCACGAATAACATCTGTAATTTGCATTTCGATGTCGTCGCAAACAACCGCTAAATTGTAAAGCGGATGACCATCGGAACGCAGCAAAACCAAATCTTCAGTTTCGCTATAGTCGCGTTCTTGAAGTCCATAAACCGCATCTTCAAATAAAGTTTTACCTGTTTCTGCAACCTTTAAACGAATTGCAAACGGCTCGCTGCTTTTGGCGCGTCTGTCGCTTTCTTCTTTCGGTAAATCCCGAAACGGATTGTCGCGCATAGTTTTTTCGCCTTGTTGCTCACGCGCCCTTTCGGCAATTGAATTTTTGATGTTTGCATCGGTACGTTCTTCTTTCGGCGTAAAATCCCGATAGGCTTTGCCTTCGTCAAGAAGCTTTAAGGCAATTTCCCGATGTTGCAACGCATTGTTTGATTGAAAAACGATTTCTTCATCCGTTTCAAGACCGAGCCATGCGAGACCTTCGATAATCGAACGGGTTGATTCTTCGGTCGAACGCTGCAAATCCGTATCTTCAATTCGCAGAAGAAATTTCCCGTTCGTGTTTCTGGCGTAAAGATAATTAAAAAGCGCAGTTCGCGCAGAACCGATATGCAGATAACCCGTCGGCGACGGAGCAAATCTTACTCTAGTATCCATAAAAATATTTCATGCAAAAGCGCAAAGTAATGCAAAGAAATTTGCGAATAAAAAATTCAATTTTATTAAAATTATATGGTGCAAAAACGAAAAGCTATCAAACCTGAAGATTTAATAGCCAACCAAACAAATCCAAAATCGAAATTCTAAAATCTTAAGTGGCGGAGACGACAGGATTCGAACCTGTGGTAGTCTTTTGAACTACAACGGTTTAGCAAACCGCCGCTTTCAGCCACTCAGCCACGTCTCCGAGCTTTTTGTAAAAGCATTTTTAATTCTAGTCGTTGAGCAAACTTTGTCAAGCGAGCCGCATCAAACCGAATAAAGTTTTCAGCTTTGTGCTTGACACAATTGATTTTTATGAAGAAAATACCATCACGTGCTTGGACTGCCTTTTTGATTCTTGGTTTTTAGCAGCTGGAAATAAGTTCTCCCGGAAGGTTTTTGGATCGAGGACGTGTCTTAAATGCTTTCATTTGTTTTGCCAAAAATAAAATTTTCTAAATTAATTTTAATTTCGCTGTCAGTTTTTTTTGCGGTTTTTGTCGGCGCGGTTGAAACGCGGGCAAACGTTGTAATTGAAAAAAGCGGAAATCTCGGAATTATCAAAGGAGTTGTGCGCGACGAGACAGGCAACCCGATTGCCGAAGCGACTGTGGCGATTTTTCGCAATGGCAGCACGAAACTTTTGAAACAGGTTCGTTCAGCGACGGACGGAAGTTTCCTGACCAAAATAATGCCCGGAATTTACACGGTTTTAGCCGTCGCAGAAGGCTTTAATCCGGTTACGATTTCGGAAGTTGAAGTAAATCGCTCGGCAGAACTTGTTTATAAATTTAAGTTAGAGCGTTCGGGCAGCGGGAACACTCTGCCCGAAAAACGTCCTGACCGCAACAGTTCAAAATGGCGCATTCGCGCCGCGCAAAACCAGCGTTCTGTTTATCAATCTACCGAAGGTAAGTCGCCAATTGACGAAACAAGGGCAGATGAAAATGCCGTCACCGCTAAAAACGAAACTATTGAGCAAAGCGCAGAAGTTTCCGACGAAGAAAATGAATCTAAACGACGCGGGCGAACCGTCGTTGAAACTTATTTTGCCGGTTCAGGTGAAGGAAGCTACAGCGGTGTAAATTTCGCTACGCTGCAACCTTTAAATGAAAATGCGGAAATAGTTTTTGCCGGACAAACGGGAACAGGTAAATTCGCTCCGCAAAGATTTGAAACAAATTTAAAGTTTCGTCCAAACGAGAATCATCAAGTTCGCTTGAACGGTTCGGTTGCCAAATTCGGTAACATTAAGATTGACAATCGGGAAAAATCGCTCGGACAACTTTCCGTTCAGGCGTTGGATGAATGGAAGGTAAGAGAAGGAATCGTTTTGGTATTAGGTTTTGATTATTCAAAATTTATCGGCGCGGGAAACGATTATGCGATTAGTCCGCGGTTTGGCTTACAATTTGACGCAAATTCCAAAACTCGTTTTCGCACGGCTTATACAACACAAACTGAAGACCGCACGTGGCAAAACGCTGTCGAACTTGAAGATAGGCAAGTTCTTTTCCGTGAACCGGTTGCAGTGCAGGAATTTGTTCTCGAAAATGATAAACCGCGAATGAACAAAACCCGTCGGCTCGAATTCGGTGTCGAGCGCGTTTTGAGTAACGAATCAAGCATCGAAGCCAATGTCTTTTTCGATGTGGTCAGCGGTCGTGGCGTGGGCTTAAACAACATTTCGTTTGACGCTTTAGGCGGCGAAAGTTTCGGCGATTTCGTCGCCGACCAACAGGGCAAGGCGCAAGGCGTGAGGATAGTTTACACGCGCCGCTTAAACGGAAATTTTTCCACTTCGGCAGGCTTTGCTCTCGGAAACGGACAGAAACTTTCCGAAGATGCAGTTTCAAATCCAGCAGATGCGTTTGAAAACGGCTTCTTCCAAACATTCTATGGGCAAGTTGACGCTGATTTTGAAACCGGAACGCGAGTTAAAACCATTTTTCGGTTCTCGCCTGAAGCAACCGTTTTTGCGATTGACCCGTTTCAAGGTCGCTTGGCAATTTATGACCCGAGTTTGAGTATTATGGTGACGCAATCGTTACCGAATTTGGGCTTGCCTATTCGTGCTGAAGCGGTTGTTCACGCGCGGAACTTGTTCGATTATCAAAACGGCGTTAGCGGCGAAGAAGGAAGCCTTCGATTAAACTCGCAAAGACGCATTTTGCGCGGTGGAATTTTGGTTAGATTCTAATTCAAAGTTCAAAAATTCAAAGTTCATAAGTTCAAAGTCTTTGTGATTTTGAACTTTTTTATTTCCAAAATCTCGGATATTGAGCGAAAAAGTGAATAAAAAATTCGCTCATCAAAATTTTATAGAAACAATAAATGCTCTATTTCGTAAGATTTTTAGCATAAAAACGAAAGAAAAATATTGGAACGCATTTTGCGTTCGAAAAAGGCGGTGAAGTTCATCGTTATGAAATGAAAGGTAAAGTCCTGAAAAGTTGGAGTTTAATTTGGCTTCTGGCAACTGTTTTGTGTGTTGTCGGCGGCGCACTTAACCTTTCGCAACGTGCAAACAATAAATTACCGCCGACGGACGGCACTCAATGGAAACAAAGGGCAGATGGAATTTACGCCGCAAAAGTCATATCGGGACTTACTGCTTCACGTGCCGGTATTGCTGTCGGGGACAGACTTATCGGTATCGGTCTTGACGAAAACAATCTTCAAGAAATAACTTCGCCGGCTGATGTCCAGATGTATCTGGAAACCGCAGGCGTTAACGGCAGCTTAACTTACTTTTACCAGAGACCTTCTTATTCTTTTTCCAACAATTTCTATTACGCCGATTTATCGCATATTGATACGATGCCGCGTTGGACGGCTTCGATAATTTTTTTAGCGTTTGTCGGTTTCATTTGGCTTATTGTCGGCACATTCGTGTTGTTTAAGCAGAGCAGTCACGCTCCTTTTGTTCTGCATTTTGCAACCGTTTGTCTGGCGGCGTTTACCTTTCACGTTTATAAGCCACTTGGAACGGGTGAAGATTTTGATTTAGCTGTCAGCCTTGTTGACGATGTTGCTTTTGCCTTTTTCGTTCCGCTTTTCCTGCATTTCTGTTTGCGTTATCCGGTGCGAAGCGAGGTTTTCGACAAGCCGCGTTGGAAAACTTATGCGCTTTATGTTCCGGCGAGTTTGATTTCGCTTGGAACTATTGCCCTTTCATTGCTTTTTTATCTTGCGCCGCAAACTGATTTTGTTGCGGGTGTTTCGAAGTTCGTTGATACCTTCAACATTTTCGGCATTTTGTATCAAGCTAATTTTTACCATTTTGTCGTCGGCATTTCGATTAGTGCGGGTTTTTTGGTATGGCGTTTCTTCAAAAATCGTCAGCCGCTTGTGCGTCAGCGCTTAAAATGGGCGATGTGTGGAACGGTTGCGGCAATCGCTCCAATCGTTCTTTTCCAGATTGCTAGTCGCTTTATTTATCTTCCCGAAGACAATTTTTCATCGGCAATCATAACCTTGCCGCTTGCGTTGATTCCGCTTAGTTTCGGACATTCGGTTGTGCGTTACCGCTTGATGGACGTTGATGTCGTAGTGCGCCGCGCTTTGGTTTATGCAATGACGACTTTGGCTATTGCGATGATGATCGGCGCGGTTGCTTTAGGACTTGTTTTCCTCGCCGTCGGCAATAATCTTTCGAGGACCGAAATCTCGCTTCGGGCTTTGATTGCCATTGTAGCAATGGCGGCAATTGTTCTTCTTTCCGAGCCTTTAAAGAAATTTTTACAAGAACGCGCCGACCGTTTCTTTTATGGCGAACGCTACGATTTGCGGCACGGGCTGCTTGATTTTGGCAGAACAATCTCGGCAACCACCGCGCTTGAGCCTCTTCTTAATGCCTTAACCGAACGCTTGCGGCAAGTGCTTGACGTTGAAAAGGTGGCGATTTTTATCGAAAACGAAAATTCTCCCGAACGATACGAAATAGTTAAGTCAATCGGAGTCAGCGCAAATTACAAAATGTCGAATGATTTTCGCCAGATGATTCGCCAAAAATCCGCCGAAAAGGGAATTGTTCGCGCTGACGAACTCGAATTGCTCGATGCTGAATTCGTTGACGAAATTGTGTCGGAAGAAAACGAGATAATCCCGGCAAACGGGAAAAAAGGCATCATTAGAAAAATCGAAAAATTCGGCAGAAACGCTAAAAACATTCACCGTCAGGAACTGCATTATTTCGTGCCATGCGTTGTGCGCGGAAAAATGGTTGCGGTTATTGGTTTAGGCAGAGCAAGTGACGGCTCGCTTTTAACATCGGAAGATTTGGAAATTTTGCAGACCGTTTCCGGTTATGTCGCCGTTGCTGTCGAAAACAGCTTGCTTTATCAAGAGCAGGAAAAACGCGCCGAAGAACTCGCGCTTTTGAAGGAATTTAACGAGTCAATTGTTGAATCTGTAAATGTCGGGCTTCTTGCGGTTGACGAAGCGGGACGCATAACGCGCTGTAATTCAACCTTCGAACAAATGCTAGACTTGAGCCGCGAGGAAACTATCGGCAAACTTGTCGAAGAAATTTTTGATGAAAGTTTTGCTTTGAATTTAGAAAACATCCTGGGCAAATCGCGCTGGCATCTGACTGAAATTCGCAATGCTTATAAACTTCTCACGACGGATTCAAACGGCAAATCTTTAATCTTAAATGTTGCGGTCGCGCCGCTTCGCTCGGTTACGAACAATCAAACCGGCGCAATTATCGTTTTGGAAAACGTAACCTCGCGCATCAAACTCGAAGAAACCTTACAGCAAAGCGAAAAACTTTCCAGTATTGGACTTCTCGCGGCAGGCGTCGCGCACGAAGTCAACACGCCTTTGACCGGTGTCTCCAGTTACACGCAGATGCTTCTCGGAATGATACCGGAAACCGACCCGAAACACGCGCTTTTGCAAAAAGTTCAAAAACAGACTGACCGTGCGTCGCACATTGTCGGCAATTTGCTCAATTTTTCCCGAACCGGAAACGCCGCCGAATTTACCGAGATTGACATCAATAAATTACTTGACGACACGCTTCAACTGCTTGAGCCGCAGCTTAGAAAATCGCAGATTGAAATCACAAAAAACTATGCCGACGTTGCCCCGAAAATTTATGGAAACGCCGGAAAATTGCAACAGGTTTTCACCAATTTAATCATCAATGCCCGAGACGCGATGATTGGCGGCGGCGAAATTACTTTGACCACCGCATTTGAAAATGAAAATGAAGTCGTCATCGAGGTTCAAGATACGGGAACAGGAATTGAAGCGGAAAATATAAATAAAATCTTCGATCCATTTTTCACTACCAAAAGCGTCGGAAGCGGAACAGGTTTGGGTTTAGCTGTTTCCTACGGCATTGTGCAGGAACACGCCGGAAGTATCGAAGCCGAAAGCGAAGTCGGTCAGGGAGCAATCTTCCGCCTTGTTTTTCCGGCAATTCAAAATCAACTTAAACGCGCGGTTAGTTAATACAAAATTAAAAATTCAAGGTGTAAAATTTGAAAAATTGAGTTTTTAATTTTGAAATAATGCACAAATTCGTCAGTTTTAATCACCGAATAACTCTCGCTGAAAATGCTTTTTTGCCCGCAATTTCTTCCGCCGCATTTTACGGTAAAGGCGTTTTTACAACCGTTGCAATTTACAATTCAAAATCTTTTTTGTGGGAAAAACATTGGCAAAGATTAAATACAAACGCGAAAAAAATCGGCGTTGACTTATCTGAATTTACTTCAGAAACGGTAGAAAAATCTCTTTCTGAAATCATCGAAAAAAATAAGATCGCAAATGCTCGCGCTCGAATCACATTTTTTGACCAATCGCCGAATAAAATCTGGCAAATTGAGTCGAAACGACGAACTGATTTTTTAATTGTTACAGCTGATTTTCGCGGTGTTTCCGAAAATTTTTGTTTGACCGTTTCGCCTTTTCGGGTTAATTCAACTTCGCCGCTCACTGGCGTAAAATCTTGCAACTATCTGGAAAATATTTTGGTACTTGAAGATGCAAAAGCAAAAGGATTTGATGAAGCAGTTCGATTAAACGAGCGCGAAGAAGTTGTTTCCGTTTCAACAGCTAACATCTTTTGGATAAAAAACAGGGAAATTTTTACGCCGAACCTTGAAACAGGTTGTTTGAACGGCACAACCAGGAATTTTCTTTTGGAAAGTTTTTCCGTGAAAGAAACAAAGGCGAATTTAGCAGAAATAAAAAATGCCGACGAGGTTTTTTTGACTTCGGCAGGAATCGGAGTTGCAAAAGTCAAAAGTATTGACGAACAAATCCTTAAAGGAGAAATTGCCAATCAAATTCAGATAAAATTTTCCCGTCAATGCAATCTTGCCAGTAACAAGATGAATCCGCAGTTAAAATCGAAAAGGGAAAGACATTCGCAGAAACCGACAAACGAAAGATAATAATTAGCAGGTGAAACGAGTGCTTTTTTATCTATCAACTGTCATTTACCAATCATTTCGAATTCATATTGGTTTCCAATCATGTAACTCCTAATCGTTTTTCGTCCTTAAAACTTCTCTGTAAATTTTTTCAGTTTTGCGAATCATTTCATCCGAACCAAATTTTTCCTTCGCTCTTTTTTGAGCGTTTTTGCCATAATTTTCGCGGCTTTGCTTGTCTTCTAAAAGTTCGGTAATGGCTTTGGCTAACTGATTTGGGTTTTTTACCGGCACGAGTTTTCCCGTTTTTTCGTCCTCAATCAATTCTTTCGCGCCTCCGGTTTCGGTTGAAACAATTGAGCAGCTTGAAGCCATCGCTTCCAAAATTGCCAGACCGAAACTTTCCGAATGCGAAGCCGAAACAAAAATATCCAGAGCCGAAAGTAAAGGCGCGGTTTCTTCAATCCAATCGAGCCACAAAAAACGATTTTCTAAATCGAAAAGTTTTACCAGGCGTTTTAACTCTCGCCGAAAATCTTGTTTAAGGGAATTGTCCTTTCCGACAACGACAAAATGCGCTTCGGGAAATTTCTGCGCGACCTGTTGCGCCGCCAGAACAAAATCTCTCTGACCTTTTAATAATTTTAATTCGCCGATGGTTCCGATTAAAAGAGCGTCAAACGAAATGTTGTGTTCAAAGCGAAACGCTTGCCTTAATTTTTCACGGTTTACATTTGCCCAATTTTCAATGTCAATTCCGTTGTGAACAGTAACGATCTTTTCGCTCGGAAAAGTATTTTGCAGATTGCCTTCGACGGCAGAAGATACGGCAATAATTTTCGAAACATTTTTGAGCGCGTATTTTTGAGTTTTTTTCATCGGAAAAAGAACGTGGCGCGTCAATACAAGCCTTGCTCGCTGTGCAAGACGCACGGCGAGACTTGTAGGCAAATAATCTTTCGCTAGATGGGCGTGAACAATTTCGATTTCTTTTTCTCGGACAAATTTAGAAATTTTCCGGGCGGCGAAAACGTCAAGCGAATTTCTGATATTTACTTCTAAAACATTTTCTTTCGGCAGTTCGGAAATTTTTTCAAAAATCGGTGAATTCGGCGAAGCGGCTAAAAACAAATTGTGTCCGCGATTGATTAAACCTTTCGTTAAATCTAGAAAATGCCTTTCGCCGCCACCAAAATTTTTTGCCGAACTGATTTGCAAAATTCGCATTTGTAAATGGTAAATGGTTATTAGTAAATGGTAAATGTTTGTAGCAAACAAAAAAGGCACGCCTCAAAAGAAGCGTGCCATATAGGTTTTTCAATTTCTTGAAAAACTAAAATTGGAAACGTGCGCCAAGTTGCACTTGGAAAACTTGGCTTCCTGGACGTGTATCCAAGTTAATATTGCCAAAATTCGAGCTAGTCGGATTTTGTTCCCGAATTTGTAGAAAGTTAATATTCGTTATTCCATCGAAACCGCAAAGTTGAGAACCCGTAGAGCAGTACTGTGCAAGAGGACCGGATGTTGAAGCAGTATTCGGAAATGCAAACACAATATTTGAGGTGTTAAAGACGTTGAAAAATTCGGCTGAGAATACAAGGCGTTTTCTTTCGTCAAATTTAAATCCTTTTTGCACGCGCATATCTACATCGTAGAGACTGCGATTACGGAAACTATTACGTTTCAACTCAACTTCAGAATTTAAAACAGGACGATCATTGAAAACGCGATCGCCATTTGCATCCGTGCCGATATATGTATTGATGGGTGTACCCGAACGAAGTCGAATAGCGCTGGAAACTTCAAAACCAAAAGGCAGGAAGAAAACTGGATTAGCGACAAATTGATGGGTTCGGTCAAGTCTTGACGGACCATATTCACCACTAAAATCATACGGATTAGCATAAGATATACCGCCTGAGTCGCGTTCGTTGTCGTCGTCAGATTCATTTTTTGACAAAGTATAATAAGCATTTAATTGTCCCCATTTACGAACTAATCGCATACGGAACGTAACGCCTTCATACAATGATTTTGCCGACGAGTCACGAATTTGGACTGCTCCGAGCGCAAGTCTGTTTGCTGCATTTGGATTTAATGCCGGATCATTTGTCGGGCGTTGCCGGGTAGTAACACTTCCGCTTGGAAATGAAAGACTGCCGGGTGCGCTAATGGCAATGTATGTGCGACCTGACTGCAAAATTTGAGCGATTGTTCCGTTTGCAACCATTGTATTATAATTCGCCACTGTATTATTAGCTTGCAGGAACGCCCGATATTGTTCTCCTGTAAGCGGTGACGGAACATTTATATCACGGTTTCGTTGCAGGCGGTCTGTTTTGACGAATGAGTAATCAATACCAACGACAAAATTTGCTGCTAATTCCCGTTCAACTCCAAAACCGAATTGATATGAACGAGGATTTTTGAAATCTTCAGAGTGTCCGGTTATCTGCACTCCGACAAATGGATTAGCCGATAATCCAAGCCCACTGGAAATAACAGCGATTTGTTCAGGTGTAACATTCGGAAGGTTACCTAAGCTAGAGTTATTTAAGTTAATTCCGGCAATGGCAAACTGACGGTACACTGTATTTGGAGTGCAAGCTGCTATTTGAGCGGCTGTACCTGTCAAATTACAACCTGTGATAGTTATATATTGCTGACCTGCTGCTGTTCCTAAAAAGGTATTGAAGTTAGCTTGGCTAAATCCGGTAAAGGGTAAAGTTGTACTGACATTTCCAGGCGTGGCTCGGTAATTATTAATGGAATCAGCAAAAATTAGCCCCGGCGTGCGGGCATAATAAATACCGGAAAATCCACGGATAACAGTTTTACCATCGCCTTCCGGGTCATAAGCAAATCCGAGTCGCGGTCCGAATTGCCAGCCGCTATCAGGGATTTGCGTTGGGTCAAAGCCTTTGCCGCGAATAGGGAAAATAGTATTTTGGACAACATTTATAATCTGAGTATTGGTTGCTTCCGGATTAGGATTATATTGCTGTTCAGCACGAAGACCATAGTTTATCGTAAACTTTGGTGTAATACGCCACGAATCCTGTGCAAAGAAAGCTAATTCCTGGGTTGTAAATTCTGTCTGCAAATTACCGATTTGACGGGAATAGCTTGCGTTAGTATTGTCAAAGCGTCCTAAAAAAGTAAGTGGCGGCGTAGTTGTAATTGTTCGAATATTTGATACGTCTCTTAGAATGGTTGTTGTTCCACCAGTTGTAAGTAAATATCCCCCAAACTGATTAAAACCAAACTGTTGATTGGCAAATATGCGGCTGTATTCGCCGCCGAATTTAAAGGTATGGTTACCGGTAACATAATTCAGACTATCGGTAACTTGGGAACGAGTGTCATACTGCGTTGTCGGCAAGAAATTGCGCGAGCCAAACTGACCAAAATTAGTACCAAAAAATACATTTGGCGAAATCTCATTTGCCTCACGCGGGCGTTCTTCACGAGCATATTGCAACCGTAAGTCGTTCACTACAGCTGCACCAAAGTTTGTAATCAGTTGTGCAACGCCAATATTATTACGATTTCTTTCTATTCCGTTGGCAGATAATGCGCTGTTTCTTGTCGGGTCAAAAGTAGTTTCCCCAGTAGCAGCAGCATTGAGCGCGTCATTCCTACTAAAACTATACCGAGCATTAAAGCGATTGTTGTTATTAATATTCCAGTCAATTCGACCAAGCAAAGCATAAGCATCATTGGTTTCCTCATATGGAACTTCGAGGGATCGGAGAAAATTAACAGCCTCTAAGCCGCGGTCTCCAGCAGCAAAATTAGTGCTTAATAGTGATGCAAACAAAACCTGACGCGGAGCGCGAAAACGTTGTTGTTCGTATGAAGCAAAATAGAAAAGCTTATCCTTAATAATCGGTCCGCCGATTGAGCCGCCAAACTGATGTTGCGTAGGAGCAAGCGTCGCATCAACTCCTAATGCGGTTAAACGTTGGTCTTGTAAAGCCTGTGTGTATTCATTTCCACGAGCAAGCTGTTCCGGACGATACAAGTAGAAAAGCGAGCCGCGTAAATTGTTCGTTCCAGATTTAGTAACAGCATTGACGATACCGCCGGTCGAGCGTCCGTATTCAGCCGAATATCCAGAAGCCACAACTTGAAATTCTCTAATTGCTTCCTGCGGAATTACAAATGCTTGGTTAGACCTCTCACCACCGCGAATACCGCCGAAGAATGTTTGGTTAAAGTCAACACCGTCAACATTGACGTTGCCATTGATACCGCGTTGACCGGAAAGAGAAATCTGACCGCGTGATCCCTCAACTTGTGCTGAGGGAGTTAACGTAACAAAGTCTTGGAAGCGCCGACCGTTAATTGGCAAATTTTGGATTGCCGTTTCGTTTAATACAGCATCAGACTGACTAGCAGTAGTTTGAACGCCTTCGGCAGTCACTGTAACTTCAGTAGTAGTTCCCGCTACGCCGAGTGTAAAATTAGCATCTGTCGTGCGTCCAACCTGGACTTCAACATCAATCGTCTGTTCGGCAAAACCGGTTGGTGAAACTTTCACCGTGTAATTTCCGGGTTGAAGCAATACAAAACTATAAACCCCATTATTACTGGAAGTTGTGTTTTGCGTTGCATTAGTTCCTTTATTAGTAATTATAACGCTGGCATTCGGCACTACCGCACCGGTCGCATCCGAAACAACGCCTGTAATTCCGCCGGTTCCGGCTTGAGCAAAAACTTGACCAATGCCCAAGAACAGACAGAAAATTGCTGTTGCTAAAAAGTTTATCGAAAATTTTTTAGTCATTATATTTTTAGACCTCTTTCTTTTTATAATATGTAAATTTTTGAATAAAGTTGCGTTTGTCAGATGTAAATCATTCAAAATATTTTGAATTTTGAATTTTTCTTTCAATTTTTGAATTTTAAGTTTTGAAAATTTAGGTTTCAATTATTTGTCCAAGACTCAAAATATTTCGTATCAATAAGGTTAAGTGTTTAACTTCCACACTTTTAGTCGTTCATAATCTTGAGGCTATGAAAAATTATCTTGAATTTTTGCGAAAATACAAAAACTTAATTTACAAATCAGGCAAATCTAGTTCCATAATCTACGCCTTTTGTTTTAACCTTTTAATGATTTTTACACGCCCATATTAAATCAAAGTTAAAGGTTTTAAAAATTCTAGTTTTGCGGCAGATAAGCTGCTGGAATCGGTTTATCTGTGTCGCTCCCAAATTGGGCAAAATTAAAACCCGACTGACTCTGCCAGATATACCAAACTCCGTTAGATGGGCGGTAAACGGCAATATCCGCTTTGTTGTCACCGTCATAATCACCAGTTAGAGGCACATCTGTTGCCGCTCCGAATTGAATTGCTGTAAAACCTTGCTGACTTCTGAGTTGATACCAAACGCCATCCCGATAAACTGCGACATCGGTTTTGCCGTCGCCATCGTAATCAGCTTGTACGGGTTTATCGGTTGAAATTCCAAAACTGATTCCCGTAAAGCCTTGCGAACTTCTCATCAAATACCAAGTTTCGTTATTCGGACGATAGACGGCTAAATCGCTGCGCCCGTCGCCGTCATAATCCCCGGGAACCGGCAAATCGCCACTCATCCCGAACTGTTCAACGCGAAGGTTTGGATTACGCGGGTCGAAACTGTTTGTGATATACCAAACGCCGCCACGAAAAACCGCCAAATCCGTGATTCCGTCGCCGTCGTAATCTGTCGCCACCGGAATGTCGCCGCTGGCTCCGAATTGACGATTTCGGAAGACGGTCGCGTTTGCCCGCGCCGGATTATACGAATACTCATACCAAACGCCGGTTTCGGGACGGAAGACGGCGTAATCAGTGCGTCCGTCGCCGTCGTAGTCACCTGGCGCGATAATGTCCGACGAAAGCCCGAAGTTTAGCGCGGAAAACGAATTATTTGAGCTGCCGAGCCAATACCAGACGCCCGTTTCCGGGCGGAAAACCGAAATGTCCGATTTGCCGTCGCCGTCAAAATCAGCAGGCTTGTTGCGGGCGGCGCGAACTCCCGCAACCGGTCCGTCGGCAATGTTACCGTCAATATTGAAAGTTACGCCGCCCCAAGTTTCGTTGTGTGGAGCTTGCCATTGCTTGATGCGCTGGTGGTTCATCCAAAAACCGTCGGGAATCGCCGGAGACGGCGGCGCGTAATACCAGACGGAAGCAACATTGTCCCATCGCGCGAGCCAAACTGCGTCCATCCGGCTTGCGGCGGGAATGTTAATCCAATCACCAACGGCGTTGGTCGGCGAGCCGTAAACTCCGGAGATGTATCCTTGCTCGTGCAAGCGGTCTGTCCAGCCTTTTAAAAACGCTCTAACCGCCATGCCGCAAGCCGTCGTGCCGCTCGGATTGTCGTAGCGTTCCATATCGTAATAAAGCACGGTGCCTTGCGTGAGTCCGAGATTGTTAGCGTCAGCAATTGCGATGTCCGCTTCGCCGCGCCCCTGCTGTTCGGCAACTGCCGGATCGGAACTGTGTTTTTGGATGTTTGGGTTGACCAAGCAAGGTGCTTGATAACCGACAATGGTCGGAATCAATCCCCAGCCCATTGCGGAAACTTGATTAACCCAAGCTGCCGTCAGTTCTGGCTGCGAGCAGGCGCGATTTCTACCGCTAATGTAAATGTTCGAATCGTAAAACGGGCTTGTGTCCCACCAGATTCGCATTTGATTGATAGATGCGGCGGTGCATTTGTCAAAACCACGATTAATACTGATTCGTGTTGAACCGCCGGGCGGCTGCAAAGTCATCGCTTTTTGCACTTGTGTTTTAGACTTTTCCTTTTCGATTCGGCTCAATTCTTTGATTTCGGGCGGCGTGATTTCTTTTGTTCCAAAAAAGATTTTAGTTTCGTTGAAGCAGCCGATTTTATAGCCTTCGCAATTTCCTTCGGATTTCAAAGTCCAACGAGATGTTTTTTCAAATTCAACATCGGAATCGCGCTTGGAAATCGACCGGTCAATAAATTCCCACGTCAATCCGGCGTCTTGCGTTCTGTAAAGAATTTCTCCGGTAAAGTTTGAACTTGTCGGAAGGCGAAGTTTTAACAACAAATTATATTGATCGGCATACTCCAAGACGGCGTTTTCCAAATCAGCTTCCGATAAATCTTCTGGACGCAAGGCGATCAAGTCTTTCTCCCAAGTTTGCCCCCCATTGTTTGTTTTAACAAATTCGAGTGATTTCCCGTCAGTCAAAATCACCGTACCTTGCCTTTCATCCAAAAAGTAAGCCGTGCTGATTGTTTGAAAAATATTACGAGGTAATATAACTTTACGCCACGAATCGCCATTGTTATCAGTCAGCCAGAGTTCGATTCCTGTATAGGCAATACCTGATTTTTCACCGAAAACGTGAATTGCCTTTAGCTGCGAAAATTTTTCCGTTTCAACCTCACCTTGCGCTTCCACTGTTTGCGGTTTGAATTGAAAAACAAAAGCCGCCGCCAAAAAAACGGATAACAAAACAAGCAAAACTTTTTTCATAGCTGACCTCGTTAGTTGGAAATTTTAGAATAAGTTTATGGATTGCAGCGAAATTATAACTTATCCAAATAAATTTACCTAGAAAATTTTTAGAAAAATAATGTATTTCCGCAAAATGTAAGTTTGAACCTTTTGCACTAATATGAAGTAAATTAAAAATTGCGGAAAGACAAGCTTTATGAGTTTTTTATGTTGAACGAATTAAGCGATTTTTTTGTAATAAGCAAAGCTGAAAATTGAAATATGAATGCAAAATATTAGAGGAAATCGTAACATAACAAAATTATTGCCCTGAACGAATTGAGCGGTTTACTAAAACTTGACTTTTTTGTAATTGTGATTTAGATTATTCGGGCAATTAACAAATCGTTTTTTGCATCAAAGTATTCGAGAAAAATTTATTCGAGAAAGGGGGAAGGTAAAAATGTCACGTTTAGCGTATTCGACAGTAACAAATAGAACGCCTCTGCATCATCGCATTATGGCAAGTTTGCCTGTGCAGGCAAGTTGGATTGATTCCGATAGCGGAAAAACGGTTTTTGTTAATGGTTTAACAGAAAACTTAGGTGAAAACAGCGCGCTGGTAAATCTTGATACTTTGCCGCCGGTCGGAAGCGAAGTTATGTTGCGAATTTTTGATGAAGAAAAGACTATTATCGAAGTTCCAACGCAGGTCATACGAGTTGAGCGAGACCCGAGCAAACCGCTAGCGGCGCTTTCGGTTTTAGAAAATCTGAAGAAATGGAAGCAAAATGTTTTGACTGCCGCGCAAGATTGGGTAACGAGACACTGGCAATTAAACTACGAAGAAGAATGGGTTAATTAGTTTTAATCTTATTTTACATTCGATTTTTATAATCAAGCGGAGAAGATTTTATCAGAATTTTCTCCGCTTTTGCTTTGCGGTAAATTAGCAAAGGCAAACGAAAAAAAGTTTTAGGGCATCTTTAGAACAGATGAAAAATATAATAATCGTAATTTTAATTTCGATAAGTTTTGTTTTTGGACAAGAAACTCAGCCAAAGCCTTTATCGCAGAATGAATACGTCCGAATGCTTTATGATTTGCAAAAAACCCCTAGCAAAAAAGACGCGCTTGTCGAGGCGGTTCGCAAACGCGGCATCAATTTTGAATTAACGGACGGTTTGCGCGGCTTAACGACTTCAAAAAGCCGAAACGATATTGAATTGAAACGCGCTTTAGAAGAAGCTGGACGCCGTCGCCAAAATCCCGTCGCAGCGAAGCTTCCTTCTGAAAAAGAAGCGGCGCAAGTTTTAGCAAAAGCGCGTGAAGCAACTTTAGCGGCGGTTGAAGAAATGCCCGATTTTGTCGTCAAGCAGTTAATCGCGCGTTCAGCCGCGTACGCCGGAACAAATAATTTTCGCAGTCTCGACCGGTTAGTCGTCGCCGTCAGCTATCGCTCAAGCGGACAGGAAGAATATAAGGTTTTATCGCGCAACGGGATTCTGGAAAACAATCCGAAACCGAAACAAACTTATGAAGAAGTCGGCGGAACAAGTTCGACAGGCGAATTTGTCACGGTGTTGGCGAAGATTTTTAAGCCCGAAAACGAAACGAAATTTGTACTTGTTGATACGGATACGATTCGTAATCGCCGCGCTTTGGTTTTCGACTATTCTATCGTGCGCGATAAAGCTCAACAGCGAATTACGACATCGGGCGCTTTTGATGATATGGCAATTACGGGAATGAAAGGTAAAGTTTGGATTGATCACGAAAATTTTCGCGTTTTGCGGGTTGAAAGCGCGGCAACCGAGATTCCCGAAGGTTTCCCGGTTCGCGCCGCAAACAGAACGGTTGATTATGATTGGGTAACAATTGCGAATGAAAAATATCTGCTTCCGTCGCTTTCCGATGTCCGCCTGACATCAAGAGAAAATCGGAATTTGTATGAAACCCGTAACGTAATTCGCTTTAAGGAATATCAAAAATACGGTTCGGAAGTTAAAATTTTGGACGACGAGGAACAGGTGCCGGAAGAAAAACCTTAAACCTTTAACATTTGTCATTTAATATTCATCATTTATTATTGAACCGCTAATAAATGTTAAACGATGTCACCAAGCAAAATAAACGGCGAGCGCGGGAATAATCAACCACAACAAACCTTTAATCAGAAAAAACAAAAAACCGATAACACCGAAGCGTTTCATCCATCCGGCGGCTAAATGTTTTTCTTTTTGTGGTTGTTCTTGCATACTTTTCATAAAGTAACTTTTTTAGCCGCAGTTTTCAAATTCTCAAATTGTAGTTTTGCTCGACTATGAAAAAACATTTCTTGACATTTTCTGTTTTGATTGTTTGGATATTTCTTGCATTCTCCGTTGCCTTTGCTCAAGGCGCGCCGCCGAAGGAAGAAAACAAACGCGAGGCTGATTTGGTCGAACTAATTACGCTCGATAAAACAATAAAACTTGATATACGTTACGCCAGAACCGATAATTTTGTCGGCAGAGCTGTTTATACCGAAGCGCGCGCTTTTCTTCAAAAACCTGCCGCCAAAGCGATTCTTCGCGTTCATAAAAAACTGAAAAAGCATGGACTTGGTTTAGTAATTTTCGACGGCTATCGTCCGTGGACGGTAACCAAACTTTTTTGGAAAGTTACGTCCGAAGACAAACGAAAATTTGTCGCCAATCCGAAAACCGGTTCGAAACATAATCGCGGGTGCGCGGTTGATTTGAGTATGTTCGATTTGAAAACAGGAAAACTTGTCGAAATGCCGACTGACTACGACGATTTTACGGACAAAGCAAGCCCGAATTATGAGGGCGCGACTGAAACACAAAAGAAAAATCGTGATTTGCTCCGCAAAATGATGGAAGCCGAGGGCTTTACCGTTAATCAAAACGAGTGGTGGCATTTTGATTACAAAGATTGGAAAGATTACGCCATTTACGATATTGCCTTTTCTGAGATAAAAAAATAAAGAACAGTAAATCTTTTACCGCAGAGAACACAGAAAAACCCATAGAATTACAAAGAAAATTACTTTTCCGCGCTAGATTTGCACTATTTATCGCTCCGGTAATTTTCTGTAAAATTTTTATGAAAGTTATTTGCATCTATGTTAATTTAATCGCTTATGAATCTTTTTGAAAACAGCGAAATCATTGCTTCAATCAGCGAATTTTTAAGCGAGGACATCGGACGCGGCGACATCACCACGCAAGCAACGGTTTCGCCCGACGTGCGCGGATACGGAAAATTTTTAGCCAAAGAGAATCTGATTGTCTGCGGCGTTGAGGTCGCCGAAGCGGTTTTTTTTCAACTTGACCCTGAAAGCCCGGAAATCGAATCAACTGTCGGCGAAGGAAACGAAGTCGAAGCCGGAACAGTTTTCGCTACCTTAAAAGGATTTGCCGATGTTTTGCTCGGAGGCGAAAGAGTCGCTTTAAATTTATTGCAGCGAATGTGCGGCGTTGCGACGCTAACGCGGCAATACGTGAAAGCTGTCGAGGGAACAAACGCCAAAATTATTGACACGAGGAAAACCACACCGGGCTTACGAATGCTGGAAAAATATGCGGTGACGGTCGGCGGCGGCAAAAATCATCGTTTCGGTTTGGACGACGGAGTTTTGATAAAAGACAATCACATCGCGCTTGCCGGCGGCATAACCGAAGCTGTTTCAATGGCAAAATTAAAAGTCGGGCATCTGCACAAAATCGAAGTTGAGATTTCAAATTGGGCACAGCTTCGCGAAGCAATTTTAGCGGGCGCGGATATTATCTTACTCGACAATCAAACTCCCGAAGAAGCTGAAAAATTGGTTGAAATGGCGCGACAGTTAAATCCGAACGTTTTACTGGAAGCTTCAGGCGGAATGGATTTGGATAGAGTTCGCTCATTTGCCGAAGCGGGCGTTGATTTTATCAGCGTCGGAAGGCTAACGCATTCGGCAAAAGCCGTTGATATTAGTTTTAAGATTCAAACTATTTAACGGTGAACGGTGAGTTGTGAGTGATAAATTGAAAGAAGCAACTTACCATTCACCGTTCACAACTAACCACTAATTAAAATATGATAGCTTTACCGGCAAGAAAAATTTTCACCGTTCACGATTACCACAAGATGATTGACGCGGGCGTTTTTGTGGGAAACTCCAACTACGAACTTATCGAAGGAGAAATTGTTAAAAAAATGACCGTTGGAAATTATCATATCAGTTGTGTAAATAGATTAACTATGTTGCTTGCTTCAAAGTTATCGGGAAAGGCAATTGTTAGCGTTCAAAATCCTGTGATTGTTAGCGATATTTCCGAACCCGAACCCGACGTTACGCTTTTCAAGTTCCGGGAAGACTTTTACGCTTCGAGAAAAGCCACCGCCGAAGATGTCTTGCTTTTAATCGAAGTCTCGGATTCGACCGTCAGTTATGACCGGAGCGTAAAAGTTCGCCTTTACGCTGAAGCCGAAGTTCACGAAGTCTGGCTGGTGAATCTGCCTCGACAAATCTTGGAAGTTTATACCGAACCGATTAGCGGCAAATACAAGGTCGTTAAAAAATACGAAAAAACTCAAACCGTCTCGCCGAAACTTTTGCCTGAAATCAAGCTGAAAATTTCCGATATTATCGGATAAATTGAAAAATTAAAAAGTCTCTGCATCTTCGCGTTTTCGCGTCTCCGTATCCTTAAATTTCTCTTTGCTAGTCAAAGCCAACATTTCTTCCGTCGGTTTCAAAAAAGGCAAGAACCAAATCAGCAAAACGGAAACTATCAATGCAAATGTGCAGGCAATTCCGCCTTCGATACCGTAACTTTCACCCGTCAACCAAATTGGACCCGAATCAATTTCCTGAAAAAGTGGCGCCGTTGTTAATGATTTAATTCCGCTAACTTCGATTCCGAAAATGGCGCCTTGAAACCAGTTCCAAGCAAGATGCAAACCAAAGACAAACCACAAAGTCCGCGTTTTCAGATAAGCAATGCCGAACCAAACGCCGGCTAAAGCCGTGTTGAAGGTCGAAATGTAGTTGGCGTTTGAATTGGTTAAATGAGCGACGGCAAAAAACACGGAAGTCAGCGCGATAGCCAGCCAAGCGAGGTTGGCGCGGGCAAGAGTTTGAAAGATATAACCGCGAAAAAGCATTTCTTCAAATGCCGCGCCTGCTATGAAAACAATCAACGAAACTCCAAGCGTTAATAAAATCGCCGATTGCCCGTGCGTTTGATTAAATTGAAAACTTAATCCGCCGAAAACGAATGCAATGAAAGCAGCAGTCAAAAGCGCAATTGCGCCCAAAGCTAAACCCAAAACCAAATCCTTCAACCAGTTTTTCGTAAACCAACAGCCGAGAGCGCGAAACGGCAAACTTTCGAAATACTTCCCGCACAGCCAGCCAATCAAAAGAGCAGTCGCAAACGAAACAAAGCCATTTACTAAAATATAAAGCGCGCTTCCCTCACTAAAATCAACCGCTAACTTTGTTAGCAAAAACTCGACAACGTAACCAAATACAATGCCGAAAAAAATAAATAAAAGCAAAAAGACAGCAAATCGCCAACCGCTTCGCAGGCGACCAAATTCGTTGAAGAAAATTTTTTCTATTTTCATAAATTAAGTTGAAGCGTTTCTGATAATAACAAAAATTGCCTTCGGCGAATATACAATTTCCGAAACTAGTAATTTAAACAATAAAAAGCGCGGACAATATTTCCGCGCTTTCTGCTTAAATAATAAAAACTATTAATCAATAATTTCGGTTAAACGTGCTGGAGGTAAAACCAGCGAATTTTCTCCGGGTTGAATCGTAACCGGCGAGCTCCAGATGGCAAAACCGTTAGATGTTTTTGTGACGCCGAACAGATAATAAGTATCAGGCTTAACATCCTTCATTGACGCTTTGCCGCTTGCGTCAGTCTGAGTTCTATAAACGATATGCTTGTTGATTGCATTCATCGCTTTTTTATTGGTTTCACCATATTTACTAGGATTGACAACCGACAAACCGAAAGCGTTGGTTAAGCCTTGACCGGTTTCATCTTCAATGTCCGCATCGCTCAAAATACTCTGCAAATCTTTATCGAGCAAATAAAATCTTTCCGCCTTAACAGGCTGCACATTGCCCGTTTTACCAGCAATTTTGGCTTCAAGCTGAACAGTTCCTTTGTCGGATGCAATTGTGCTGGGCGGAATGGTCGTTACGGTTTGCGATGAGGAAGATGGCGGCGCCGTTGTAACAGGCGCAGAAGTATCGGGAACAACGACTTGCCCGCCTGAAGATGAGGGCGGAACAACTATTTCATTTGGTGCGGAATCGGTGCGAGCAGTAGAATCGCGCGAATCACTGGTTTGCCTTTGCGTGGCAACATTAACGCCGATATTTCTTTGTGTTGCATTATCATCTTCGCTGTTTCGCATATAAGCCAGCAAAATAAACAAAAGCACCACGCCTAAAATGCCGAGCGGAATAAAAATCCATTTCGGAAAATCTTCTCTTTCGCGCGGAACTTCGCTCACCACAACATTTCTTTGAACGACCGGTTTGATAAAAGTATGCCCGCAGTTCGGACAAGCATTTGCCGTTGTCGAAACTTCATGCGCGCATTCCGGACAAGTTATTAATGACATATAAAAAAAATTCCTCCGTATTTAAAATACCTGTTAACAATAGCATCTTTCAACGAAAAGAGATACAGAATTTTCCAGCGCGATTCTAATTTACTCTAGCTTTTACGAAAAAGAAAATCTCAAACAAAATATAAATATATAGCAAAGGATAATGATAATTCTTAAGCGCTCAAAAACTATACTTGGT
>MWVV01000125.1_pt1 | contig 27318 bp, 24 predicted proteins | sample 1047281 | NCBI WGS metagenome assembly MWVV01 (sample SAMN06349986, study PRJNA376086) | soil metagenome | isolation source: PT-2 sample Antarctic (ecotone) soil | place: Antarctica | collected 2015-01-13 | reverse complement strand
GCGCGATATTGAGCCAAGCGTGGCGGAAAATGATTTTGTAGTCCTGATGAACATTGACGATTTGAACTCGGTCGTCGACAAAACCTATACGAAAAGAATGGCAGAAATGCCGGTCGTCAAGAAATTGATTTATCAAGAAATGGGCGATTTTTTAGTTTGGTATTACTCGCTTCCATTGTTGCCGATGGTTGAAAAGAAGGGCGGAAAAACCAACTTTGAAACAATTGCCGAAATTAAAAAAATCAAGCAGTTTTTGACCGATAACGTTTCAAGGTTTCACCGAATGGCGCGACAAAAAGATGTGCGCAGCGAACTTGATGAACATCTAAATTTAATCAATCATCTTTTTAATTTGCAGAAATCACAATTTGAGGAAGCAAGTCAATGAAAGATAAGTTAATTTTAGGATCGCGCGGAAGTCGGCTTGCGCTTTGGCAGGCGCATTTCATCGCCGAGAATATAAAAACTTTATTTTCTGCACTCAAAGTTGAAATAAAAATAATCGAAACAACCGGCGACGTGATGCTCGAAACCGCGCTTTCCAAAATTGGTGATAAAGGTTTGTTCACCAGACAAATCGAAGAAGAATTGCTCGGCGGTAAAATCGACGCGGCAATTCACAGTTTGAAGGATTTATCAACGACTTTGCCTGTCGGCTTGAAAATCGGAGCGGTTTCAAAACGCGAAACGCCAAATGACGCGTTTATTTCAAAAAATTATACTTCGCTCGACGAATTGCCCTTAAACGCCAAAGTTGCTACGGGAAGTTTGCGACGCAGAAGCCAGTTATTAAATTACCGAAACGATTTGCGGATTTCCGAAATTCGCGGCAACGTGACGACGCGCATTAAAAAGTTTGAAAATTCGGATTTGGATGCAATGATTCTGGCATTTGCCGGAGTTCATCGTTTGGGACTTGACACGCATATCAAGCAAATTATTCCCACGAAAATTATGCTTCCAGCTGTGGCACAAGGCGTAATCGGTATTGAAATCAGAGAAAATGATGTGGCAACAAAAAGACTGTTTGCAAAAATAAATAATCCCGATAGTTGGGATTGTATTTCTGCCGAAAGAAGTTTTCTACACACGCTTGAGGGCGGCTGCCAAGTTCCGATTGGCGGTTTTGCAATTTTAGAGAACGATGAAATTCTTTTGTCCGGTTTTACGGGAAGTTTGAACGGCGAATTTGTGTTGCGCGAATCAAGTAAAGAAGATCGAAACGACGCACTAGCTCTCGGACGTGAATGAGGAAAAAAAATGATTGAAAAAGGCGCGAACCGTCTGCTTGATTTTACAAGAAATGTTGTACAAAGCACGCCTGAAAAAGTTATTTAAAAAATGGCGGAAATTTTAGTCATTCGTGAAAAAGACCGTTTCACTTCGATTTTAATTGAACAAGGTTTTTTGGTTGTGAATTTTCCGGTGATTAAAACCGAACCGCTCAAAGATTTATCGGAACTAGAAAGTTATCTTGCGGAAATCGAAAGTTTTGACGGAATTTTTGTGACGAGCGTCGTAGCAACAGAAGTTATTTTGGCAAAACTAAATAAAACACGGAAAAATTTTCGCGGAAAGTTTTTTGTGCTTGGAAAAAGAAGCCACGATCTACTGAAGCAATCAGGTTACAAAACTTTTTTCAGTGAACTGGCGACGACTGCCAAAGAGCTTTTGGAATTAATACCGAAAGAAGAATTGAAAAACAAAAAGTTGCTTTTCCCTCGTGGCAGTCGCAGTTTGCGTGTTGTACCCGAAATGCTTCAAGGTATTGCCGAAGTTAACGAAGTAGTTGTTTATCAAACCCTTTTTACAGAAACGGATGAGAAGAAGTTTATTAAAATCAAGGGAAAATTAATGAACGGAAAAATCGGAGTTATTTGTTTTTTCAGTCCGTCGAGCATAGAAAGATTTTTAAGTATGTTTGAAAATTTTTTGCAAGGTAAGATAAAGGTTGCCATTATTGGAAAAACAACGGCGCATTATGCCGAAGCAAGTAATCTGCGAGTGGATTTTGTTTCACCGAAACCTTCAGCGACAGATTTTGCAATTGAGTTAGCAGATTTTTTAACCTAGTGTTGAAAGGTTAATTTTCCTTTGCGATTTGTGTAATACATTTAAGGAAAGAATTTTGATTCAAGATTTTTTATTTTTAAGAGCGTGTCGTGGCGAAAAAACCGAGCGCACACCGGTTTGGATTATGCGCCAAGCCGGACGTTACCTGCCTGAATATCGGGAGATTCGTGAAAAGACTGATTTTCTAACTCTTTGTAAAACGCCGGAATTAGCCAGTGAAGTTACAGTGCAGCCGATTGATATAATCGGGGTTGACGCGGCAATTTTGTTTTCTGATATCCTTGTAATTCCCGAAGCGATGGGAATGAATCTCGAAATCATCGAATCAAAAGGTCCGATTTTTAGTAATCCTTTAAGAAGCGCAGACGAGATTGAATCGCTCGAAACCGACGATTTAATTGAACGATTAGATTACGTTTTGCAGGCGATAAAATTAACTAAACAAAAGTTAAATAATCGGGTTCCGCTTATCGGTTTTTCCGGTGCGCCATGGACGCTGGCAACGTATATGGTCGAAGGCAAAGGCTCGAAACATTTTGAGATTGTCAAAAGTTTGATTTACAAAGAACCGCAGACGGCACATCGTCTTTTACAAAAACTTGCCGATGCAGTTGTCGAATATCTGAATGCGAAAATTCGAGCCGGTTGCGATGCCGTGCAGATTTTCGATACTTGGGCAGGAAACCTTTCACCATCGGATTTCGAGGAATTTTCGCTACGATACCTGACATATATTTGTGATAGATTAGAAACAAATAGCGTGCCGGTAATTGTATTCGCCAAAGGAATAAACAATATGCAAAGTCTGGCGACCTTGAAATGCAATGTTTTAGGAGTGGATTGGACGAAAGACATTGGCGAAGTAAAAAAACAACTCGGCGGTAAAAAAGTTTTGCAAGGCAATCTTGACCCGTGTATTCTGTTTGCGCCGAAAGAGAAAATTCGCGCTGAAACCGAAAGGATTTTGCAGAAATTCGGTAATAATGCAGGACACGTTTTCAATCTCGGACACGGAATTTTGCCAAAAACTCCGGTCGAGAATGCGAAGTATCTGATCGACTGCGTAAAGGAGTTGAGCATCAAATATAACGAACAAAAAATTGGACAAAGTTAAATCAAATGAAATTTGCCGCAGATAAATGCGGACAACGCGGATTAAATCAATTAAAAATTAAAAATGTAAAATGCAAAATTGAAATCCATTTTTTTAATTTTTAATTTTGCATTTTACACTCGTCTTAATCCGCATTTGCGGCGTAAATCCGCAGCTAATTATTTCGGTTTTTAGAAAAATGAGTAGTTTTGCAGAAATAGACCTTGAAATCTTGAAGAAATACAACCAGCCCGGACCGCGTTACACTTCGTATCCGACCGCGCCGTTGTTTTCCCAAGATTTTACTGCCGCGGATTTTACCGAAGAAGTAATTTCAACAAATTCAAGCGCTGAAAATGCGGCTGATTTGTCGCTGTATTTTCACTTTCCGTTTTGCGAATCGCTCTGTTATTTTTGCGGCTGTAATATGATGGTTTCGCGTGACCGCCGCTTGACTAGCGAATACAACGAACGTCTGAAAAAGGAAATTGAAACCCTCACGCCACTAATTTCAAAAAATCGCAAAGTTTCGCAAATGCACTGGGGCGGCGGAACGCCTTCGTACCTGACGCCGGACGAAATCCGCGATGTCGGCGATTTTATTAAAAGTAAATTTAGTTTTGCTCCAGACATCGAGGCGAGCGTCGAGATTGATCCACGCGGGCTGACGTTTGAACATTTAAAATCGTTTCGTGAAATCGGGTTTAACCGTATCAGCCTCGGCGTGCAGGACTTTAATCGTCAAGTGCAAGAGACAATAAACCGTATTCAGCCGGAAAACATTACGCGACAGACCGTCGAGTGGGCGCGGCAACTCGAATTCGGCAGCATTAATTTAGATTTGATTTACGGTTTGCCGTTTCAAACCCTTCGCTCGTTTCGCCAAACGGTGGAAACAGTGATAGACATTGCGCCCGACCGCATCGCCGTCTTTAATTATGCGCATGTTCCTTGGCTCAAAAAACATCAAAATATTTTCAAAACCGAAACAATGCCTTCGCCCGATGAACGTCTGATTATTTTAAAACAGACGATTGAACAACTCGTTCAAAACGGCTACGAATACATCGGTTTAGACCATTTTGCGAAACCGACTGACGAACTGGCAATTGCTCAAAAAAACAATACTCTTTACCGCAATTTTCAAGGTTATTCAACGAAAGCAGGCTGTGATGTTTACGCTTTCGGCGTATCGGCGATTAGCCAATTTCAAAATATATACGCGCAGAATTTAAAGAATATAAAAGATTATTACGCACGAATTGAAAGCGGCGAAGCAGCAACAAATGTCGGTTATCGGATGACTTTTGACGACCACGTTCGCAAGGAGACGATTATGCAACTGATGTGTCATTTGCAGATTGATAAGCGTTCGATTGAACACCGTTTCGGGATTGATTTTGAAAGTTATTTTGCCGACGATATTAGAAAACTCGATCCGTTTATTGCTGACGGGCTTCTCGAAAACAATGCCGAACGTATTTTTATCAAAGGCGTGGGCAAATTAATTATCCGAAACGTGGCAATGTGTTTCGACGCGCACTTAGCGGAAATGACGAAAGAGAAAAAACCTGTTTTTTCAAAAACGGTTTGAAGAAATCAGCCATGAACAAACACGAAAGTACACGAAAATAAAACCAAATTTAGAAAAACAATTTCTTATAAAACCAGATAATAACTTATAAAAAACCTTCGTGAAATTTCGTGTTTGTTCGTGGCTAAAAATTGATTTATGCAAGAAAAAATCGGCGTAGTTTTATTAAATTTGGGCGGACCTGATTCGCTCGAAGCTGTTGAGCCGTTTCTTTATAATCTTTTTGTTGACCCGGATATTATCAATTTTCCCGGTAGTTTTTTATTCCGTGAATGGCTTGCAAAACTGATTTCATCGAAACGGCATCCGAAGATTCAAGAGCAATATAAACAAATCGGCGGAAAATCTCCGCTCAAGGATTTTACACTCGGGCAGGCGAAATTACTCGAACAAAAACTAAAGGAAAAATTTCCCGCTAAAGTTTATGCCGCAATGCGATATTGGCATCCATTCACCGAAGAAACTTTGGACGCGCTCGAAAAGGACAACATAAAAAAAGTAATTTTACTGCCGCTTTATCCGCAATATTCCAAAGCGACGACCGAATCAAGTGTCAAAGAATGGAAAAAACAATTGGACTCGCGCGGCAATCCGGCGAAAATCGAATGGACATTGATTGAATCTTATTACGATTTTCCGCCGTATATTGACGCATTTGTCGAGCGAGTCAATCAAGGTTTGGAAAAGTTTCCCGACGAAAAAAGAAACCAGGTTGACATACTTTTTAGCGCTCACGGAACGCCGATGAAACTCGTTAAAGAAGGCGACCCGTATTCCGACCAAATCAAAAAAACAGTTGCGGCAGTTGTCAAACAAGGCAATTTCGCGCAGCCGCATCATCTTTGTTACCAATCTAAAGTTGGACCGCAGAAATGGCTTAAGCCTTCGACACCTGAAAAAATTGAAGAACTCGCCCGAAAAGGCGTGAAAAATATGCTGATTGTACCGATTGCCTTTGCCTCCGATCATCTCGAAACTTTGTTTGAAGTCGGCATCGAGTTTCGGCATATGGCGAAAAATGCAGGTGTGGAACAATTTGAAGTTACCGAAGGTTTGAATTATTCGGATAAATTTATCAGCGCTTTATCCCAACTTGTTTTTCAAAAACTGGGAATTTCCACAACGGAAAAAAAATCCGTTTCCGCGGACGCCTTTTAATGACGAAACAAATTTGCATTGTCGGCGGCGGAATTTCGGGGCTTTGCACTGCTTTCCGTTTGAAAAAGAAAGGTTACGGCGTTTTATTATTAGAAAAAAATGAGGTTTGCGGCGGCAATATCCAAACGGAAAAAGATGGCGATTTTTTGATTGAATGGGGACCGAACAGTGTTTTGCGCTCGCCTCATTTGCTCGAATTACTCGATGAAATTGGTTTGATTGATGAAATCGCTAATGCGAACGCGACTTCTAAAAAAAGATATGTTTTGCGCGACGGCAAACTTCAGGAGTTGCCGACGAGCGTTGTTAATTTCCTTCGCAGCGACTTTCTTTCAAATCAAACTAAATTAAAAATCCTGCGCGAACCATTTGTTAAATCAAAATCAAACGAAAAAGAATCGGTTGCGAATTTTTTTCGCCGTCGTTTCGGGCAGGAAATCGTTGATTACGCGCTTGACCCGTTTGTTTCGGGGATTTATGCGGGAAATTCGGAAAAATTAAGTTTGAAATATGCTTTTCCACGTTTGTTTGAACTCGAAAACAGGTTTGGAAGCGTAATTAAAGGCTTTATCAGTGCGAGAAACGAGAACAAAATTGCGCCGAAATTCCAAAAAATTTCGCGCACGCTCTCCTTCAAAAACGGAATGCGAACACTGGTTGAAAAGTTAGTTGAACTTTTGCCGAATGAAATAAAAACAAATACGGAAGTTTCGGAAATTTCAAGAAGCGATAACGGGCAATTTCAAGTACATACAAATGATGAGCAAACAAGTAATCGTAAATTTGATGCAGTAATTATCGCGGCGCCGTCGTTTGCGGCAGCGAGATTAGTTGAAATTTTTGATCGCGAACTTTCTGAAAACTTAAACCAGATTTATCATCCGCCGCTTGCCGTTGTCGTTTCTGCTTTTCGGCGCGAAGACGTAAAATTTGATTTAGACGGCTTCGGTTTTTTAGTTCCGAGGGTTGAGAAAAGACGCATTTTGGGAAGTCTCTGGAGTTCCGTTATTTTTCAAAATCGCGCACCCGCGGAATTTTATTTGATGACGACTTTTATTGGCGGAGCGAGAAATGCCAAGCTTTTTGACGAAAGTGACGAAATTTTGTTTAACTTAGCGTTTGAAGAACTTAATGATTTGCTCGGCTTAAAAAATAAACCAGTTTTTCAAAAAATCCAACGCTGGGAACGAGCTATTCCGCAATATAACCTCGGTTACGAAAAAATTGTTGATTCGATTGAAAGATTCAAAACGGAAAATCCAGGCTTTTTCTTTTGCAGTAACTTTTACCGGGGTATATCAGTAGGGGATTGTATCAAAAGCAGTTTCACGACGAGTGATGAAGTTTCTGATTACTTAACTAATTTATGAGAAAATATCTTTCTCCCACCTTTCCGACAACGCGATTACGCCGTTTGCGAAAAAACGCCGCATTGCGCGACGCGTTCCGCGAAACACAGCTTTCGACAAATGATTTTGTATTTCCACTTTTCGTGGTTGAAGGAAATAACGTCAAACGTGAAATCGGCTCAATGCCGAATATTTTTCAAATGTCGGTTGACGAAGTTGTCAAAGAATGCGGGGAAATCTTGAAACTGGGCATCAAAGCCGTTATTTTATTTGGCATTCCCGAACATAAAGACGAAACTGGAAGCGGCGCATACGACGAAAACGGAATCATTCAAAAAACTGTCAAAGCAATTAAAACAGAATTTCCCGAAATGCTCGTAATTACCGATGTTTGTTTGTGCGAATACACATCCCACGGACATTGCGGCGTTATTGAAAGCGGCGACGTGCAAAACGACGCGACTCTCGAATTGCTGGCGCAAGAAGCGTTATCGCACGCGCAAAGCGGAGCAGACATCATTGCGCCTAGCGATATGATGGATGGTCGTATCGGGAAAATTCGTCAGACTTTGGACGCCCACGGTTTTGCGGAAATGCCGATTATGGCTTATTCGGCAAAATACGCTTCTGCTTTTTATGGACCTTTCCGCGAAGCCGCCGAATCCGCGCCGCAATTCGGCGACCGCAAATCTTATCAAATGGACTGCGGAAATTCCGACGAAGCAATGCGCGAAATTGCCCAAGATATTGCCGAAGGCGCGGATATTGTTATGGTCAAACCCTCGCTTCCTTATTTAGATATAATTCGCCGGGCTAATGACGAATTTAACATTCCGCTTGCGGCTTATAACGTCAGCGGCGAGTATGCAATGATAAAAGCGGCGGGCGCAAACGGATGGATTGATGAAGAGAGAGCTATGTTGGAAATGCTTTTGTCCATTAAACGCGCCGGTGCAAACGTAATTATTACTTATTTTGCTAAAGATGCGGCGAAGGTTATCTAAAAATTATTAATGAATACTACAAACAGCGACAAATTATTCAAAGAGGCGCAAAAACATTTGCCCGGCGGCGTAAATTCGCCTGTCCGAGCTTTTAAATCTGTGGGTCGAAATCCTTTGTATATTAAAAAGGCTAAAGGCGCGAAAATGACGGATGTGGACGGCAACAAATTTATTGATTACATCGGCTCCTGGGGTCCGATGATTCTGGGACACGCGCATAAAAAAGTTATCAAAGCAGTAAAAAAAGCTGCTAACGACGGAACGAGTTTCGGCGCGAATAATGAAGAGGAAATACGGCTCGCCGAAATGATAAAAAAATTTGTGCCGTCAATCGAAATCATACGTATGGTCAATTCCGGGACTGAAGCGACGATGAGCGCCGTACGACTGGCTCGTGCTTTCACGCAGCGAAATAAAATTATTAAATTTGAAGGTTGTTATCACGGTCACGGCGACGCTTTTCTAATAAAAGCCGGGTCGGGCGTAGCGACGCTCGGTTTGCCCGATAGTCCGGGCGTAACCAAAGCGACGGCGAAAGATACATTGACGGCAATTTATAACGACATTGAATCGGTTTATCGCCTGGTCGAAAAAAACAAAGATGAAGTCGCGGCAATTTTTATCGAGCCGGTGGCGGGCAATATGGGTTTGGTCGAAGCGGACAAAGATTTTTTGAATGCTTTGCGTGAACTCTGCGTTAGAGAAAAAATTCTACTGATTTTTGACGAAGTAATGACGGGATTTCGCCTTGCCCGCGGCGGAGCGCAGGAACTTTATGGTATCACGCCAGATTTGACGACGTTTGGGAAAATTATTGGCGGCGGTTTGCCCGTCGGCGCGTATGGCGGAAGGCGTGAGATTATGAAAATGATTGCTCCATCAGGCGCTGTTTATCAAGCCGGAACTTTGTCGGGAAATCCGCTTGCGATGACTGCCGGTTTTGAAACACTGAAAATCATTGATGAAGACAAGGATTTTTACAAAAACCTGAATGCAAATTGCGAGTATCTTTATCAAGGTTTGAAGGAATCGTCTCAAAAGCTCAAAAAGGATGTCACGTTTAATTCATGCGGCTCGATGTTCACGATGTTTTTTACAAATCAAAGAGTTACTGATTTTACGACCGCTAAAACTTCCGACACAAAATTATTCGCTCATTATTTCGGTTTGATGTTGGAAAAAGGTGTATATCTTCCGCCGTCGCAGTTTGAAGCGTGCTTTGTCTCCGCTGCTCACAGCAAACAGCATTTTGATAAAACCTTAAAAGCTCATTACTCTGCATTAAAACAGTTGTAAAATGCGTTGTTCTGTTATTTTACTTTTACAATAAAAACATATTTATTTGGCTGATAAATTGTAATACATCCGGTAGTGGTGTAATTTTGTGTTGCTAATAAAATAAAGGAGAGTGGAGAATCTACAGTGAATATTAAATTTTGTATTTGTAAAGAAATTTTTAGCACAGATACTCGAAAGGCAGACGGGGTAGTCTTTCACGCTGTTTGTAAATTACCCTTTAGATGTGAGATTTGCGAATCTGACAAGCCAAAACCTGCCGTTACTATAAGACTTGATTTAGTTGCGTGCGGCGAACACATAGGTCGTGGTAATGGTTCATTATTGATTAGACATCGATAGTAATTGTAAATAAATATTAGCAACACACTTTTACACCACTACTCATACATCCAAACCGCTTGCGTTATTCGGATGTATTTTGGTATGATGCAACGATTGAAATTACGGGTAGAAATCAGCATTTTAATTTGCTAATCTTCTGCCATTTTCTATTTTTGATAAGATGCTAACTAAGAACTTTGCAATAACACAAACTACTACAACACGCTTCTAACAGCGTGAGAATCGCGTTTTAAAGGACGCAGGGCAAAGTCGCTTTTATCAAATCAAATCTTTTTTAGGTAGTAGTTAATTGTTAATCGTTAGTGGTTGATTAAATTCTTTTGATAAGCGACGAATTTGCCTTCAACAATTTTGTGAGGCGAGGTTGAGCTATAAGTTTAACAATAACCATTTACCATTAACAAAAGTATGAGCGAATTAAATATCAAAGTCGGAGAAAATCTGAAAAGTATTTCAGCGCCCGTTTCAGTTGCGGAGGCGTTAAAGTCTGTTGACCGCGATTTGCTGAAAAAATCCCTCGCCGCAAAAGTCAACGGTGAGGAAGTTGATTTGTCTTTTGAGCTACAAGCAACCGACGAAGTTTTATCAATCGAACCGATTTTAACCGAAACGCGCGACGGTTTGGAAGTTATCCGTCACTCGGCGGCGCATCTTTTAGCGGCGGCAGTTTTGGATTTGTTTCCCGAAACGAAACTGGGTGTGGGTCCCGCACTGATGGACGACCCGCGTTACGGTTATTACTACGACGTTATTGCCCCTCACCAATTAATCGAGGCGGATTTACCCATTATTGAAAAGAAAATGCGCGAAATTGCCAAAAAGAATTTGGCATATCGGCGCGAAGAAATTAGTAAGGGCGAATTGATTAAACTTTTCAATGAACGCGACGAACCTTTAAAGTGTGAATTGATTAACGAAAAAGCGAGCGATACGGCGACGGCTTACCACATTGAAAACACATCGTTTGTTGATTTTTGTTTAGGTCCGCATGTTCCAAATACAAATAAATTAAAAGCGTTCAAATTGCTTGCCTTGTCAGGCGCGTATTGGAAAGGTGACGCGAATAACCAGCAAATGCAGCGCATTTACGGAACTGCGTTTGCGACACAAGAAGAACTTGACACTTGGCTGAAACAACGCGAAGAAGCCGAAAAACGCGACCATCGTCGCATCGGCAAAGAATTAGATTTGTTTTCGATTCAGGAAGAATACGGACAAGGAATGATTTTCTGGCATCCGAAGGGCGGCGCGATTCGCACGGAAATGGAAAATTATTTGCGCGGCGAGCTGCAAAAGCGCGGTTACGGTATGGTTTTCACGCCGCACATCGCCAAACGTCAATTGTGGCAAACAAGCGGACACGAAGAAAATTACGCAGACAATCTTTTTGAGCCGATTGGTTTGCCGAAATGGTTTAACGAAGAAACCGAATTTCGTCTGAAACCGATGAATTGCCCGTTTCATATCGGGATTTACAAAACTCATCCGCGCTCGTATCGTGAACTTCCCTTGCGGTATGCCGAACTCGGAACGGTTTATCGCGCCGAACTTTCGGGGACTCTCCACGGCTTAATGCGCGTGCGCGGCTTTACGCAAGACGACGCGCATATTTTCTGTACGCCGGAAACTGTAGAAAGCGAAGTCGGAAACTGCATTGATTTCGCTTACGATGTTTTCAAAACTTTCGGATTTGAGAAATTCAAGGTTGAACTTTCAGTGCGCGGTGAAGCCGACAACAAAGGCTTTTTAGGCTCGAGCGAAGATTGGGAAAATGCCGAAAACGCTCTTGTAAATGCTTTAAAAGTCCGCAAAATCGAATATGAAAGAATTGAGGGCGAAGCGGCGTTTTACGGTCCGAAGATTGACATTAAAGTCGAAGATTCAATCGGTCGTCTGTGGCAGCTTTCAACGGTTCAGTTCGATTTTAATTTACCCGAACGCTTTGAACTCGAATATATCGGCGAAGATGGACAAAAACATCGTCCGATTATGGTTCACCGCGCATTGTTCGGCTCGGTCGAAAGATTTTTTGGCGTTCTAATTGAACATTTCGCCGGAGCATTTCCGTTTTGGCTGTCGCCCGTGCAAATTACCGTTTTGCCGATTACCGACCGAATCAACGAGTATGCCGAAACTGTTGTCGAAGAATTAAAACAAGCCGGTTTTCGTGTTGAGTTTAACCACAAATCTGATAAAATCGGCGCAAAGATTCGAGAAGCGCAGTTGCAAAAGGTTTCGTTTATGCTCGTTTTGGGCGATAAGGAATTCGAAGAAGGAAATGTTGCCGTGCGTGAACGCAAAACAGGCGACCTTGGAACAATGACGCTCGAAGAATTTAAGGAAATGGCGCGAAGATTAAACGAAACTCGCGCTTTGGCAAATGTATAGTCCCAAGTCCAAAGTCAAGTTGCGTAGCTTTGGACATTGAACTTTGGACTTGGGATTCAAAGAAAAGGAGAGATAAATATCGCTACTAGATTTAATAAGAATCGCGGCAATCGTTTTCAGAGAGGTCCGAAACACCCTACAAATGAACGTATTCGAGTTCCTTCGGTGCGAGTAATTGATGAAGATGGCGAGCAACTAGGCGTGATGGATACGCGAGACGCTATTCAAAAAGCTCGTGAAGATGGTAAAGATTTGGTAGAAATCGCGCCGAATGCCAAACCGCCGGTTTGCCGAATAATTGATTACGGAAAGTTTCTTTACGAAGAAAAGAAAAAAGCGCACGAAGCGAAGAAAAAACAGGTTACGGTTGAAGTTAAGGAAATTAAATTTCGTCCCGGCACTGACGACCACGATTACGGCTATCGAATGGAACGCGCCCGGGGCTGGATTGCCGACGGCGATAAAGTTCGCGCGACAATTGCATTTCGCGGACGCGAAATGACGCACCGCGAGCTTGGGGCAAATCTTTTAGCAAAACTTCGCGACGATTTAGCCGATGTTGCCGATGTCGAAGTTACGCCGAAAATGGAAGGCTATCAAATGTTCGTGATATTTGTGCCGAAAAAAGCAAAAGTGCCAGCTAAAGCGACTGAGAAAAAGATTGATTAAGTGGATAGTTAATAGTGGATAATGGATGGTAGAGTTTTCAAGATTTGAATTATCCAATATCAATTATCAACATTTACTATAAAGGAGTAATTATGCCAAAACTAAAAACACACAAAGGCGCGGCTAAGCGTTTCCGTTTTACCGCCACTGGCAAAATCAAACGCGGAAAATCACACGCGCGCCATATTTTGACCAGTAAAACCAGCAAAAGAAAGCGTAAATTAGATATTGACACATTGGTTTCAAAAGGCGACCAAGAACGCGTCGAAAGAATGCTGCCCTACGGGAGAAACTAAAACAGTGGTAAGTGCTGAGTGGTAAGTGAAAAGTTTATTTTATGTTTTTATACTTATCACTTACCGTTTACCACTTAGCACTAATTTTGAGGAGTGAATTATGCCAAGAGTAAAACGTGGAAACAAGCGCGTACAAAGGCGCAAAAAAATATTAGCCCTAGCCAAAGGCTATTACGGAACAAAATCAAAACTTTACCGTCAAGCTAAAGAGTCGGTCGAAAGAGCGTTAAATTTTGCTTACACAGGTCGTAAATTAAAAAAACGCGATTTTCGCAAACTCTGGATTGTGCGAATCGGAGCGGCGGCGCGTCTGAACGGAATGAATTATTCGCAATTTATGCACGGCTTAAAAGTTGCGGAAATTGATTTAGACAGAAAAGTCCTCGCCGATTTAGCCGTCAAACAACCCGAATCGTTTGCCGCGTTAGCTGGACAAGTAAAAGAAGCAATCAATAATCGGCAACAAGCATCGACTTAGTTTTGAAAGCGACTAGATACAGATGAACACAACCGGATACATATTTTTATTCTTTAAATTTATCAGTCTCAACCAGTGTCGATCTGTGGTTTCAAATGATTTATGACCGAACCGAAAGAACAAGTAAGATTGGCACGAGAAGCGTTCAATAAAGTTTTTGAGCGCTTTAATCGTTTTCGCGGGACACAAATGCAAAACAATTTGAGTTTGTCTGAAGCCGAAGGTCTGCAAAAAGATCTTGCAGAAATTCAAATCAAACACACCGGTAAAAAGTCTGATATTTCAGGATTAAAAAAACTTATTGGACAAGTTGCGCCGGAAGAACGGGCTGAGTTCGGAAAACTGATTCAAACGCTCGAAAGCGAAGTTAATCAAGCAATTGCCGAAGCGGAAAACACTCTTATAAGTTTTATTGAAAATGCGAAAATCAAGCGCGAAAAATTAGATGTAACTTTGCCTGGAAAACGACCGCGCGTCGGACATCTCCATCCGATTACGCTTCTTCGGCAAAGAATCGAAGATATTTTCGTTTCGCTTGGTTACGCGATTGAAGATGACCGCGAAATCGAAACCGATTATTACAATTTCGACGCGCTGAACATTCCTGAAGGTCATCCGGCGCGTGAATCGCAGGATACTTTTTACACTACGAACGGTTTCGCGCTTCGCTCGCAAACTTCGACCGTGCAGATTCGCGCGATGGAACGGCACGGCGTGCCGATTCGCATTATTGCGCCCGGCAGAGTTTTTCGCCGCGACACGCCCGATTTAACGCACACGCCAATGTTTCACCAAATCGAAGGTTTATGCGTGGACAAAGGAATCACGATGGCGCATTTGAAAGGAACAGTCGGCGAATGGCTGCGCCGTCTGTTCGGCAAGGAAACGCGCATTCGTCTGCGCCCGTCTTACTTCCCTTTCACCGAGCCGAGCGCGGAGTTTGATTTTTCCTGTTTTAAATGCGGCGGCACCGGCACGTTTGAAGGCGAGCGCTGCCGTCCGTGCAAAGGTTCGGGCTGGATTGAACTCGGCGGTTCGGGAATGGTTCACCCAAATGTTTTGCGAGCCTGCAATGTTGACCCACAAGTTTATTCGGGTTTTGCGTTCGGATTTGGACTTGAACGAATGTGTTCGCTGATGTATTCGCTCGACGATATTCGCCTGATGTTTGAGAACGATGTGAGATTTTTGGAGCAATTCAAGTAAAATAAACGCGAGGTGTTTTTATGATAAATCTAAAACAAAAAACTATTAAAAAAAATCCATCACGGAAAACTCCGGCTGGAAAACTTTTTATTATAATCTTTGCTTTGATTTTGTTATCAAATGTGTCATTGATTTTCGCCCAAGTAAATGTCATTAAAATACCTTTGAGAATTGATAAATCCGTCAAATTTCCCTTGTCGCGCCAACTCTTTTACAAGGAAGACCTTTCAGAGTTCGGTTTATCGGTAACCGAGGATGAAAGAACGACCAAAGTATCGGAAAATGTTTTGGTCAAAGTAAAAAGGTTAAAATCCGAGACGACGGCGTTCCAAGTTTGGGTTGACGGAAATTTGAATGGCAAACTTGATGAAAAGCCTCTGACTATAAAAAATAATTCTGAAATAATTGTTCAAGTTAAACGCAAAACTCAATCTGGAAAATTCATCAATCTTCCTTATTCTATTTCTTATGACCGGTCAGAGAAAAAAGATAAAACTCGTGATTATTTCTTTTGGCAATCGCATTATCGAGCCGCTGGAGAATTAAAATTTAACGATTGCTCGTCGCCGATTTTTCTGCAGGATTTTACTGCCGACGGCGTTTTCGATGATGCCGACACGCAAGCCACCAATCTTCAAATTGACCGCAACCGCGACGGGCGAATTTGGGGAAAAGAAGAACACGCCAGAAGCAATGAAATCATTGAATTTTGCGGTCAAAACTTTCTGGTTGCGGCGATGGCTTCCGATGGCTCTTCGATAACTTTGCAGCCGACAAATCTTCGTATTGCCAAAGTCGGCGAAAAAGTGCCGGACTTTTCGCTTGTTTTATTAAACGGTAAATCTATAACTTCGGAAAGTTTACAGGGAAAAAGTTACATTCTTGATTTTTGGGCATCATGGTGCGTTCCCTGCGTAGAAAATTTACCGCAAGTGACGAATATTAAGACCCAATTTGAAAACGAACTTTCCGTCATTTCGGTCAATGTCGATAAGCCGTCCCGGAGAAGTTTAGCCGAGCAAATTATCCAAAAATATCAACTGTTTGATTTCAGCGTAATTAGAGGTTTGGGAGAGGACGACTTGCTTTGGAAAACTTTCGGCGGAGCTAATCTTAACCGACTTGCGATACCGCTTTATGTTTTAGTTGATAAAAACGGAACGATTCGTTATGCGAATAACGGCGGCAAAGATTTGAAAGATTTACGCGAAAAGATTCTTGAACTAGAGACCGGAACTGAAGATTAATTTATGAATATCAGTTACAACTGGCTGAAAGATTTGGTTGAAGCAGAATTACAGGAGTTTTATGCAAGGAACACCAATTTAAGCCATCGCCAAAAACGTTCAAATTCATTTAAATGAAAATGTGAGATTTTAAGGCTGCTTAAATAATTTCTTGTCTAAGAAGAAAAAAGAAAACTCCTCATTCCAGAGGAGTTTTCTTTTTTAATCAAAAATCTAATTAATATTTACTAAGGTTGAAAAGGAGTGTTCTCCGCAAAGTATTCATGACTGTCGGCGTTATCAATCGCTTTTGCCGGATCAGTAATTGCTAAGTTTTTTGCCCCCGCTTGACCGTAAACCCAATCTTCGGTTCCGGCAACAACCGTAAAATGACTTGTTTCATGAACTAAAGTTCCGGCTTTAGAATCAGTCCCGGTCAACGGCGCTTGCCAGAAAGTGCTGCATATATAAATCGTATATGGCTGATTCGGATAAACATAGGCGTAATATTTCTTTTTACAACCGCAATCGAAAGTCATTGAAGCAGAATCCATCGCGTTTTTGATATTTGTAAAATTGCCTCTTACAGTATTGTAACGTGATGGGTCGTAGTTGCCAAACCAGGTAATATATCGCATTCCGGTAGTGCCTGTCATCAAATAATTTAAAGCATCGGAGGAATAATTCGCCGCCTCTGTCCGGGCAGAACCTATACTAGTTTGCTGGGTCGTCGTGCATTTGGTAAAACTGCTTGAACCGGAAACTGCTGAAGGACTTGCCACTTCTTGAGTTTTTGCCGCGCGTCCCTCGATCCATAACTGAACACCGGTAGACTTTAAACTTTCTACCCGATTCATCAAGGCGTCGCTTTTTTGGTAAAGATTGAGCGATTCGACATCATAATTTATTAGATACAAACCCGAAGCCGATAAATCGTAATACTCTGCTAAATTAATTGAGCGCGTAATTTTTTCGCCGGATTTAAGCGTGATGAAATCTTTGTCTTCCGGTGGTGGACGTTTATAATGAGCGCCGATATATTCAACAGGTTGCCCATCGCGTGTAATTTTAAACAATGGTTCTTCAACATCGTCAAACGGAGTATACCATTTGAGTAATTTGATCGCGCCTTTTGACATATTCGAAATAGTAACTTCAACTATGACGCTTTCGTCTTCGGAAAATGATGTTTTATCAACCTTTAGAGTAACGGTTGGATTCGTTTTAGCCGAGATGCTGATTGTAAAAGTGAAAAACACCATTACAAGAGCAAACATAAAAAACGCACGACAGGTTATTCGCATTAAGAATTCCTCCACAAGTTTTTGTTTTTTTTCGAGAGATAGTAAAACCGGGGCATTTTGCATTAGTTATACTATTATGCGTTATAATAGGCAATTTAAATTTTAGATGCAATGAAGATTTTGTAGAATTTATATCTTATTCTTATGAACATCAGTTACAACTGGCTGAAAGATTTGGTTGAAATAGATTTGTCGCCACAGGAATTGGCGACGAAGCTGACGGATGTTGGTTTAGCAGTCGAGGGCATTCACGAACTTGAAAATGATTTCGCGTTCGATATTGATTTGACTTCAAACCGTCCTGATTGCCTTTCGCATTTGGGCGTGAGCCGCGAAATTGCAGCATTTACGAATTACGAATTGCGAATTGCGAATTATGAAAGTCAAAGACCTGAGAGCGAAGACCAAAACCTGGTAACAATTCAAGACGCTGATTTGTGCTATCGTTTTACGGCAAGAATTATTCGCAATGTAAAAATAGGTGATTCACCCGATTGGCTGAAAAAGCGGCTTGCAGCAGTAGGCGAGCGTTCGATAAATAATGTCGCGGACATCACGAATTTTGTAATGCACGAACTCGGACAACCGATGCACTCGTTTGATTTGAACAAATTGAAAGAAAATCGAATTGTTGTTCGTCGTGCCAGAAGCGGTGAAACAATTAAAACTTTAGATGAAGCTGAACGCAAATTGGAAGATTCGATGCTTGTTATCGCGGATGCGGAAACCCCTGTCGCGGTCGCCGGTGTTATGGGCGGCTTTGATTCGGGAATTTCAGATGAAACAAGCGATGTGCTTTTGGAAGTCGCGTATTTCAAGCGCGAAAACATTCGCCAAACTTCACGCAAATTAAATCTTTCAACTGAAGCGAGTTATCGTTTCGAGCGCGGTGTTGATATCGAAAATTTGATTCGCGCATCGAACCGCGCGACTGAATTGATTTGCGAAATCGCGGGCGGAATGGCTGAAGAATTCGTTGACGTTTACCCAAATAAATTTAAACCCAATGAAATCGAATCAAAAGATATTCAATACGCGGTCAAAAGATTAACGGGTTTAGACGTTGAAGTAACCGAGATTCTTCGCATTCTAAACGCTCTCGGTATCGAAGCAATCAATCACTCGAAAATCGAAAATCGAAAATTGAAAATTTTCCTTTCTCCAAGCTGGCGGCACGATCTTGCGATTGAAGAAGATTTGGTTGAGGAGATTGCGCGAATTGTCGGTTACCATAAAATCGGCGAAGAACTTCCCGCTTCGAGAAGCGCCGGCGAATATCAAGTGACTGAATCGCGTAAAAAAGCATTACGACAAACGTTAAAGGATTCAGGTTTCGACGAAGCGATTTCTTACAGTTTTGTTGACACGCGCAACGACGAAAAATTTGAACTCGTTCCAAATTTCATTCATGAAAATTTAGACGAAAAGTTCGTTACGCTTAAGGATTCGATAATCGAAGGCGCCGTACGGATGCGTCCGAGTCTACTTTCGGGTTTGCTCGACGCGGTTCGCACGAATTTTAATTATCAAAAACGCGACGTTAAATTATTTGAAATCGGGAAAGTTTTTTCAGCCTCAAACAAAGAAAACGAATTGCCGAATGAACGCGAGCTTTTCGCATTTGTTTTAACCGGAAATGAAACTTTGCAAAACAAAGCGATGCCGTTGCGAGAGATTGATTTTTACGACGTGAAAGGCACACTTGAAGCAGCAGCAAACGTTTTGAAAGTTCCACCACTCGAATTTGTCGCTAAAGACATAAAACATCTTCGCAAAGGTCAAACGGCGGAGGTTCGCTTGAACGGAAATTCTGTCGGCACAATCGGACGCATCAGCGATGAAATCACTTCCTCATACAAATTTAAACAACCTGTTTTTGTCGCCGAAATTGATTTGCAAGCGCTTCTTGAAACCGAAGAACAAAAAATTGCTTACAAGCCTTTGCCCGTTTATCCGTCAATCGTGCGCGACGTTTCCCTTTTGATTAAACGTAATGTCAGTTTTGCCGAAATTAAAAAGGCTATTGAAGCGGAAAATTTTGAATTGCTCCGAAACATCGAATTCGTTGATGTCTACGAAGGAAAAGGCATCAACGAAGATGAGCGTTCACTTACGATTAGGCTTGAGTATCGAAGTGATGAGCGAACCTTGCTCGAAGAAGAAGTCGAACAAATCCACGCGAAAAATTTGCAAAATTTGGAAACGAAACTAGGAGCAAGACAAAGATTTTAAGAAAAACTTAACAATTTGCTTGAAGTTTTCGGTAAAAGTAAACATAATCTACCGAGAAGCAACACAAAAAACCAAAGCGGAGAAAAGAATGGGCGGATTAGCAGGAATGGAAAAATTTTCGCATCTAGAAGACAAAATTTATCTCACTATCGAATTCGCAAAAAAGATGCGCGAAGAAAAAGAGCGAATTGAGCGCGAGATGAGTTCTTTGCGGCACGAGGTGAGCAATCTTTTAACGGAAAAAAACCGTTTGGAAGAAAAAGTTGAGGATTTGCTTTCCGAGCGCGACGCAATTCAATTGAAAGTTGAAGCGATGCTTGACGCGATGACAATTATCGAGCCGGATGTCGCAGAAGTTGTGCGGAGGTAAAGTTTATGATTAACGGAAGAGTAAAACCCGACGGTGTAGCGCAATCTATCAGAGTCGAAATTTATAATCAAACTTATAATATTCGCTCGGACGGCGACAACGAATATATTATGCGTCTGGCAGAATATGTTGACAGAAAAATGCGCGAAATTTCTTCGGGTACGCTAACTGTTGATTCTCTGAAAGTAGCTATTTTAGCCGCTCTACACATCGCTGACGAGTACCATCAATTAAAAAACCAACAGGAACAATCCGACGCTCAACTCGCTACTCGAAGTGCGGAATGCGCGGAAATGCTCGACCGCGTTTTGAAGCATCGTGACTTTGCGCCGCAGGAACTTGAAACCGAGCAATAACATTTTTCCGGTTAAACCGCGCGATAATTGGTTGAATGTCAGATTTGAAATGCCAATTACAAACTGTCTTGTAATTGGCATTTCAAAAGTCGCTTAAGGCAAGCCAATCGAATTACCGAGTTGGCTTTTCAAGTCTGATGCTTGTCATTCAATTTTTAACCGAATTTGGTTTTAATGCCGAATAAACCGCAGGTGTAATGACCAACGAAAAAAGGAGCGCGACTGCAAGACCGCCGATAACCGCGACTGCCAAAGGCTGAAGAAGTTCCGCGCCCGCGCCAAACGCCAAAGCAAGCGGCAGCATTCCTAGAATGGCGGCAAGCGAAGTCATTAAAACGGGTCGAAAACGACGACGACCGGAAAGCAGAAGTGCTTGGTTCAAATTTAAGCCGTCGGCAACGAATCCTTCTACCGCGTCAAGCATCAAAATTCCGTTTTTCGCCACGATACCGACAACCATAATCATTCCCATTAAGCTGACGACGTTTAATGTAATGCGCGTTATTAACAAAGCGAGAAGCGCGCCGCTCAAAGCTAAAACCGCGCCCGTGACAATCGCAATCGGATGCGCGAACGACCGAAACTCGACGAGCAAAACCAGAAAGACGAGCGCGATTGCCAAACCCAAACTTATCAAAAGTTCCTTGAAAGATTCTTGCTGTTCACGGTAAAGTCCGCCGTATTCGACCGTGATTCCGCGTGGCATTTTCACGTCTTTTGCCAGTTGTTTTTTGATTGCTTCGATTGCCGTTCCCAAATCGCTGCCCGAAAGCCGCGCTGTAACCGCAACTGATTGACGAAGCCCGTCGCGCTCGATTTCCGTTTGCCCGTTGTCGTATGAAACTTGGGCAACTTGGTTAAGTCTAAGCAATGCGCCTGTCGTCGAGTGAATCGGCAAAGCCTTCAATGTTTCGAGCGTCTGTTGTTGTGCATTTTCCAAAATTACTCGGACGGCAATCAATCGCCCGTTCTGCAAAATTGCCGTCGAAGCGTCGCCGCTCAACGCAATCAAAACCGAATCGGCAATTTCCTTCGGCGTGATGCCGAAACGCGCCGCTTGTTCCGGATTGATTTTGAAAGTTAAAGCCGCGCCGCTTTCGACAACGCCGTTATTCGTATCAACTACGCCCGGAACTTTCTTGATTGACTCTTCAACTTGTGAAGCCATTTCGTGCAGAGATTTTTTCTCTTCGCCGAATAGACGAATCTCAACGGGCGCGGGCGAGCTTGTCAAATCGCCAATTAAATCCAGTAAAATGCCGACGAATTCGACTTCCAGAGCCGGTTCTGATAATTCTATTTTCTTGCGAATCTCGTCAATCACTTCTTCAGTTTTGCGTTGATGATTCAGCTTTAATTTCACCATAAAATCGCCCGTGTTCGGCTCGGTAATTGAAAGACCGATTTGCAAGCCGGTGCGTCGCCCGTAAGATTCGATTTCCGGCGTGTCCTGTAAAATTTCCTCTACGCGACGCAAAATTTTGTCGGTTTCTTCCAGAGAAGTTCCCGGCGGAGTTTTATAATCGAGAACGAACGCGCTTTCGTCAAAAGCAGGCAAAAATTCTGAGCCGAGCATTTCGTATAAGAAAAACGAACTGCCGAGAATCACAATCGAACAAGCGAAAATTAAAAATTTATTGTGCAGTGAAAACTGTAGAATTCTTTCGTAAACAGTCACGATTGCTGACAAAACGCGACCGTTTTCGTCGTGTAATTCAGAAGTTTTTTGACGTTTTATTCGGATAAATCTTTCTGCCAAAACAGGCGTAAAAGTCAACGCCAAAACGAGCGACGTTAAAAGCGCAACGGTCATCGTCAAAGCCAGCGAGCGAAAGAAAACGCCGGTTACACCGTTTAACAAAGCGAGCGGAAGAAAGACAACTACGGGCGTAATTGTCGATCCAATAATAGGAATTGTGATTTCGGAAATCGCGTTTTTTAGCGCAGTCAATTTTTTTTCGCCTCTGACAAGATGCGCGAAAATGTTTTCAACTACGACAATTGCATCGTCAATCACCAAGCCAATCGCCGCCGCAACGCCCCCGAGCGTCATCAAATTAAACGACAAGCCGACGAGCCACATCGCCAGAAACGTCGTCAAAACCGTTACCGGAATCACAAGAACGGCAACAAAAGTCGTTCCCCAGTTTCGCAAAAACCCGTATAGAATCGCCACCGAAAGAATGAGTCCGAGCAAAATTGCGTCGCGCACGGAAGTTATCGAATCGCGGACAAGTAAAGATTGGTCGTAGTAAAGCGAAACTTTAACATCGGCGGGAAGCTGTTTTTGAATCGCGACAAATTCGTTTTTTACTTCGTCCGTAACACTGACCGTGTTTGCTTCGGGCTGGCGCAAAACGTCAATCAAAACGGCACGTTGTCCGTTAGAATTGACGATTGTGTAATTCGGCTCGGCGCCTTCGCCGACCATTGCGACATCGGCAATTGTAACCGGAAAGTTATTGACGACAGCGACGACGATTGAATTTAACTCTTCGAGTGTGGTCGCCTGTCCGCTCACGAGGGCGAGTTCAAGAGCGTGATTTTCTTCCAAGAGTCCGGGCGAAGCGAGAATGTTTGAATTTTTCACGGCATCGGCAACTTGCTGAAGCGAAACATTATGCGCGTCTAATTTTTCCGCCGAAACTTTAATGTGAAATTCGCGCGTTTTGCCGCCAGAAATCTGCACGTTGGAAACTCCGGCGAGCCTTGCAAGGCGCGGTTTAATTGTGTAGGTTGCGATGTCGGCAATTTCGGCGGAAGTGTGTTTGCCGGAAGTCAAACTGTAACTAATGGCGGGGAAAACGGCGAACGTCAGACGCTCAACGTGGCGAACTTGTGCCGTTTGCGGCAAAGCAACCTGCGCAAGTCGTGTTTGCACGAGACTGAGCGCGGATTTTGCATCCGTGTTCCAATCGAAAAATAAATTTATCTCGGTCGAGCCGCGCGAAGTCGCCGATTTGATGCGGGCTATTCCGGCGATGCCGTTCATAGCTTCTTCAACCGGGCGCGTAACCGAAACGAGCATCTGGTCGGCGGGAACTTCGCCGTTATCTACAACAACGACGACACGCGGAAAATCAGTCTGCGGAAAAATCTCGGTCGGCAACTGATACGTTGCATAAAGTCCGGCGACGCACAGTAAAATGACTAATACAACGACGGCTTTCGATTGATTGGAAACAAACTGCGCGAGACTCATATTTGCTACTCTTTATCAAGAAAGTTTTTACTTCTCATCCGTTTCAGGCTTCGAGGTCGGCGCGTCTTTCGCCGCATCATCCTGTTTTTCTTCAACGTGCGTTCCATCCGGCAAACCGTAATTTCCTTCGACAATCACTTTTTCGCCTGATTCCAAACCTTGTGTAATTTGTGCTTCGTCTTTCGTCTTTAATCCGATTTCAACTTTCGCTTCGTGTGCGATGTTGTCTTTGTCAACGGTCATTACTGTTCCCGAATTTTCATTAGAAGATTCGAGCGTAACGGCGGCAAGCGGGACAACAACGGCGTTGTTTTGCGTTTTTGTGGAGATGCGAACCGTCGACGATTCACCGATTCGCAAACGCCCCGGCACGTTCAAAAGATTTACCCAAACTTCGACGGCGCGATTTTGAATATCGCTGGAATGCGAAATTTGCGAAACTTTTCCGCTCATTTGCTCGCCTGCAAAGTTGGCGGGAAAAACTGCCGCACTGTCGCTGATTTTCACGTCTGCGACCACCGTGTCAGGAAAATTTGCTTTGACAATAATCTCGCTTGTATCGGCGATGGTTAAAAGTTTTCCGCCCGCCGTGGCATATTCGCCTGCAAACGCCGTTTGTTCGATGACGAATCCGGTCAAAGGCGCACGCACTTCCGCAAAGCTCATTTGCGTGTCCAGAGTTTTGATGCGTTGTTCGGCTTGCTGAATTTTCGAGTTTGCCGTCGCCGTATCAAGTGGATTGGTTGCTGTTTTTCGCAAACCGGTCGAGCGCTGCGCGAGCTTTAAACTGTCTTCGGCATTGGTCAAAGTTAGCTGCGCGTCCTGCAAATCTTTGAGCGCGATGCCGCCTTTGTCATACAAAATTTTGCGCCGCGAAACCAGTGCGCGGGCGTTGTTGGCGGCGGCTTGCGCGTCCGCCAATTCTTTCTGACCTTGCGCTTCAGCCTGCGGAATCTGGCTACGGGTTAGACTTTGCAAATTTAATTTGGCTTCATTCAAAGCGGCGACGGCTTCGGCGCGTTGCGCTTGCAAATCGCGCGTATCAATCCGTGCCAAAATTTCGCCTTGTCTAACGAGTGTGTCTTTGAGCAAACCCATTTCTTTAATTTGCCCGTTCATATTCGCGCTAACAACAGCTTGCCGAAGCGGAAAAATCGTTCCGGTCGTTGAAACATCCGCCGAAATTGTTTTCGTTTCGGCTCGTATCGTGCGAACGCTGACCACAACATCGGCTTTTTCGCCATCGGTTTCCGCCGTCGTCTCGATTGTCGTCTTGCCAAAATAGAAATACCAAGCTAGGAGCGCGAATACGGCGAGCAGAACAACGCCAACGATTATTCCGGCTTTTGATTTGGGGGAAGAAGATTCGTCGTCGGGTTTTTTGTCCGCTTCATCACTCAAATCTTCATCTACCAATTCTTCTTCCTCAACCGAAGATTCATCAATCGGCTTTTCTTCAGTTTTATCAATCGGCTTTTGCATTATCCGTTTTCCATTTTCCACTTTCCGTTAATTTCATTTTCCAACCGCTTGCCGCAGACGTGCCACTGCAATCTGATAATCGAAAATCGCTTGATACAAAGCCGTGCGTTGCTGAACAAGCGAAGTTTGCGCGTCGGTTACTTCAGCAATCGGCGCTTCGCCGGAACGATAACGAAGCGTCGAAACTTCCAAAACCTTCTCCGCATTTTTGATATTTTCACCCAAAACACGAATGCGGTCTCGCGCACTTTGCGCTTGCAGTAGAGCCGAATGAAACTGCTGGGCTAGCATTCTTTCAGTAAAAATCCTTGATTGTTCTGCGCTTTGCGCTCGGAGTTCGGCTTGTATTTGCCGGCTGCGGCTTGCTCCGAAATCAAAAAGCGGAATCGAAATGCCAATCGTTGCTCTGATTCCTGTTGAAGCGTAAACGCCTTTCGGCGCGAGCGAATCGGAAATGAATCCGCCGTCAAGTGCATAAGTCAACTGCGGACGACGTTCGGCACGGACAATTTTCACGTCTTCCCGCGCGGCTTTCACTCCGGCGATAAGCTGCACGATTTCCGGGCGCGTGTTTGACAAATCAGCCATTAAATTTTCGATTTCGCTTGGCGTCGGAACGTCGTTTAAAAAATCGGAAACGGCAATTTGACGGGTTGCGTCGTAACCGATAAAACCGCGAAGCGAATTGGCGGCTTGCTGTTCGGCGAGTTCGGCTTGGCTTAATTCATCGCGTCGGGTTCCGGTTTGCACATCTGCGCGAATCGCGTCAATCGGCGCGATTTCACCGCCCGCAATCAAAGTTTTGGTTAAGTTTTCAAATTCGTCGGCAATTCGCAAATTTTCCTGCGCAGCACGTTTTTTCGCTGTCGCCAAAGCTAAATTCAAGTATACTTCGTCTAAATTTTCAATCAGTGTTCGTCGTGCCGCTTCGGTTCCCGAACGCGCCGCTTCGAGCAGCAATCGGTTACGTCTTAAGGTCGCTCGTAAACGTCCCGACGTATCGAGTTCGCCTGCCGCCGTCACGATTCCCTGTATTTCATTGACGGCGTTTGCGCCTAAGAAACTTGGACTTCGAGGCGCTCCGTTCGGCAGGTTAGCAAGAGAAGGTGATGTGAAAATATAACCGGGATTGACCGTTATTTTTGGCAAAAGCGCAGCACGCGATTGTCGGATATCTTCGGCGGCGAGACGCTCGTTTAATTGCGCTTGATTAAATGTGGAAATCTGCGCGAGAGTTAATCTGACGGCTTCGTCGCGCGTCACAATTGTCGCTTGATTTTGCGCGAAAGCATTTTGTAGCGTGCCGAAAATCAACACGCCGTAAAACCAGACAATAAAAATCGACTTTCGCTTTGCTCGCACAATTTTCAAAAATTTCGCGTTTTAATTTTTTGGTTTCAACCGTGATTTTTCCTTTTTCTCTTTGCGCTTTTCGGCGGCTTCTTTCACCGCATTTTCTTCTTCGACGTTGACGACTTTGCCCGTATAAGCCTCGACCTGCACTTCGGTTATCGTGCCTTTCGGGTTGCGAATGTCAAACGAATAAATCAATTTGCCGTTTTCCTTTTCGAGTTCCGAGCTTTCGATTTTTCCTGACGCTCGTTGCATCGCAATCTCGCGGGCTTTTTTCATACCAATTTTTTTCGCTTGCGCATCGGCGGTTATAACAAACGCGAAACTTAAAATTGCAATCGCCGTTAAAGACAATAGTTTTTTCATTTTTGTTTCTCCTTGAAATAAATTTTGTAAAAATATTTTATCAGAAGAAAAATAAACATAGGATTAACGCGCTGAACTTTTTCAAATTATTTGACGGGTAATTTAACGAGAAAAGTTGAGCTGCTCGTATCAGACTTTTGCAAAACGAGCGTTCCTTCGTGCGCCTCGCTAATCCACAAAGCGATTGACAAGCCCAAGCCCGCACCACTTTCATTTTCATCACGCGAACGCGCTTTGTCCGCCCGATAAAATCTTTCAAAAATGTGCGGCTGGTCGTCAGTTGAAATGCCGTTGCCCGTGTCGCTGACGGTAACGCTATAAAAATTTTCCTCGACTCCGGCGTGAATTTTAACCAAACCTTTCGGCGGCGTGAATTTAATTGCATTATCGAGAAGATTCAAAAACAAGCGGCGTAACAATTCTTCATCGGCGTGAAAAGGCATTTACGTTTCGGCTTCGAGCGTAATTGAAATCTTGC
>MWVV01000124.1_pt1 | contig 27333 bp, 22 predicted proteins | sample 1047281 | NCBI WGS metagenome assembly MWVV01 (sample SAMN06349986, study PRJNA376086) | soil metagenome | isolation source: PT-2 sample Antarctic (ecotone) soil | place: Antarctica | collected 2015-01-13 | reverse complement strand
GAAGATTTCAGATGTGGTGATGGAAATCGCGTGTGGGTTACACAATTTGCGAGTAACCTTCCGCCAGCCACTTCAAACAATTGATTTAACGAACTTTGAAGAAATATATTATTTCCAATAATGTCTAATAAAGACAAGAAGTAAGGCAAAAACCGAAATGGATTTTACCCGACTCGCAGATTTTGAATTTAAGGGACAGTCTATTTAGGAGAAGTGAAAATGAGGTTAAGAAAAGATTTCTTTTATGTTAAATAATCGAGGACAAAATTTGTAGGGTTTTTTCAATATCTTCACGCGAAACATCATAGTGCGTAACCATCCGAATCGAATTGCCGAACGCCGAAGCCAAAATTCCTTGTTCTTTCAGGCGAGCGCAAATTTCGCTCGCCGAAATGTTTTCGCTTGTAACATCGAAAATCAAGATGTTGGTTGCTACCTTTTCCGCATCAATCGAAACGCCTTTCAGATTTGCCACGCCTTCCGCCAGCCGTTTCGCGTTTTCATTATCTCGATGCAAAATTTTCGGCGTTTCCGTCAAAGCAATCAAACCTGCCGCCGCCAGAACTCCGACTTGCCGCATTCCGCCGCCGAACCGTTTGCGCCAAACTCTCGCTTCTTCAATAAAATCTTTTGTTCCCAAAAGCATGGAACCGACCGGCGCGCCCAAACCTTTCGACAAGCAAAACTGCACCGAATCGCAATTTTTTGAAAGCTCGGCGACCGATTCGCCTAAAGCAACCGAAGCGTTAAAAATTCTCGCGCCGTCAAGGTGAACGGGAATGCCGATTTCGTGCGCCCGGTCGCAAATTTCCGCGCAGTGCGTCGCCGTCATCACCGTGCCGCCGGCGAGATTGTGCGAATTTTCCAGACAAATAAGACCGGTCGGACAAGCGTAATAAGGTTGGTTGACGTGCAGGGCAGATTCGATTTCCGCCCAAGTCAAAATGCCGCTTCCCGTCTGGCTTTTCACCGGACGAATCATCACGCCGGCAACAACGGCAGGCGTTCCCATTTCGTAATTAAAAATATGCCCGCGCTCTTCGATAACGATTTCATCGCCTTGATTGGTGTACAATTTGACGGCGATTTGATTGCCCATCGAACCGGTCGGCACGAAAAGCGCAGCTTCTTTTCCGAAAATCTCGGCGGCTTTTTCTTGAAGCAAATTTACCGTTGGGTCTTCGGCATATACGTCGTCGCCGACTTCTGCTTCCGCCATTGCTTTCCGCATCGCGGCGGTTGGTTTGGTAACTGTGTCACTTCGCAGGTCAATCATTTTATGCTTGAGATTGTTTGGTTGAAACCGCTTCAATTTCGCCGTGTGTCCTTTTCAGTATATCAACAAGCGATGCGCCTAAGCCTTCCAAAATTCCTTTCATTTTCGCGTCAATCATTTCATCGCCGTCGCCGTCAAACATTTCGTGAACTTTGCCGACTGCGATTTCCGATGGCAGAACATTAACGAGCAAAATTGTCAGCACATCGCGCAAATGTCCGAGACAGCGAAGACCGCCGAACGCGCCGGGCGATTCGGTCATAATCGCCCCAACCTTATCTTTGAAAACTTCGCCGAGCTTAAATTCGTCGCTCTTGCGCGAAGTCCAATCAATCGTGTTTTTCAGCGCGGCGGACAAAGATGCGTTATATTCGGGCGACCCTATCAGCAATCCGTCGTGTTCATTAAGAAGTTTTTGCAGTTTTAAAGCGTTCGCGTCAAAACCGTTTTTCTCGTGGTCGTCGGCGTTGTAAATCGGCATCGGATAATCGCGCAAATCAATATAGGTAACTTCCGCGCCCGCCACTTCCGCGCCTTTGACCGCCGTTTTGACGACTCGTTTGCTGTATGAATGCTCGCGCAGACTGCACGCGAACGCTAAAATTTTCGGTTTCTTTGCCATCTAATTTCCCTTCCTTGGTTTTTGATTTGAAAAGAAAAGTTTGACACGAATTTTCTAAAAACTCCAACGGTTGTTTTAATGGAAAGGCGCAAAGAAAGAACCAAAGAATATTTTAAAACTTTGTGTCTTTGCGCCTCCGCGTCTTTGCGTTAAAATTTTCTGAATTATGATTAAATCATTCCAAAATCTTTCCCCCAAAATTCACGAATCGGCTTTCGTTGCCGACGATGCAATTATTATTGGCGCGGTCGAAATCGGCGCGGAATCGAGCGTTTGGTTCGGTTCGATTTTACGCGGAGATGTCAATCACATTCGCATCGGCGCACGGACAAATGTTCAAGACGGCTCGATAATTCACGTTTCCCGGAAAACGCATTCGACGATTCTCGAAGATGAAGTAACGCTCGGACACCGCGTAACTTTGCACGGTTGCCACATTGAAACGGGCTGTTTAATCGGCATTGGAGCAATTATATTAGACGGAGTTCGCGTCGGCAAAAATTCGATGGTCGCGGCAGGCAGTTTGATAACGCCGAACACGCAAATTCCACCGCGTTCACTTGTGATGGGAAGTCCCGCAAAGGTAAAGCGTGAGTTAGGTGACGACGAAGTGAAGGATTTGGAAAAGTTTTGGCGAAATTATGTCTCCCTGAGCCGAATCTATCAAAATCAGTCGTAAAAGAAATGTTATCAACATAGGGAAAATGGCTTGATGCTTGATTATTTAAAACTGCTCGGCAGTTTATTTTTATTTTGTTTGCTTTTATTTCGGCGACAAAAGCGCAAAAGATTGATAGATGGGAAGAAAACCAAAATACGGTTGAAATCTTTCGCCAAAATTTGGGTTTTGGTTTATGCTTGAGCCACGCGCTTTTTTCGGCGCGTATCTTTATTTGCAAAAACTTTCTAGGAGAAACTTTGAATGCGAAAATTTTCCACTGATTTCTTTCGCGTTGCCGGCTTTTTTACTATTGTTGCGGCTTTGACGTTGACCATTTTTGCCCAAGATTTTTCAGGCGAGCAAAAAATTAATTCGACCGATGGAAGCGTCGCGGGTGCGGTGCAAAACGACGATACGTTCGACAAAAAAAACGGGTTTTCCGTTTGGGGCGGATTCGCTCCCGATATTCCGCGCGTGTTCGGCGGTTCGCGCCGGTCAACTTTTGGCGAAATCGGACTTCGATATTCGCGCCGCATTGCGACGACCGAAAATCTCGCCATCAAATATCAAATTGACCTTATTCCTGTGGCAGTAATTAATTATCGAAGACAGCGGCTTCTCCAACTTTCGCCGACGACGTTCATTTTTGACCGTGACCGCACAACTGCTTACGCTGCCGGGCTTACGCCCGTTAGTTTTCAGTTAAATTTTCGGCGCAGAAATAAAATCCAACCGTTTATCACGGCGGAAGCCGGTCTTCTCGTCTTTAACAAATCAATTCCCGACGACCGCAGTCCGCTTTTGCCGAATCAACGCGGCAGACAGTTTAACTTTACTCTTGCTGGCGGCGGCGGCGTGGAATTTTTGACCGAATCGGCGAGAAGTTACACCGTCGGCTTTAAATTTCACCACATCTCAAACGCTTCGACCGGCAACATCAATCCGGGATTTGATCAGAATTTATTTTATTTCGGCTATACGTTCAAGAAATTTTAAGTTGCCTTTATCAATTACCAATAGCTTTAACTAGTGGTAAAAATTGTCAGAAAACAGGCGGCTTTAGCCGAAAGTGAAAAATGATTTTTCCGAATAGTCTTTAGCTAAAGCAAAAAGGAAAATTTGTTTTTATTAATTTTTGGCTAAAGCCGCTTTATTTTCTAAACTAGACCACTAACTGAAGTTAGTGGCAATTTAATAAAATGTCAGCACCAACCAATACAAATCCGGCGCGTGGTATGCGCGATTTTCTGCCTATCGAAGTTCGCAAACGCGAATACGTTATCGAAATTATCAAAGAAGTTTACGAATCCTACGGCTTTGAGCCGCTCGAAACACCCGCCGTCGAAAATCTCGAAACCTTGACGGGCAAATACGGCGAAGAAGGCAATCAGCTAATCTATAAAATCCTGAAGCGCGGCGAAAAACTCGAACAAAGTGCTTCCGAAAAAGATTTATCCGACCTCGCCTTACGCTACGATTTAACCGTTCCGCTCGCCCGCGTCGTCGCCAATCACAAAAACGATTTGCCGCGCTTTTTCAAACGCTATCAGATTCAACCCGTCTGGCGAGCCGACCGTCCGGCGCGTGGACGCTTTCGGGAATTTTATCAATGCGACGTTGACGCAATCGGTTCAAGTTCGATGATTGTCGAAGCCGAACTCTGCGCGGCGGTGAGCGAGATTTTGCACAAGTTGAAATTTAAAGGATTTGTTATTCAACTAAATCACCGAAAAATTTTATCTGCAATGTTAAATTCTGTGAACGTACCAAAAGAGCGGCACGTTGAGGCGTTAATTACACTCGATAAATTTGACAAAATTGGAGATGAGGCAGTATTCAACGAAGCTATGAAACTAAATTTATCTGAAAATTTTCTTAAACTCGCGCCTTTTTTTCGATCTATTCTAAATAAAAGAAGAGAGATTAATCAAGAATTTGCAGATAGAACAATGGAGCACAAGAGAAATGTGGCATTTAATAAATATAATGAAGATGTATTGGAAATAATATCAAGCTTTATTAAAGGTCAAGAAGGAGAGCAAGGGCTTTCTGATATTAAAAAGATTCTTGAATTTGTAAGAATTAACAATCTTGAGGGAAGAGTAATAATAAGTCCGATGCTTGCTCGTGGTTTATCTTATTACACTGGTGCAATTATGGAAATCAATTTGGATGCTGATTCTGAATTTGAGGATTTTAATGTCAGTATCGGCGGAGGCGGGCGTTACGACGGACTTATTGGAATGTTCGGCAAAGAGGAAATTCCCGCGTGCGGTTTTAGTTTGGGTTTGGAAAGAATCCTCGTCGTAATGGAAGAACGCGGAATGTTTCCGAAGGAATTAGAAACAAATTCGGCTGACGTTTTAATAACCGTCTGGAACGAAGAATCAATCGGCGAATCTTTGAAATTAGCGGGCGAATTAAGACAACAAAAATTGCGCGTTCTCGTTTATCCCGAAGCCGACAAACTTGGCAAACAATTTAAATACGCCGCGCAAATCAATGTGCCGTTCGTCTGCATTTTGGGTGAGAGCGAACTTGCAGAAAATAAAGTTACGCTTAAAAATATGGAGACCGGTGAACAAGAAACGATTGAAAGAGAAGAAGCGGCTGCACGGGTAAAAATTCATAAGCAAAACTCTAAGAGCAAATCGTAAATAAAAAATGTCATAAAAATTGCTTTTGTGGTGTTATCTAAACATAAGGAGAAAATTATGTTTTATCAATTTTGTTTAAGCGCGGTTCTGGCGATTTTTATTAGTTTTGCAGCAAACTGTTCGGCTCAAGAAAACTCTGCCGGTGTCGCAGGTTTTCAGGCAACACAAACTTACGGAAAAATTACTGAAATCGGTAAGTTGAGCGAAGCACGGGCATCGCATACTGCAACTCGTTTGAAAAACGGAAAAATTTTAATCGCGGGTGGAATGGAGCGTAACGGCGTGTTTTTCAACGATGCCGATATTTTTGACCCGAAGACGAATAATTTTGCTCAAGCTAAAAACAAAATGAGCATCAAGCGCGTCAGCCATACGGCAACGCTTCTGCTTGACGGAAAAGTTTTGCTAGTCGGCGGTTGGTCGAATCGTGATGTGCCGGAAATGAGCGCGGAAATTTATGACCCGCAAACCGAAAAATTCACCTCGATTAAAAACGCAAATCGCCGCCGTTCCGGTCATACGGCAACACTTTTGGCAAACGGCAAGGTTTTAATCACCGGCGGTTTTGACGGAAAAGAGAACTTGAGCGAAGCAGAAATTTTCGATTCGCAAAACAATTCTTTCACTTTAATCGGGAAAATGCGAAACGCCCGCGCGGTACACACGGCGACAAAATTAGCGGACGGGCGAATTCTGCTCGTGGGCGGCGAAACGAATCGCGGACAGATTTTAGCGAGCGCAGAGATTTTCGACCCGAAAACAAATAATTTTTCTTTGACCAAAGCGATGAATGTTGTGCGCTATAAACACGATTCAATATTGCTCAAAGACAATCGCGTTCTGGTTTTCGGCGGTTCTGACAATCGGGATTGGAACGGACAATACAAAAGCGCGGAAATTTTTGACGCTGCGACGAATGAATTTAAGCCTACGGGCGAAATGAATTCTGCGCGTTTCAAAATTGAGGGAACTGCGGTTTTACTCAAAGACGGAAAAGTATTCATCGGCGGTGGCGGCGAAAGTGCGGAAGTTTTTAACCCGTTGACGAATACTTTTATAAAAACGACAGGCGAATTTGGCACACCGCTTCATTATGCAACCGTTACGCTCCTTGACGATGAACGAGCTTTGATTGTCGGTGGTTATGGAAACGGCACACGCGAAACGGGACCGATTAGCACAGATCGGGCTTGGATTTTTAAATTGTAATTAACTTATTTTAGAATCAAATTTTCAGCTTTGAACTTACTAAATTTGAGTTCAAAGCTTTTCTTTTTTTCTTAATTAAATGAACGAGCCAACAATTCAAATACGCTTCCGCTATCAATGTTTCGTTCGCCTGCGTTTTAGGCGAAACTTAACTTGCCGAATACAAAGTTACTCTCAAAAATATGAAGACGGGCGAACAAGAAAAGGTTTTGAGTGGAGATTCAGTGAGTAAATTAAGAGGCTTGCCGCTTCAAAACAAGTGAGCCAAATTAAATTATTTTGTTAAAAAGGCTCGCTGATTCCGATGCTGTTCGAACTGGTCGCGCCCATTGTTGTCGGTGACGATCAATGCCGCAGTATACAACCGCACTTACTGGTAAGGGCTTGGGCAACATTATATTTACTAATTTCAACTTTAAATCAACAAAAAAGGTGTGTGGTTTTTAGCCACACACCTTTTTTTAGTTAATGAAAATACTTGCTGTTGCAAAATCTTCAGTTTTACCCGCTCTGTCTAAACCTTCCGCAACAGAATCATCATCTTTATCTCCCGATCCTACTGCTCTAAATCCGCCGGCTGAACTATGGCTGAAGACACCGCACGCGAATATTGATGGCGTGATACGTGCTCGCCGCCCGTAAGGTGAAATCAACCGCTAGAGCCGGATTAACTGGAGTGAAGGTGACTACTACCGGAGCGAACGTGCCGGGCACGAATGCCGGTATGTTCACTGTCGCATTGGTCGGCGTACCGACCACCGTGAGCGAGCGCGTGCCGGTTCCGGCGTCAACATGGTCAATGGTGACCGTGCCTGGTCCACTGTACACTCCAAAGGCAGGAATGCCGCCGGGAGATAAGTTTCCTTGAGTTACCGTGGTGAATGGGGTGCAAATAATACCACTACTATTAACCGTAATCAAAATACTTTCCGTATCGGTTAAACCGTCGTTATCGGTAACCGTCAAAACTGCCGTAAATGAACCGGCTGAATTATAAACTTTTACCGGATTCGGTTCAGTTGAGTTTGTTCCATCGCCGAAATTCCACGCGTAGCTGACAATCGTGCCGTCCGGGTCGTATGAACCTTGACTCGAGAAGTTAACCGTCAAAGGCGCTAAACCTGAAGTTATATTCGCTCCGACGACAGCTATTGGCGGTTGCCCGTTGCTCGCCGTGAGCGTTCCCGTGATGCTGTATTGTCCGATGCTCGCATAATCAGAATAACCGGTTGTCAAATCGCCTGCGCCAACACCGTCAATTGTTAGATAATAAACCCCAGCCGGGAGAGATTGATTGAAACTTGCGGATAAACCCGCCGGATTAGAAGTCGCCAGGACATTGCCTTGAGCATCCGAAATCTTTGCCTCTATGTCAAGATTTCCGCCGCGCGGAGCGGGATTCAAGTTGAGCGTAACGTTACCGCCGGCAGTTGAAAACTTGAAAACATCAACGTCGCTGCGGGTCGTAATTAAGCCGGACGCGTTTATATTATTACCGCTTAAGACAGTTGCGGCGGCTGTTGAATTTCCGTGGTCGTCTGAAATTACCGAAATTCCGTAATTTTGCATTATCGCCAGATCGTCCTCCTGATTATTGGCACCCGGATATTCGCCTTTACTCCATTGCGTAACAGATCTGTAATAACCAGCGCCCATAATTGGCGCCCAATCGCCGTGTCCGGTGTAATATGAGCTGGATGAAGTGCCGTCATGATTCAAATTCAAATTATGCCCGACTTCGTGCGAAGTCGCTTCAGCGATATTTTTTTCGCTGTTACTGAGAGCGGCAGAAAACACAAAAGCCGGTTTGTAGGTGGTTCCGTAGGAGCTGAAAACACCGACGAAAGCGACGCCGCCAATGCCCGGGCCATACCAGTTTGTCGGGCTGATAACGGCGCGTGTTCCATATTGCAAATCTGAGGCACTGCTGCGGATAATCGCGTTATCGCCTGGGTCTTGCGTCGTTACGTCCACGTCAAACGGCGCATAATCTTCCGCTACTCTCTGCCAGACGTATTGAATCACATCTTGCTCTTGCTGGTTAAAGGAGTTCGGGTCGCCGTCAATGCTGAAAGGCGCGGAGTTTATCGGTTGACCGCCGTTCCAAGCAGACCCGGTCGTCACGTAACCATCGAAGTCAAGGTAGATAACTCGATTTGAACCGGGACGGCTGTGCAGAGAAAATGTTTCATTATATGGAAAGGGACCCGCTTGTGGAGATGGCGGCGCACCTTGGCTTGGTGTTTCTTCGGGTGCGTCGCATACGTAAAACAAGCTATTAGTGTCGTCTACATAAAGAGTCGAATCTTCCAATAACAATTGGCGCAAATCGCTTGGCGATTTTCCGTATCTTAAAGCGACGGCGGGCAGGCGGTCACTTAATTTATTGATTGCCGCTTGCCCGCGAGCAAGCCCTCTGACGGACGCGTCGCCCTTTTGAGCAAGTACGTTTCCGGTTAATAGTAAAAACAGTGAAAGCAGTAAAAATGAAAAAGTGGCAGATTTGAACAAACTTTTAGTCGGGGAAAGATCCATTAACATTTATAGTCTCCTAAAATAATGATAGTAATTTTTTTTGGTTGATAAGCTGCAAATTGCAGCCTACACAGAAAAGTTTCTTGGAGTAAACTTTCGAAAAAAGCCTCTATTTAACAAAAAAGTTTCTATTTAATTTAATATAGATTAATGATTAAGCGAAAGTTTCACAAAATCAGACGATACTTATGAAAATAATTGTTCAAATTTCTTGAAGAACACAAAAACACTGCGGATTACAAACAAAAATCAAAAACTAATTTCTATCAACTTAAAATTTGGACAACAACTGAACTTTCTATTTAACAACTTTAACCTACGTTTGTCAACCGTAAGTTGCTAAAATTTTTTAGAAATAAATTTTTATCCAAAAATGGTTTTCGCCCTCTATTAAATCTCGCACGACGGTTTTGAAGATAAAGCCGACGAACGACGAAGCGGAAAGTCTCGCTTTCGGCTGGCGGCAGTTTTGAAGGTTTTATTCACCGGTAAATTTGGCTAAAATGAGAAAATGTTGTGAAATAGCGGTATGAGCAATAAGGAGATTATCGAAATTTATCTTTCCGAAACAGTCGAAGCGTTCCGCAGTTATAAAAAACTTGCCGAGCGAGCAATGGAGCAAGTTTCAGACGAGGAATTTTTCAAAACGATTGATGCGGAAGCCAATTCAATTGCGACAATTGCGAAACACATCGGTGGAAATCTGCGCTCGCGTTGGACAAACTTTTTGACAACCGACGGCGAAAAGCCAGATCGCAATCGTGATTCCGAATTCGCCACAACGGACGGCGATACGCGCGCGAGTGTGATGCAGTTTTGGGAAGACGGCTTTCAGATTCTGTTTGATTCGCTCCTATCATTGACGATGGAAGATTTAGGGAAAATTGTGCAGATTCGCGGCGAGGATTTCACGGTCGTTAAAGCTATAAATCGGGCGGGAATGCACACGGCTTCGCATATTGGGCAAATCCAATTTTTAGCAAAACACTTTCGCTCGTCGGAGTGGGAAACTTTAAGCGTGCCGCGTAATAAATCGGCGGAATTTAATAACTGGTTAAAAGAAAAGGAAGATAAGGGAAATTATCTGGAAGCAACGCGGGAATTTGCGGAGAAGGAAAACTTGGAGAAATAAAGTTTTGGAAAAAAGCGAGAGGAGAGAGTAGATTCTCGCTCAAATTTAATTAACGAATTCTTACACGGCTGATAAGCTGTGTTCTGGTTCTGCCGTTGCGGTTGTTATAAGTTACACGATATGTTTCCCGGTAAATTTGTCTGCCCCGCCGCACGTTTCGCGTAACAATTCGCACGGAGCGTTGATTATTATAACGACGATTTTGGTAATAACGACCTTGCTGAGCCGCGCTTATTTCAATAGCATTTTTTATATTTTCGCTCGGTATTTTTGCTTCAGCAGATGATACTGTAAAGATTATTGAACCTAAAAGTATCGATAAAGCTAAGAACTTCTTCATAATAATTTCTCCCTCTGTAGTTTTTTGGCAATAACAAAAACCTTAATTGCCTGAAAGTAAGACGCAGCAAAAATTTGGTTGGGTTGGAAAAAAATCGCCCGAATGTGTAGAGTTTTGTCAATACGAGCTGTAGGTCGCTTTTACGCAATTGCCCGCTCTATCGGCAAAAATCGTATACCTCAAGGTTCAAATTTAGAGTATGTATGTTCGTTTGTGGTAACCTGTTGATGCGTATTTTATGAAAGTAATCTCCATTCTAGGCTCGACCGGTTCAATCGGATGTAACACGCTGAAAGTTGTCGAGCATCTGCAAGACGTTTGCGTTGTCGCGCTCGGCGCGGGAAAGAACATCGAAAAATTAGCCCAACAAATCGCCCAATTCAACCCAGAATTTGTTTCCTGCGAAGACGAAATCTGCGCCGAAAATCTGCTCGAAGAACTTCACAAATTAAGGGTTAAAACTCCAAAAATTGAATTAGGCGAGAAAGGTTTAATCGAAGTTGCGACGCACGAACAAGCGCAAACCGTTGTTTCGGCAACGGTTGGCGCAATCGGATTTGTGCCGACTTTAAGAGCGTTGGAAGCCGGAAAAAGAGTTGCGCTTGCCAATAAGGAAACGCTTGTAATGGCGGGCGAATTGATGACGAAAGCGGCGCGTGAAAACAAAGCTGAAATTCTGCCCGTAGATTCCGAACACAACGCGCTTCATCAATGCTTGCGCGGCGAATCGAAACGAGAAGTCAAACGTTTAATTCTCACGGCTTCCGGCGGACCTTTTCGCAATAAATCGAAACAAGAAATTGAAAATGCCACGCGCGAAGAAGCTCTTAATCACCCGACGTGGAACATGGGCGACAAAATTACGATTGACTGCGCGACTTTGATGAACAAAGGCTTGGAAGTTATCGAAGCGCGTTGGTTGTTCGATTTTGCCGCAGACGCGATTTCGGTGGTCGTGCATCCGCAATCGGTCGTGCATTCGCTTGTTGAAATGGTTGATGGCTCGATTATCGCGCAGCTCGGCGTAACTGATATGAAACACGCGATTCAATACGCTTTGACTTATCCGACCAGAAAACCGAACTGCCTGCCGCCGCTCGATTTTGCGAAACTCGCGCAATTGACGTTTGAAGAACCGAACTTGGATAAATTTCCGTGTCTGACTTTAGCATATAAAGCGTTGAAAACGGGCGGAACGATGCCCGCAACTTTGAATGCCGCCAATGAAATCGCGGTGCAAGCATTTCTTGACGATAAAATTCGGCTGTCCGACGTTCCGAAAATCATCGAAAGCGTAATGAACGAACACGAATCCCGAACCATTTCGAGTCTGGAAATTATTCTTGAAACCGATGCTCAGGCAAGGAAACAGGCTATAATGAAATTGGAAAGTTTGGAAAAGACCGCTTCGGCAAATTTGAGGTGAATGCAATGCAACAAACAACTGCTGAAATAAAGGCATATAATCCTGTTATTCCGTTTCCGGCGGAGAACGAAGATATTATCCTTGAAGAGCCGACCAAAAAAAAATGGACAAAAGATGAATATTATCGGTTGGCGGAATTAGGCTTTTTTGATGGTCAAAGAGTTGAACTAATTGAAGGAGAAATTATCGAGATGGCGGCAATGAAAAGTCCACACATTACGAGTGTGATGATTCTTGGCGAAATTCTGCGAGAAGTTTTTGGTAAAGATTTTCACGTTCGCACACAAGGTGCTTTAGATTTCGGGAAAAACTCACAACCCGAACCTGATGTTGCAGTCGTCAAAGGAAAAATACGCGATTATGCAGACGCGCATCCGAAGGAAGGAGTTTTACTCGTCGAGGTTGCCGACACGACAATTTACAAAGACCGCAATTTCAAATCCAGATTATACGCAAAGAATAATATCCAGGATTATTGGATTTTAAATTTGAAAAATCGCTCGTTAGAAGTTTATCGTCGTCCGATTCGAGATAAAAAACTCGGTTTCGTTTATACAGAAATCCAAATCTTAACTGAAAAAGATTCGGTCGCGCCGCTTGCCGCGCTGGGGGCGAAAATCAAAGTCGCCGACATTTTGCCCTAGTTGCCAAAGTTTTAGGAGCGTTCTACACTTTTAATGACAACTCGCCGGCGAGAATTTGTTTCTAAGCAGGCAAGAATTTTACAAAAGGAATTTATACAATGCCCGATATTATATTAGTTATTTTAGCAGTCATTTTCGTTCTCGGCATCGCCATCAACATCCACGAGTTTGGACATTTTGCCGCTGCCAAACTTCTCGGAATGCGCGTTGACGCATATTCGTTTTTCGGCTTAGGTCCGCGCATCTGGGGCAAAAAAATCGGACACACTGATTATCGCATCAGCGCAATTCCTTTGGGCGCGTATGTCAAACTTTACGGCGACGAAGCCAATTCCGGACTCGAAGGCAAAGACGACCAAAGCGAACCGGTTCCCGAATCGGAACTTTACGAATTGCGCCCGCGATGGCAGAAATTTCTTGTAATGATTGGCGGACCGTTTATGAACATTATGCTCGCGTTGGCAATTCCGTTTTTCGGCGCGTGGTTTATGGGACTGCCTTCAATGCCCGCGCCGATTGTCGAATTTGTCAAAGCCAGCGGCGCAGCGGAACAAGCCGGAGTTAAAGCCGGAGATAGAATCGTCGTCTTCGACGGCGAGCAAAATCCGACGTGGGAACGCATCGAACACGACGCTTTGGTAATGCCGGAAAAAGAAGTTCCGATGACAATCGAGCGCGGCGGTCAACGCCTAAATTTGACGATTAAGCCGACTAAAGCGATGCGCGGTGACAATGCTTTGGGAGAATTAGATCTACTGCCCGCGACTGATGCCGAGCCGGTTGTTGTCGGCACAATCGAGCCGGAAATGCCGGCGGCGCAAGCTCTGCAAACGGGCGACCGCGTGCTTGCTTTTAACGATACCTCGGTTCGCAATACGGCGACTTTAAAACAAATGGTCGGCGAAACTAAGGGAACGCCTTTCAAACTTACAATTGAGCGTAATGGCGAACGAAAAGTGGTTGATATAAATGCCATTGATACAAAAGATGGATTTCGCATCGGCGTTGGATTTGCCAAAGATAAGATACAAACCAGAGAACCGGCAAATGTTTCGCAAGCCGCAAGCTACGCCGTTAATTCAAATCTTGAAATTATTCGCCTGACGGGGAAAGTTTTCGGTCAACTTTTTGCGGGCGAGCGTTCGCCTAGAGAAGCGGGTTTGGCTGGACCGATTGGGATTGTTCAAATAATTGCTCAAGTGATGCGCGAACAAGGATTCGTCGGACTAATTGGAATTCTTGGTTTGATTAGCTTGAACTTGGGCGTTTTCAATCTTCTGCCGATTCCGATGCTCGACGGCGGACAAATTGCGCTTTTAGGAATTGAAGGTTTTCTAGGGCTTTTCGGTCTGACGCTTTCAATGGGAATTAAAGAAAAAATCCAACTCGTCGGGCTTGCCGTTATTTTGCTTTTGATGGTCACAACGATATTCTTTGATGTTTCGCGTTTGTTTGGGAAATAAATATTTACAGGGATTAAGAGGATAAGCAGGGATAAAAAACAGGTTTCATAAATAAGTTTTTATTCCTGTTCATCTCCTTAATCCCTGTAAATTTTTCTTTAATCAATACTTCGGACAGTTTTTTGATAGTTGAAAGCCAATGATTACGGGCTTTCTATTTTTCAAAAGTGATTTAAATCAAACTCAGCGTTTTACCTGACTTTGATTTAAATAATAATTTCTTTATTTTTCAACAACTTACGGAAGTTGCTGACTTAAAAACTGTCCGAAGTATTGTTTAATAAAATGAGAAGAAAAACGAAAGCGGTAATGGTCAAAAATGTGCAAATTGGCGGCGACGCTCCCGTCGCTGTGCAATCAATGACGAAAACCGACACGACCGACGTTGACGGCACAATCAAACAAATTGAAGAAATGACGGCGGCAGGCTGCGAGATTGTCCGCATCGCTGTTCCCGACAAAGACGCGGCAATCGCGCTCAAAGAGATTAGAAAAAGGACGGATGTTCCACTCGTCGCCGATATTCATTTTCATTACAAATTAGCTTTGCTGGCTCTCGAAGCCGGAATTGATAAACTTCGCCTCAATCCCGGAAACATCGGTTCGCTCGACCGCATCCGCGAAGTCGTCCGCGCGACCGAAGCGCAAAAAGTTCCAATCAGAATCGGCGTCAACGGCGGCTCCTTAGAAAAAGACCTTTTGCAAAAATACGGCACGGCAACGCCCGAAGCGATTGTCGAATCGGGAATGCGCCACGTTCGCATTTTAGAAGATTTAGGATTTTCCGACATCATTATTTCGCTGAAAGCGTCCGATGTAAATCGGACGGTCGCAGCATATCGTTTGATGTCGGAAAAAGTTGATTATCCGTTTCATCTCGGCGTAACCGAAGCGGGAACGGCGTTCGGCGGCTCGATAAAATCCGCCATCGGTTTGGGGATTTTACTGCACGACGGCATCGGCGATACGATTCGCGTGTCCTTAGCGGCAGAACCGCACGAAGAGGTGCGCGTTGGTTGGGAAATTCTGAAAAGTTTAGAACTTCGCAAACGCGGCGTAACCGTCGTTGCGTGTCCAACGTGCGGACGGCTTGATATTGATAACTTTGTCGAGATTGTTACGGAAGTCGAACGTCGGCTCGCACACGTCGAAGAACCGCTTCATCTTTCGATTATGGGCTGCGCCGTCAACGGTCCGGGCGAAGCGCACGATTCGCAACTTGGTATAACTTTCGGACGCAATGTCGGAATGATTTTCAAAGACGGCGTTCCGATGCGGCGAGTTGCGGGCGCGGATATTGTCGAAGAGTTTGTGAAGGAAGTCGAGATTTTGCGGAAAGAAGGCGCGAATGCAAAATCTTTGGCGGACGAAAAACAACTCGTACAAATTTCGTGAAATCTTTAGCCACGAATTACACAAATAACACGAACTTATTCTTATGTTCTCTGTTCGTGCTATTTGTGTAATTCGTGGCTAATTTTCTTTTACAACTTCCACAAAAGCTCGTACAATTTCGCTGCTCTTTTAGCGATTCCATACCTTACGGTTGCGTTTCCCAAATCCAAAACATCGGTTGTCACACCCAAAACTTCACCGGTTTCCAAATCGAAAACCGGCGCGCCGCTATTGCCCGGCATTAAAGTCAAATCCGAAAAAATATCTTCGTTTTTATCAATCATCGCCACGTTTCCTATCGAGTTAAAGGGGAATTCATACGCGCCATAATAGGCGACGGAAACGACTTCTTCGCCGAGCGGCGGCAGACTTTCGGCGAGAATAAGCGGTTTTATGGCGGAAAATTTTGGATTTTCGCGGAGAATATTTGGGTCGAAGCGATAAATTGCCAAATCGCTTTTGTCGTCGGAGACGGCGATTTCAATCGGAAACTGCGTGACTTCGCCCGTTTCAAACTTTTTCCAGGCGACGATTTTAGATGTCGGCTTTTCAAATTTTCCCAGCATTTCTTCGGCTTTTGTTTGAACGTGTAAGGCGGAAGCGATTAAGCCTTCGCCGATTAGAAAACCCGTTCCGACGGAAAATCTTTTTTCGTAATCTCTGCCTTTAATGATAATCGAGATGCAAAAGACGGAATCGTTGAGCGCGGCAATCCGTTCTTTTTTGCTCGGCTTCGGAGCGGTATTGCTAGGCGCGGCAGCGGATTTTTCCTGGTTCGGTTGCGTGCAGGAGGAGAAAACACTCAGGCAAATCAAGCACAAAAGAAACTTACGAACAATTTTCATTACGGAGCTAAAAGCGTAAAAGGATAAAATGGCAAATTTCTCAAAACAAAAAACACCGCCGCCAAAATCAAAAATCCATACATCGCCGAAGGCGGGACAATCCTCCACGAAAGCCCGCGACCACGGACTGCGACTAAAATCATCGAAACAAACATAAAGCCAAACACTAACGTATAGGCAGGCAAAAGTGCGTTGAAATGAAGTGCGGTTAAAACATCGCCGTGAAAAAGCGCGTGAAAACCGCGCGTCAAACCGCAACCCGGACAATGAATGCCAGTCAGATAATAAAGCGGGCAAACGGGAAAGAAACCGGCGGTCGTCGGATTGAAATAACCGACGATAAACGCTCCCGCGCCAATAGCTACAATTCCCGCGACCGCCAAAATTCTTTCTACTGTCGAAGCCGAAATCTTATCTTCGAGTATTTTATTTTCCGTCATTTTAGATAGCTGGAAATTGCCTGCTTATCTTCTGCGGTCAGTTTTCCTTTATCGGCAAATTTAGCTAATTCGACGGCTTGATTGATTTCGTATTCTTGAATACTTTCTGCTTTGTTCATTGCCAATTCCTTAAATTTCGCCAGATTCAATAAAATGTCCGTATCGTCGTTGAAATTGCTGATGATTTTGCCTTTCGCCAAACCGAACTCAAAACGCCACAAATCAGCCGCGTTTAATTTTGACTTGATAAGAGAGATGACTGATGAAAGTTGGGCTTTTTGTTCTTCCGGCGGAAGTTTGGCAATCATATTTAACTGCTCTTGTTCGTTGCTGAATTCATCGGGCAAATTTATTTTTGCTTTCATTCCTCTGGTTTCGGCTATTCCGAGTGAAACGCCCTCGCTCAACCAATTTAACGTGCCGACGAAATTATAAACCAGAATACCGCTTACTCTGACGGGTTGACCGGATAAAAGTGTCGGGCTAAATTTTGCTTCAATGGCAGCTTGTTCGGCGGCTTGACGAAGCAGCGGATGACCGGAAACGGCGGTTGCCGAAACTATGTTTCCTTGCTCGTCAATCACAATTTGCACGTTGACCGCGCCGCTCGCATTGACGGCTCGCGCCGCTGACGGATACGCGGGTTTCGGCAAACTCAATGCTTTTCCATTAAGCACACCGCCCGAAATTGATTTTACCGGCGTTTCCGTTTGCGCCGAAACAGTTGGTAAACCAAAACCTAAAATCAAAAACATCAAAAAAGCAATTTTGTATTTCATATCATCTTCTCCTTAATAATTAGTTTAAAGCGAAATTTTATCTATTAGACACCGTTTTTTCAAATTTGTTCCCGAAAAATTAGCCAGCCATTTGCATAAAAAGCGCGTCGGTCGCAATTTTGCGGTTGAGATTGACGGCGAGTTGCTCGCGCAGAGTTTCGATTTCAGAAAGCCAAGCCGAAAGTCGTCGGCTTTCGGCGCGTTCGGTGAGTTTTTGTAAATCGCGGATAAGGTCAACATTAATCAGAATTTTCTCGTCCGCTTCGTTCCGCATCGCCCAGATGTCGTGAATCAGCGTTTGCAGAACGTCGAGCAGCGCTTCAAAATCGTCTTTGTTTTTCGCGTCGTTCATTTCTTCGGCAATGCGGAGAAGTTCAGCACGATTTTCAATGAGCAAAATACTTTCAAGAACTTTCAGCATCGCATCGCGTTGCTGGCGGAATTTGCCCAAATCGGTTTCAAGCGCGTGTCCTAGTTTTCCGTTTGAAAGTTTGGCTAAAAGCGCAGCATCGGCAGGCGCGAACCGTTTAGTTTTCAGCAAATAATTTTCGATTTCCCTAAAAACAATCGGCGCAAACCGCAGCGTTTGACAGCGTGAACGAATCGTCGGCAGAAGCGCGTCAGGACGCGACGAAATTAAAAAAATATGCGAAGTCGGAGCCGGTTCTTCCAGCGTTTTGAGTAAGGCGTTGGAAGCCGAATCGTTCATTTTGTCCGCGTCGTCAATGATAAAAAATCTGGCTGCCGCTTCAAAGGGACGAAAAAACGCTTCGCTTTCAAGCCCGCGAATCGCGTCAACCAAAATGTTTTTGTTATACGGAACGATTAAGCCGATGTCCGAATGTTCGCTGAAAATTACCCGTTTGAAAGCGTCTTTATCGTCTGATTTTGGAAATGCGAAGTTGTCGGCGCGTCGGCAAGCCGCGCAAACATCGCAAGCCTCGCTCATTTTTGGATTTTGACAAACAAACGATTTGGCTAATTCGAGCGCGAATTGCTTTTTTCCCACGCCGTCTTCGCCCGCAAAAAGAAGCGAACTCGGCACCCGTTTTAACGCGAGCAAGCGGCGCAAAACTTCCTTGATGTGATTGTTGCCAATGAATTTATCGAACATAAACTGCTTTATCTACTGATATTTATCTAGTGTTACACAGTGTTATCTATTGAATGTCTAAAAGTATTTTATCATTAGGTAACACTCAATAATAAGTAACAGATACATTTTTAGATATAGGTGTTTGCGAGGGAATCAAAGAATTTGATAGATTGCTTTTGCGTAAAGCTATTCAGTTGTCAAAAAATAAATGGAGACAATCAAGAATGAAAAACACCTTCAGTTTATGACTTTTTTGAATTTTTCTTTTTAGGTTTCTGTAATTTTGCATACGGTATAACACTCTATACTTTATAAGACGCGGACTTCCAACTCTTCAAAGTCATAAAAGAAAAGCCGTGAGCATCAAAATTGTGGCTTTCTTACTTGATATTTAACTGACACCAAAACCCATCCAATTATGCTCACAGCTTGTCATAACGTAGCTTTGGAGTATAAACTTTTCTCACTAACAGCGTTCCCACGACCAATCTTCCGCGCGCTCGACCTCGACCCGTAAAAGATTCTTCTGTCGGGTGCGATTTGTATTTCTAAAACATAATTCTGCAGGAGATTAATCTGGATGTTACATATCTTTGCAACATTTCGTTCATTTACTTTCCAATTGTTTCGCGTTCCGGCGTTGTTTGCCGCGTTCGTGCTCTTAATTTGTTTGACCGCCGCGCAACTGACGCTGGCGCAGACTTATAGTCAAAATATTTTTGACTTGCCAGGAAGTAAATTTTCGCCTCTTGCGAAAGTAAGCGATTCTTCTAGTTCTCTCGCCAACAACAATTTGACCGCGAAGCCTGCTGCGCTGCTGGCAACACTCGTGGTTGACGATGACGGGGCATGCTCGGGCGCGACATTTTCAACGATAAATGCAGCGGTTGCCGCGGCAAGCCCGGGCGATACAATTCAGGTTTGTGCTGGTACTTACAACGAGTCTGTAAATGTCAATAAAACCTTGACTATCCTTGGTGCTCAAAGTGGTGTAGATGCACGCACTCGCACCGGTGCAACCGGTACTGAGTCGGTCGTCAACAGCACGGGTACGCCCGGTTTCGATGTCGGTTTTAATGTGACGGCTAATGGGGTAGTAATTGATGGCTTTACCGTCCAGGATGGTGCTACAGTAGGTATTTATCTGTTAGGAACATCTTCTGGTTATCGAATCCTCAATAACATCATTCAGAACAATACCATCGGACTCTATCTGAACAGCAACGGCGCACAGCAAACCATTGTTCGGAACAATGCGTTCAGAACAAATAACCTGCCCGGCTCAGCATCTGGTGACGGCATTTACAGTGACCAGAGCGCACGCGTCCTCATTGATGCCAACAGCTTTACCGGGCACGCTGCAGACTCGATGATTTTCACCGGGACGCAATCAAACATTACTGTTTCAGATAATCAACTGACCAGCGACAACAAAAGCATGGTCTTTTTAAGCACCAACGGACTCGTGATTACGAGAAACACAATTACCACTCCATTAGATGAAGCGATTGAACTCGACGGCGGCAATAATAACGTATCGATCAATTGCAACACTATTGTCGGCAGTCCATTTAATGGAATCAGTGTCGAGAACCCTCATGATGTCGGTCCAAACACTGATGTTCGTATCAACAACAACAACATTCAGGGTAATGTTGTGGCTGGCTTGGAGGTTACCAACATCGGCTACACAGCTACGCTGAATGCCGAAAACAATTATTGGGGAAGCCCGAGCGGTCCAATGATCGCCAGCAATCCGGGTGGGACAGGCGATAAAATTATAGATCCAAATAGTGTGGTTGACTACATGCCCTTCTTAACGACTCTGTCAAGTTGTGCGCCAACTCCGACGCCAACTCCGATGCCAACACCGACGCCGACACCGCAGACTTGCACGCCAACGACGACGGTTAGTGAGGGGGATTTATTTCCCGGTGGTATCGTTTCTTTTGGAGTATCGAGTGGACTGGGCTCGGTCACGGTTGACCACGTGAATGCCGGAACCGGGTTGCAATCACTGACGGTCGTTGGTGTGCCGACTAACGCGGTAGTGAACATCCCGGCATTTACGCCCGGCACGTTCAATCCGGTTAATGTAACCTTCACGCCAATCAATCCGGCACTCCCGGTTGATTTTACATTACGGGCAGCGAGCGCGTTTCACGCCGCCAATATTCGCGTGCGGTGCGGGACACTGCTAGCAAACCAGCCTAGATACGAGGATGGGGAGTCAAAGGAGCAATAGGATTGCAAAATTATATTCCGCTTCAGAAGATTTAGACGGAGCGGGGCAAGCGAACGTTTCGGATTTCCGTCCGTCTGACCGCGTGTGGTATTTGCTTCGCTTCGCCTCTGGCTTTTCAGCCGCGCAATTCGGTTTAAATTCGGACAAAATTATTCCGGCTGATTATGAAGGCGACGGGAAAGCGGACATTGCAGTTTTCCGTGATGGAGCGTGGTATCTGCAAAGAAGCACGGCGAGTTTTACCGGCGTAGCTTTTGATGCGGCAAACGACAAACCTCTGCCGAATGCTTTCGTCCCTTAAATTACTTAAACAGCAAATAAGAAGAGCCGCGAGCGTTAAAACTCACGGCTTCTTTGTCCGGCGGGTTTATGCGGGTGTAGGTTGAATGGAATAAAAAGCCTATCTTCGGTAAGATAGGCTAAGTAATTAAATTTATAGGAGACATTACTAAAATATATGAAAGGAATTACCTACTTGCCTTCCAATTAGATACACGCCTTTAGAAATAAAAAGTTGCAAAATGAGAAAAAGCCGTGAGTTTTGGGGCTCACGGCTTTTTTGTGGTTTAGGTAGCAGTTTCTGTGGTATGATTTGCTGAATTTGCGGAAGTGTCCACCAACTCAGCACTGACAATGGATGACGAAAGTGAATTAAAATTTTGCGAATTTTTGTTTTGCGGTTTATTATTTGGGAACGTCGAAAATTTAACTTGTTATATGGAGTCAAAGCCACGTAGACTAAAAAGACATAGAGTTAAAAAGCCAAAGACTTTTAAGCGAAAATTAAAAAGCTTTATTAAAAATCAATTTGGCGTAAACTGGAAAATTATTATTTTAACGCCTCTTTTGATGGGTGTAATTATATTTACAATTTTGTTATGGGTGATAAATTTACTGGATCATACTAATATTAATACTAATACAAATACTAACATGACAAATATTACTATTGTTGAGCCAAAGTAGAATAACTCTAAAATGCCGCAAATAGAATTACGAAAAAGACAAATGAACAGAATACATCCATTCCGATTAAATCAATTTAACCAATAATCCTGTTTTATACGCAATGTAAAAAATCGGTTCTTTTCTTATGAAATAACTTGCTGCTCATCACCGTTGCATCGGCAAGTTTGTGAATTTATCGAACATAAAATTTATTAGAAACGCAGGCATCCTTGCCCGCAATTAGTACGCTAGCGTTTAAAAACTTTGATTATAGTTTAAGCCTAAATGTAATCGGAGTTTTTGCATTGCCGCTCGCAATTTTTGCAGGTGAGAGCCCGCGCTCCGACTGACTGTTTCTTGCCGAATTTGCGCGATTCTGTAATACTGCTTCCGTAACTTTACAAAATTTTTGTGGTTAATTTAACTGCTTTGAGTGGATTTATCAAAATAATCTCAAAATAATTTTATAAATTATAAAACCTTGCGTGCTGCCGGTGCGTAAGAAAATTTGTCGTCCAATCAAATAAAATAAAAATATTCCAAAGCTAAGGAGAAAATTTATGCGAAAAGTTTTGCTGGGAATCGTCGGGCTGATGTTTTTTGCTCTGCCCGCAACGGCGCAGACCGCCGATGAAATCGTCGCCAAATACATCAAGACAATTGGCGGAATGGAAAAAATCCAAGCGATAAAAACAGTGCGTTTGACTGAGAAATTTACGGGCGGCGGCGGTTTTGAAGCCGCTATTATCGGCGAGAACAAACGCCCGAATAAAACGCGCGAAGAATTTTCGCTACAGGGGATGATCGGAGTAACTGTTTATGACGGCAAAGACGGCTGGAAAATCGAGCCGTGGCAAGGCAAAAAAGACGTGGAATCTTTGAGCGATGAAGAAATGAAGGCAATGATTGACGGAGCGGATTTTGACGATTCGCTGATCAATTATAAAGCGCGAAATATCAAAGTCGAATACGTCGGGATGGACACGGTTGACGGCACGGACGCTTTCAAACTCAAAGTTACATTGCCGAGCGGAACAACGAAATACTATTTTATGGACACGGATTATTACGTGCCGATAAAAATCGAGACCAAGCGAACGATTCGCGGCGCGGAAGTCGAATCCGAGACAATCATCGGCGATTACAAGGAAGTGGGCGGTGTTTATTTCCCGCATTCGTTTGAAAGCGGCGCGAAAGGAAGCCCGAACAAAGTAACGGTTACAATCGAGAAAATGGAACTCAATGTGCCGATTGACGACAGCCGTTTTGCCAGACCGATGATAAAAACGCAAACGCAGCCAGGCGGCAAAATAGAAGAAGACAAGGACATTCCGAAAACGCCGGAAAAGAAAAACGAGCCGGACAAATCGAAACCGTCGACAGGCGTGAAGAAACCGGTTTCTTAAAATTTGAAAATAAATTGCCGCTGGCTTTAGCTAGTGGTCTCAATAAATAAAAAATGGCTTTAGCAAAGATAAAAATCTTCAAATATAACTTTGCTAAAGCCGCTTGCCTGTTGCTTATGCTAGCCACAAGCTTTAGCTAGTGGCAATTCAAAGAAAACGAAAATGAAAAATATAATTCAGTTCTCGACGCTACTTTTAAATTTAATTTTTATAGTCAGCGCGGCGGCGCAAACTCCCGTTTCAAGCGTTAAATTCGATTCGGAAACCATTTCCGGTTTGGGCGCTAGGAACATCGGCTCGGCGGCGATGAGCGGGCGCATTGCGGCGGTTGATGCGGTACAGGAAGGAAATCGTTTGACAGTTTACGTCGGCTCGGCATCGGGCGGCGTTTGGAAATCGGTCAACGGCGGCACGACTTACAAACCGGTTTTCGACAAACAAGCCGTGCAGTCAATCGGCGCGGTTACAATTGACCCGAAAAGCGCGAAAACCGTCTGGGTCGGCACGGGCGAAGCGTGGACGCGCAATTCGGTTTCCGTCGGCGACGGCGTTTATAAATCAATGGACGGCGGTGATAATTGGACGAACGTGGGATTAAAAGATTCGGAACGCATCTCGAAAATTCTGGTTGACCCGTCGGATACGAACACGGTTTATGTTTGCGCGACCGGAAAGCTATGGTCGGATTCCGACGAACGCGGCGTGTATAAAACTACGGATGGCGGTCGGACTTGGGCGAAAGTTTTGAAAGGTGCAAACGCTTCGACGGGCTGTTCGATGATGTCAATGGACAAATCTAATCCGAAAACGATTTACGCCGGAATGTGGGATTTCCGCCGGAAAGGTTGGACGTTTCGTTCGGGTGGCGAAAACGAAACCGCGCTGAGCGGAAGCGGTCTTTTCAAATCAACCGACGGCGGTGCGACTTGGACGGAACTGGGCGAGCAAAGCGCGAAAGGTCTTCCGGCAAAACCTTGGGGCAGAGTTGCCGTTGCGGTTGCGCCTTCAAAACCGAATGTTGTCTATGCGTTTGTCGAAGCCGTAATTCCGCAAAACGGTTTGTATCGTTCGGACGACGGCGGGCAAACTTGGGCGGCGCTTGACCGCAGTCAGATGATGATTTGGCGACCGTTTTATTTTGCCAATTTAATTGTTGACCCGAAGGATGAAAATAAAATTTACAAAGCGGGCGGCTCGCTGATTTTCAGCAGCGACGGCGGCAAAAGGTTCAGCAACGTCGCGGGTGGAGCGCACGGCGATTTTCACGATGTTTGGATTGACCCGAACAATACTAATCACTTGATAACGGGCGACGACGGCGGGATTTGGTATTCATATGACGGCGCAAACAAATGGTGGAAAGCCGAAAATCTTCCCGTTTCGCAGTTTTATCATGTCAGTGTTGATATGGAAATGCCGTATCGCGTTTACGGCGGACTTCAGGACAATAGTTCCTGGGTTGGCGATTCAGCATTTCCGGGCGGAATCACCAACAGTCGTTGGGAAAATATGTATGGGGGCGACGGCTTCTGGATGTTCGCTGATCCAACCGACGCAGATTATATTTACGCCGAATCGCAAGGCGGATACATCGGGCGTATCAACCGCAAAACGCACGAAGCCCGCGCTATTCAACCGCTTCCGCAGTATAAAGAAAAAGACCTTCGATACAATTGGAACACGCCGATTCACGTCTCAAAAGACGGAACTTTGTATATCGGCTCGCAGTTTCTTTTCCGTTCAAAAGACCACGGGCAAACTTGGGAGCGTATCTCGCCGGATTTGACAACGAATGACCCGCAAAAGCAAAAGCAGGAAGAATCCGGCGGCGTCAGCGTTGACAATTCTTCGGCGGAGATGCACACGACGATTTACTCAATTGTCGAATCACCGAAAAATCCGAATCTGATTTGGGCGGGAACCGACGACGGCAATTTGCAAGTTACGCGCGACGGAGGAAAGACTTGGACGAATATTGTCGGCAACATCACAGGCTTGCCGAAAAACGCTTGGGTTTCATACATTGATGCCGGGCATTTCGACGAAGGCACGGCATATGCGACTTTCGATTTCCATACTTTCGGCAATATGTCGCCATACGTTTATAGGACGACGGACTTCGGCAAAACTTGGACGCAAATCGTCGCGCCGAATTCCAACATTCGCGGCTACGCGCACGTCGTCAAAGAAGATTTGGTAAATCGAGATTTGCTATTCGTCGGAACTGAAATGGGACTTTGGATTTCGCTCGACGGCGGCAGTCAGTGGGCGCAATACAAAGGCAGTGATTTCCCGAATGTCGCCGTTCGAGATTTAGCAATTCATCCGCGCGATAATGACCTTGTGATTGCCACGCACGGACGCGGCATCTGGATTGTTGACGACATCACACCGCTCCGGGCTTTGACGACGGACGCGATGTCGAAGGAGATTGTTTTTCTCCAAGCGCAACCCGCCAAGCAGCGAATTCAAGCGGGCGGCGGTTGGGTCAACGGCGACGCAGCGTTTGTCGGCGATAATCCGCCGGGTGAAGCCGTGATAACTTATTACCAGAAAAAACGACACATCTTCGGCGATTTGAAAATTGAAATCTTCGATGCGAACAACCAATCGCTCGGCACGATTCCGGCGAGCAAACGTCGCGGCTTAAATCGCGTTCGCTGGTCAATGCGCTTGCCCGCACCGAAAGTTCCGGCGGCGGCAGGCATTGCGGGCGGCGCAACCATCGGACCGCGCGTTCTGCCCGGAACTTATACGGTGAAAATGACGAAAGACAAGAATGTCTATACGACGCAACTCGTCGTCGTCGCCGACCCGCGCGTCAAGCACACATTGGCAGACCGCCAAGCTCAGTTTGATTTGTCAATGAAATTATACAAATCGCTCGGCGAGATGACGACGATTGTCGAGCGTATCAACGCAACGCGTTTGGCTTTGGACGAGCGCGCTGCGAGAGTTGTAAATGATAACGCGCTCAAAAATCGTCTACAAACAGCCTCAGCGCAAGTTGACGAATTGCGGAAAAAAATCGTGACGACGATTGTCGAGCGTATCAACGCAACGCGTTTGGCTTTGGACGAGCGCGCTGCGAGAGTTGTAAATGATAACGCGCTCAAAAATCGTCTACAAACAGCCTCAGCGCAAGTTGACGAATTGCGGAAAAAAATCGTGGCGACTAAAGAAGGCGGTGCAATTACGGGCGAACAGCGACTTCGTGAAAACTTAGCCGACCTTTACGGCAGCGTCAACGGTTACGAAGGGCGACCTTCGCAAACCCAAATGGAACGTGCCGATGCATTAGCCCGCGAACTTGCCGATGTTAACGCGAGTTTCGACGTTTGGATGAAAAAGGAAATGTCCGGCATAAATTCGGCTCTGACGAAGAAGCAGCTTGAAGAAATAAAAAATCCTTAATTAGATCAGCCACGAATTACATGAATAAAATTAATAAAATGATTCGTGTTATTCGTGGCTAAAAATCTTTTCCTGCTCCGGTGATGACTTGCCCAAAAATTCCGTAACAATGTTAACAACTCGCATTTGCACTTCACTTGTTGAACCGTCCGCATCAATTACTAAAAAACGCTCCGGCTCCTTAGCAGCGATTTTTAGATAGGCTTCGCGCACACGCACGTAAAATCCTGCTGTTTCCTTATCCATCCGATTTTTTCGCTCGCCCGCATCCGTGCGGTTGTTTGTCCGCAGAAGTGCTTTTTCAATTGGCAAATCAAAAAATAGAGTTAAATCGGGTTTGAGTCCGCTCGTTGCAAGTTGAATAATTTGATTAACGGTTGATTCGGGAAAACCGCGTCCTGCGCCTTGATAAGCGAAAGTCGCATCTGAGTAACGGTCTGAGATGACGATTTTCCCTTCTTCTAATGCAGGTTTAACGAGAAAATTGACGTGTTGAGCGCGGTCGGCGGCAAAAAGGAGAAGCTCGGCAAGCGGCGAAACATTTTCTTCCGTTTCGAGAAACGCTTCACGCAAGCGACGACCAAGCGGCGTTCCGCCAGGTTCATACGTCGGCAGAACTTGAAAACCGCGAAAGCGCAGTTCGCTCGCCAACATTCGCAATTGCGTTGACTTGCCGCTTCCGTCAATTCCTTCAAAAGTGATAAATTTTCCGCGCAAAATGATTTCTTATTCCGAAACAGGTTTTTTTCTTTCTTGGGAAATGGTGGAAATAGAGTGTTTAAAAATCAAAACATCTTGCC
>MWVV01000123.1_pt1 | contig 27500 bp, 22 predicted proteins | sample 1047281 | NCBI WGS metagenome assembly MWVV01 (sample SAMN06349986, study PRJNA376086) | soil metagenome | isolation source: PT-2 sample Antarctic (ecotone) soil | place: Antarctica | collected 2015-01-13 | reverse complement strand
GGCGCGGATGCGGAAAACAAGGTTACACATTTTTCTCGAATGTGTGACCATTCCTTATATTGTGTTTCGCGCACAGCCGAAAAAAGCACGAAAAAGCACGAAGAATTTATTAGTGATTTTAATACTTTTGTGCTAAGCTGATTAGCAGTTGTAACATTCTCACGCAAACAATGTTACAAACCTCACGCGCTATGAAAACCGAAACACTCACTCAAAAGCAACGACTTTTTGTTGAAGCATACATTGGACCGGCGAACGGGAACGCCCGAACAGCGGCGCGGATGGCGGGTTACTCAGGCGACGACAATGCCTTATCTTCTCGTGCCTTTGAATTGATGCGCAATCCGAAGATTGCCGAGCTTATCGGCGTGCGTGTTGAAGAAGCCGTGATGCAATCGAATGAAGTTTTATCGGAACTATCCGCGATTGCCAAAGCCGACTGGCAAAACTTTCTTGAGATTCGCCGCGACAAAGAAGGCGAGACAATTTCCGCCACGCTCAAACTCAGCGACAAAATCAAATCGTTAGAGTTGCTTGGCAAATTCCACAAACTTTTCAGCGAAAAGATAGATTTATCAGTCGAGGTAAACGACTGGAGACGCGAAGCTGCCCGTTATGGACTCACCCCAGACGACATTATTCGACAAATTCAACCACTTATCGAGCAATCCGTTGCTAGTTCAGGCGACACGGAACGCGATTAAAGAGCGGATTGAACTTGAGAAAACGGATGCCGTGCTAATGGCGCGGCGTGCCGGAATTGCGCCCGACGTTTGGCAATCGGACTTGCTCCGGTCCGATGCGCGGCAAATGATTCTTTTATGTTCGCGTCAAAGCGGCAAAAGCACAATTACTTCGATTCTGGCACTCCATCAAGCCATTTATAAGCCGGATTCGCTAATTCTTTTATTGTCGCCATCGCTCCGCCAAAGTCAGGAACTGTTTCGCAAACTTCAAGATTTTTATAACGCACTCGAATCTGATTATTCACCGCAAGCTGTCGAAGAATCGTCTTTGCGACTGGAATTATCAAACGGTTCGCGAATCATTGCTTTGCCGGGCAAAGAAAGCACAATCAGAGGTTTTAGCGGTGTGGCACTGCTCATCATCGATGAAGCCAGCCGCGTCGAAGATTCTTTGTACCAGTCCGTCCGACCGATGCTCGCCGTCTCAGGCGGACGCATTGTTTTATTGAGTACGCCGTTTGGTAAAAGAGGATTTTTTTATCAGGAATGGACGGACGGGCAAGACTGGCAAAAGGTCAAGATAACGGCGGACCAATGCCCGCGCATTGATAAAGAATGGCTGGAGCGTGAACGGGCAATGATTGGTGATTGGTGGTATCAGCAAGAGTATTTCTGCGAATTTGTCGAGACCAATGACCAGGTATTTTCTTACGACGATATTCAATCGGCGCTTGACCCAAACATTGCGCCTTTATTTCAAACGAGTATCGAAACAATATAGGAGACGCAAAAATGGAGCACGGAGCGTTTCCGTTTGGTATAGGAAAAGGAACAATCAAATTTATGAGACGCTGGCAGGATAGAAACATCGAGAACGAAACGAAAATTGAGAAATCACTTTTCTGTGGTTTGGATTTAGGACAATCGCAGGATTATAGCGCATTGGCGATTATCGAATGCGTTCGCACAATCACGAACGGGAAAGACCAAATCGCACAACTTAATTGCGTTCACTTACAACGGTGGCAGTTGCACACTCCTTTCCCGAAAATTGTTGGCGACGTGGTGGCGATGATAAACAGTCTAAAGCCTTCCCAATCACCCGAATATAAGCCTGTGTTAGCAGTTGACGCGACCGGCTGCGGCGCGGCGGTGATTGACCTTTTCAAACAGGAAAAGATTAGCGGCGAACTTCGACCGATTTTAATTGTCGGAGGCGCGACCGTATCAAATGAAAATGGAGTGTTTCGCGTTCCGAAGCGCGACCTGGTGAGCGTCGTTCAAGTCGGTTTGCAGAACCGAACGCTTAAAATCGCCGAAACCCTTGACCTTGCCGAAGTGTTGAGCCGTGAGCTGCAAAACTTCACGGTCAAAATCACGGACGCGGGAAACGACACTTACGGCGAATGGCGCACAGGCAAGCACGACGACCTTGTGCTTGCGGTCAGTTTGGCATTGTGGTGCGCCAACAAACCGCCTTTTCGCGTAACCGAACGTGAGCGGCAACTCTTTCGAAGTTTGAATATCTAGAGATTCAACCAACCTAAAAACTAAAAAACTAAAATAAAAGGAGACTTAAAATTATGACAGACTTAGAAAAAATGCAATGGCAAACCGAGCAGGATCAAATCACGCTCGACTACTCAAAATGGAGCTTTCAGCAAAGACAGGCAAAACTTTCAACCGACCACGATTTGTGGAAAAGCGAGCGCGATGCCGTGCTTGCTCGCTGGCAGGCTAATAACGACCAAACGCGGGCGGAGTATCTCACCAAACTCGCAGCCGAAAAAGCGGCAAAGCAAAGCGAACGCGACGCGCAAATTGACCTTGAACTTGAACCAACTAAACAAACATTAATGCGCGGCTGGCTGGCAAATAATCCGAATGAGACAGCCGCCGACTTTGAAAAAAAGGCGTGGCAGCATTTACGGACAAACCTAATTGAGCAAGGTAAAGCCGAATCGTTTGAAGCCGAATTGCAAGCGCAAATGGCTAGCGGGCGTTATTCGCTTTAAGCAATAAAAAAACTTTGTTATTAAGCCTGTAAATAGCTTATAATTTTATCAACACACGGGCTTATCCGGATCAATTCAAAAAAGGTGAGGTCTTGATAAATATTACCCTTTTCGACGGGCGAGATGTTAGTAAATTGCTGACCGGCGAAAAAGTAATAATCACTCGCAAGGGTTTTGACAATGATTTAGCAATTCTTGATTCTGATTTTATTGAATAATCCTGTTCACCCGGACACACAGCCAACACTCACGTAGACCCGACATCAGATCCATTGGATCCGATTTCAACCTGTTCCGACGAATCTACACTCACGTAGACCCGACAAAAATTGACTTGGTCAATTTTTTTTATCTGCTTGACGAATCTACACTCACGTAGACCCGACAACAGGTTAAAAATTTTGACCAAGTCAAAAATCGACGAATCTACACTCACGTAGGACCGACACTTGACAAACACTAGCCTTGAGTATGAATTTAGCCGTCTATGTCCGATTGCTGGCGCGTAGAGGCGTTTTTATTGTCGAAGCCTTGTATTGGTATGCCTTAAACGTAAAAGAAGCCGTGAGTTTTCGCGCTCACGGCTTTTGAGTGTTTGCTAGTACGATTCGCCAAGCATCATTATCGCAAAATACATCGTTTCTTCTTTGCGCGTGTCAGCTGATTTGTTGTCCATTGCCGCGAATGCCTCCGTAGGTTTTAAGAGGCTGTCACGATGCAGAAAATGAGATCCGAGCAACCCAAATTGCTGTCTCCTCATTGCTTTACCTTTCAAGTTTTCATTAAGCATTATGAACGCGCCGGGAAAGTCTTTCACCCGAAAATAACAGGATGCGTGCAGCGTTCCTTTATGCTCTGCCCGAAACGCTTTGTTTTTATTACCAACTTCGATGTTTTCGGCTTTGCAAATACGATAAAAGTCTTTGGACGTGAGCTTTTTATTGATCAAGTCGTATTTATCCAGCACATTAAAAACTGTCACTTCAATATGCTTGTTGAGCAGAATTGACTTGAATTGAATAAGAAATTCCTGCGCGTCACATTCATTCTCTTTACTAACCAAGTCGGTAATAAAACTTAACGATTGCTTCCGGCTTTTGAAGGACGCGCTTACAAAGTTTTTGTAAAGCCCAAGCCCGGTTTCGGCAATATCAAAACTATTTGGCTGTTGTTTAGTTTGCATATGTTTGTTCATTGAATCACCTCGTAATTATCGCATTCTGTATTTTTATCAAGCCGCGAGTATTTCAGCATCAGTGTATATTGATCGGGCGAATCCGGCGGAATGTCCGCGTTATCGTTGAGGGTGTCCCAAATTTTCAATTTCAGCCATTCCGGGCAATCATCGTGAGTGCATAGAGCCGAAAGTAAATGCGGCAAAGTATTTTTAACTTTAATTTTCTTTTGTTTTCTTTTCATTGTTTCTCCTCCATTTATTTAACTAGCATTGCCGCGATGTGCGCCGATGCCAGATAGTAACCGGCTGCAAAGGCAACCAGCGCGATTTACCAATACATCGCATTTCTGACTATTTCAGCATTGCACTCTTCAAAAGTTCCCGTGAAAGTGCATCTGCCGTAAAGATAAATGCTGAAAGTGCCATCTCTATTTTTTTCAATTTCAACTGATTTTCTCATTTTCGTTTCCTCTTTCAATCATTCGTGATTAGTTAAAACCGCGGCGACGTGTGCCGCCGCGGCAAAGAAACCGGATGCAAAGGCAACCAGCGCGATTGTTAGACCCGTGAGCAGCATTTGGATGTGTGCCGGGCGTTTCGTTTGGTTTGTTTTTGTGTTATGTTTGTTTCTCATAGTCATTCACCTTCCCCTTTTTATGGTGATAAAGAGAGGCTTTCCTAGCTTGGCGGTTTAGGAAAGCCTTTCGCCTTTAATCGTTGCAGCTTGGGCAAAACTGTTCGTTGCGTCCGCAATACCAACCTTCATTTTCAAGTTCGGAGCGTTCGCCGTTTGCTTGGCTTGCGCAGCAATCGCAGTGAGCTTCTACCGTTTCGATTTGTTGTGTTTTGGTTGCCGTGTTCATTTTTGTATTCCTTCCTTTTGTTTATTTGTTAATTGCTTAACTTGAAATCAAGTTTACTACACTTTAGATATAGTTGTCAATACTAAAAGTAGAAAAAGATAAGTTTATTTGCAATTTATTTCTTTCTTTGGTATATTTTTTTGTATGGACAAGAACACATTGAAAAAACGGCGCGGAAGATTAGGAATGACTCAGGCTGAGTTGGCTGCGGAGTTAGGCGTGGCGTCAAATACGGTTTCTCGATACGAGACTGGCTCGCTGCGAATTCCGGCGCATATGAATTTGGTTTTAGAAGCGCTTGAGAAGCGGCACATTGAGGATTTGCAAAAGCCGAATAAATAAGAACGGGTGTCACATCGCGCCAAACGTCTGTCACCCGTTGACACGTCAAACGATGACAAATTGCTTTGACGCAGATTGACGCTTGGAGTTATATGGATTACGTGGAACAGGTTAAAAATTTTCCCACTGGGAAAAGTTTTACATTCACTGAATACAAAAACCTAAAACGCAAGCCGCCAAAGGTTGAAACTAAGCCGGAAATTATGAACAAAGAAGAAGCCAGAAACGAGCTAGGAATCAGCGTCCGCAGTCTCCAGCGGCTTGTCCAATCGGGAAAGATTTCCGTCGTTTACCGGCGCGGGGAATCGGGCAAGCAAGAGGCGATTTTCAAACCCGAAGAAATAGAAAATTACAAGCTCGGGCGCGACGCGGAAACTGTTAAACCGGCAGTAGCAGCGACAACCGGTGACACGGCATTGGCGCGGAGTGACGCGACAACCGGTGACATTGCTTTGGCGCGAAACGTCATGGAAACAATTTTTAATGCAATAGGGCAGAAACCATCCGTAGCAATTGCCGATAAACCATTGCTAAAACTAGATGAAGCGGCGGCATTAACAGGACTATCACGCCAGCTTTTGCGTCAGGCTATCGAAGACGGTAAGTTGAAAGGCAGGATTATCGGACGTGGCTTTCGAGTTAAGCGCGAGGACTTGGATGAGTTCATTAAAAAACTCTGATTATCAAAATTATGAAAAAAGCAAAGCCAAAAAACCATACTCTAGAAGTAAAAGTTGCCGAACGCATCACCTTGAGCGAAGCGCAGATGTATACCATAAAAATCGCTGATGCCGTTGCTGAAAGTATCTTCAATTCGGCTCAACAACTTGACCCGGAACTATTAAAAGAAGATTTCTTCGAGTCGTTTATTGAGGATAACAAACTTGAATTTGCAACGAGTCCAAAGGTTGCGGAAGTCGTCGCGCACATTCCTAAAACCCTTGAAAACGTAATTCGCATTCACGATGCCCTGCGTGATGAAGTCGAGCGGCGGAAGCAAGCGAAAGAGCAAAAGCGCGAAAGCTCAAAATTGCCTATAACAGTGAGACAACATACGTTTCAAGAAGTTCGCAATTTAGGGCAAGCCATTACAGATGGCGCAACTTTGCAGAATTGGATGGACATTCCCGGCGAAACCGCACTAAGGCATAAAATTGACGGTCAACCAATTGAAACTAAACTGAGCGCTCTCACGGCTATTGATTGGTGGGACGGACCGGCGACGTATGACAAGCTGCGTGAGGAGTTGCAAAAATTAACGCCTGAAGGTGTTTTGTTATTTCAATTCGCTCTCGAATCCGTTTTACTGCACGACCACGCAACACTATGGCTTGACGACCTTATTAAAGAAATTGGATGGACACCTCGAAGCCGGACCGAACGTGATGAAATGCGCTGGCAAATCTATTACTGGCTGTGCTTGTTTACAAATTTTACATCTCACGGCACAAGACCAGGGATTTATAACGACCCTATAACCAACGAAAAAGGTAAAATAATTACTTCCAGCAGCTATTTTGCGATAACTGACAAAGAACGGCTTGAAGGGCATACGACACCTTTAAGCGTAACTATTACGGCGAGCAAATGGATTGCCGCGCATAAAAATGATAATGCGGTGTTACAACATTTCGGCAATTTAAGAAAATTGTCTGGATTGCCAACGGGACAGCCTCGCGGCGAGTATGCCCTTTGCATTGGTTTAGCTGTTTTTCAGAAATGGCGTGAAGAGGCGACCCGGTGCGAAACAAAAAAAGATTATGATAAAAATATCGAGACAGTTTTGTATAAACCGTTTTCACGTTTCGATTTATTAAATATGTTCCGCCCAAGTAAATTTCCGATAATGGATATTCTTAACAGCGACCGTCCGAAAAGGGCGCAAACATATTGGGAAGAAGCCATATCCGAATTGAAAGAGAGAAAAGTAATCGGTCATTACAAAGCGCAAAACGATAAAAACTTGCCGCGAAAAGGCTGGCAAAATGCTTGGTTACACGAAAAAAATATCGAAATACGACCCACTGGCGACGAAAGACGAGCAGCGGTTGAGTTATCGAACGCAGCAAGAAAAAAACGAAAAAGGTTTAGACCCGCACAAACTACTAAAAAAGTATGAATTATTCCGTAAGTTTTGAGTGGAAAATTATTTCACTCAAAACTTACGGAATACCACTCAAAACTTACGGAACATCACTCAAAACTTACGGAATACCACTCAAAACTTACGGAACACGACATCTAAGTGCTTTATTCTCAATAAATAGCTTTCCTTAATAATAATAGTTAATAAGAAGCTGGCGGAAAATGTCCCCTTCCGGGAACATTCCGCCGTCTATATACTCGCAAATGTAGCGTGAGTTTACACGCACACATTGAGTATGAAAGACACGAACAACCTGCCGCCAACGATTGATTTAGCTGATTTAATAACCGAGTTTGTCGCAGACACGGACGCCGCCGCTGCCGCGAAAGCAAGCAAAAGACCGCGCGGCGTTATTACCGGGCTAACTAAACTTGACCAGCATTTCGGCGGATACCTTGCGCCGGGTATTCACGTTGTCCAAGCTGCACCAGGCTGTGGCAAAACAGCGTTCGCTCTGCAAACGGCGTCCGATGCCGTTTATCCGGCACTGTTTGTTTCCGCTGAAATGGGCGCTCTGGAACTTTTCCGCAGACTTGTCGCACGTCAAACAAATACGTTTCTAGGACGCCTTAAAAGCGGCGAAATAAGCGGACAGCAAGCCAAGAATCTCGCCTTGCAAACCGCTCAAAACCTAAAACATCTCAGAATAGTGGACGCAACACGCCATCCCGCATCGCCAACCCTCATTATTGAAAATGCTAGAAATTTGCGCGAAAAGTTTCAGTCTGAGCACGTGCTTATCGTCTTGGATAGTCTGCATGTTTGGGCGCGTGGAGCGGCTCGGGCGGAAAACAAATCTATCGACCCCGACGAATACTCGATTATCAATAACGCACTGAGCTCAGTCGCTTCGATTGCGTCAATGTTGAATTGTCCGGTTATTACCGTTGCCCATCGCAACCGGGCTGGCAACAAATCAGATGGCGGACTACATTCCGCGAAAGGTTCGGGCGGCATCGAGTATGAAGCCGAATCCGTGCTTGATCTGAACAAGAAAGACGGACCAGACAATGCCGGTGGCGAAACTGAAATCACGGCGAAACTTGAAAAAAATCGAAACGGCGCGGCTGGTGTTTTTGTGAAACTAGCTTTTAACGGTGCACTGCAATCTTTTACAGAATTATGATGGCGACAAACGAAGTATTATCACTGACAGACTTAGAATCCTACGACCCACACGCTAAAAAGCACGGCAGCGAGTGGCGTTTATTATGCGTGAAATGCGGCGACGGCAAACCACGCGACACGGCACACCGATCACTTGCGCTAAACGTTGATACCGGCGCCTATCTTTGCCATAGATGCGGCGTGAAAGGTGTAATTAGAGAAAAGTGGAGCAAGCCTTCTTTCACACCGCGCAAAGTACGCACAGCTGCCGCACTAGCACGCGCTTTTAGTGTCGAACCCACCCCACCGCCGACCCAAGAAATAGAAAGCGATTGTGAGGCGAAATTAAGCCAAATTCTAAAAGATGCCGTGCCTATCTTTGGCGCAGACGGCGCGAAATATATTGAGAAACGCGGCATACCGATTGAGCTTGCAAGCGCGGCGAATGTTTTATTTTCCACCGATTTTTACGGACGTGACGCCGTGCTGTTCCCGATGCACAATCGCGACGGTGAACTGGTTGCTTTCAACGGGCGTTTTACGGACGGCAAAGAGTCGAAAGGCAAATTAAAAACACAATCCGTTGGAAAGAAAAGTTTCGGTTTATTCGCAACACACGGCGCATTGGAATCAGAAATTATCACAGTCTGCGAAGGTGTCTTTGACGCCCTCAGTCTACACTTGTGCGGATTGCCAGCCGTTGCCATTGTCGGAACATCTTTCCCGGAATGGCTACCATCTGCTTTAGCATTCCAAAAAGTTTTTGTAGCAACCGACGCCGACGAATCCGGCGATAAAGCAGCCGAAAGTTTAGTCAATGTTTTACGTTCACGCGGAGCTCGCGCTGTTCGGATGCGACCGGAAGGCGCAAAAGACTGGAATGATATGTTGCTCAACATCGGAGCCGATGCTTTGCGCGAATTTGTCGAACTGCAAATCGGTGAAGCCTTCCCGGATTTTGAATACGAACCCGTAACCGAATCCGAACCCGTAACTGAAGATTTTGCCATTGAAGATGTTTTTGGTGTGGAGAACGAATCCGGGCAAACGGCAATTGATTATTTATTAGACGCGGCGAAAAACCACGCTGACGGCGGGCTGCTTTGGGGTATGCCAACCGTTCGGGCATACCAAGCGGGGAAAGACCTTGTTGCCGGAGTCGGTAAACATTCCAGAGGTAAGTTGACGGATGCGCAGCTGAAAGCACTGGGAGACCGCTACATTAACGCGCATTTGCGATCTGACGGCGTTTCTGAGGCTTGGACGGGTAAAGACGTGCCTCTTTTTCATCTGACGGTTAGAGCGAACGGCGAGCGAGTAAAAAATGAAACGTGCAATCAGATTCAAGCCTGGATTATTCGCGAGCATTGGCTGCGGCAAAGCCCGGAAACAGAAATTGATATAATGAATCTGTGATTGATTAACAGCGATGGATATAAAAATAACAATCACCGACACCTCAGAAGGCTATGGCGTAAAGATTAGCTCCGCTGACAGCAATGCTTTCACATACGCCATCGACGAACTAAAAAATACCGTCCCATCGAGTTATCGCACCTACGACCCGACAATGAAAATTTGGACAATCACGGATTCAGATTGTCTTAACGATTGGCTGTATGAGACGCGCCGCGCTTATACGGTTGAGGTTAATTACGCCGACGCTTACCAACCGCCGCCGCCGCCGCCAAAGCAGCAAATCGCTTCACCGTTTACAACTTTGCACTTGTTGCCGTCCGCACCGCCCGAAGTCATTAAAGCAAGCTACAAGGCACTGGCTAAGATTCATCACCCCGACGCGTCTGGCGACTCGGCGAAAATGATAGAGATTAATCGAGCTTACGAAACATTAACGCAGGGCAGATAACAGGGCGCGGATGCGGAAAACAAGGTTACACATTTTTCTCGAATGTGTGACCATTCCTTATATTGTGTTTCGCGCACAGCCGAAAAAAGCACGAAAAAGCACGAAGAATTTATTAGTGATTTTAATACTTTTGTGCTAAGCTGATTAGCAGTTGTAACATTCTCACGCAAACAATGTTACAAACCTCACGCGCTATGAAAACCGAAACACTCACTCAAAAGCAACGACTTTTTGTTGAAGCATACATTGGACCGGCGAACGGGAACGCCCGAACAGCGGCGCGGATGGCGGGTTACTCAGGCGACGACAATGCCTTATCTTCTCGTGCCTTTGAATTGATGCGCAATCCGAAGATTGCCGAGCTTATCGGCGTGCGTGTTGAAGAAGCCGTGATGCAATCGAATGAAGTTTTATCGGAACTATCCGCGATTGCCAAAGCCGACTGGCAAAACTTTCTTGAGATTCGCCGCGACAAAGAAGGCGAGACAATTTCCGCCACGCTCAAACTCAGCGACAAAATCAAATCGTTAGAGTTGCTTGGCAAATTCCACAAACTTTTCAGCGAAAAGATAGATTTATCAGTCGAGGTAAACGACTGGAGACGCGAAGCTGCCCGTTATGGACTCACCCCAGACGACATTATTCGACAAATTCAACCACTTATCGAGCAATCCGTTGCTAGTTCAGGCGACACGGAACGCGATTAAAGAGCGGATTGAACTTGAGAAAACGGATGCCGTGCTAATGGCGCGGCGTGCCGGAATTGCGCCCGACGTTTGGCAATCGGACTTGCTCCGGTCCGATGCGCGGCAAATGATTCTTTTATGTTCGCGTCAAAGCGGCAAAAGCACAATTACTTCGATTCTGGCACTCCATCAAGCCATTTATAAGCCGGATTCGCTAATTCTTTTATTGTCGCCATCGCTCCGCCAAAGTCAGGAACTGTTTCGCAAACTTCAAGATTTTTATAACGCACTCGAATCTGATTATTCACCGCAAGCTGTCGAAGAATCGTCTTTGCGACTGGAATTATCAAACGGTTCGCGAATCATTGCTTTGCCGGGCAAAGAAAGCACAATCAGAGGTTTTAGCGGTGTGGCACTGCTCATCATCGATGAAGCCAGCCGCGTCGAAGATTCTTTGTACCAGTCCGTCCGACCGATGCTCGCCGTCTCAGGCGGACGCATTGTTTTATTGAGTACGCCGTTTGGTAAAAGAGGATTTTTTTATCAGGAATGGACGGACGGGCAAGACTGGCAAAAGGTCAAGATAACGGCGGACCAATGCCCGCGCATTGATAAAGAATGGCTGGAGCGTGAACGGGCAATGATTGGTGATTGGTGGTATCAGCAAGAGTATTTCTGCGAATTTGTCGAGACCAATGACCAGGTATTTTCTTACGACGATATTCAATCGGCGCTTGACCCAAACATTGCGCCTTTATTTCAAACGAGTATCGAAACAATATAGGAGACGCAAAAATGGAGCACGGAGCGTTTCCGTTTGGTATAGGAAAAGGAACAATCAAATTTATGAGACGCTGGCAGGATAGAAACATCGAGAACGAAACGAAAATTGAGAAATCACTTTTCTGTGGTTTGGATTTAGGACAATCGCAGGATTATAGCGCATTGGCGATTATCGAATGCGTTCGCACAATCACGAACGGGAAAGACCAAATCGCACAACTTAATTGCGTTCACTTACAACGGTGGCAGTTGCACACTCCTTTCCCGAAAATTGTTGGCGACGTGGTGGCGATGATAAACAGTCTAAAGCCTTCCCAATCACCCGAATATAAGCCTGTGTTAGCAGTTGACGCGACCGGCTGCGGCGCGGCGGTGATTGACCTTTTCAAACAGGAAAAGATTAGCGGCGAACTTCGACCGATTTTAATTGTCGGAGGCGCGACCGTATCAAATGAAAATGGAGTGTTTCGCGTTCCGAAGCGCGACCTGGTGAGCGTCGTTCAAGTCGGTTTGCAGAACCGAACGCTTAAAATCGCCGAAACCCTTGACCTTGCCGAAGTGTTGAGCCGTGAGCTGCAAAACTTCACGGTCAAAATCACGGACGCGGGAAACGACACTTACGGCGAATGGCGCACAGGCAAGCACGACGACCTTGTGCTTGCGGTCAGTTTGGCATTGTGGTGCGCCAACAAACCGCCTTTTCGCGTAACCGAACGTGAGCGGCAACTCTTTCGAAGTTTGAATATCTAGAGATTCAACCAACCTAAAAACTAAAAAACTAAAATAAAAGGAGACTTAAAATTATGACAGACTTAGAAAAAATGCAATGGCAAACCGAGCAGGATCAAATCACGCTCGACTACTCAAAATGGAGCTTTCAGCAAAGACAGGCAAAACTTTCAACCGACCACGATTTGTGGAAAAGCGAGCGCGATGCCGTGCTTGCTCGCTGGCAGGCTAATAACGACCAAACGCGGGCGGAGTATCTCACCAAACTCGCAGCCGAAAAAGCGGCAAAGCAAAGCGAACGCGACGCGCAAATTGACCTTGAACTTGAACCAACTAAACAAACATTAATGCGCGGCTGGCTGGCAAATAATCCGAATGAGACAGCCGCCGACTTTGAAAAAAAGGCGTGGCAGCATTTACGGACAAACCTAATTGAGCAAGGTAAAGCCGAATCGTTTGAAGCCGAATTGCAAGCGCAAATGGCTAGCGGGCGTTATTCGCTTTAAGCAATAAAAAAACTTTGTTATTAAGCCTGTAAATAGCTTATAATTTTATCAACACACGGGCTTATCCGGATCAATTCAAAAAAGGTGAGGTCTTGATAAATATTACCCTTTTCGACGGGCGAGATGTTAGTAAATTGCTGACCGGCGAAAAAGTAATAATCACTCGCAAGGGTTTTGACAATGATTTAGCAATTCTTGATTCTGATTTTATTGAATAATCCTGTTCACCCGGACACACAGCCAACACTCACGTAGACCCGACATCAGATCCATTGGATCCGATTTCAACCTGTTCCGACGAATCTACACTCACGTAGACCCGACAAAAATTGACTTGGTCAATTTTTTTTATCTGCTTGACGAATCTACACTCACGTAGACCCGACAACAGGTTAAAAATTTTGACCAAGTCAAAAATCGACGAATCTACACTCACGTAGGACCGACACTTGACAAACACTAGCCTTGAGTATGAATTTAGCCGTCTATGTCCGATTGCTGGCGCGTAGAGGCGTTTTTATTGTCGAAGCCTTGTATTGGTATGCCTTAAACGTAAAAGAAGCCGTGAGTTTTCGCGCTCACGGCTTTTGAGTGTTTGCTAGTACGATTCGCCAAGCATCATTATCGCAAAATACATCGTTTCTTCTTTGCGCGTGTCAGCTGATTTGTTGTCCATTGCCGCGAATGCCTCCGTAGGTTTTAAGAGGCTGTCACGATGCAGAAAATGAGATCCGAGCAACCCAAATTGCTGTCTCCTCATTGCTTTACCTTTCAAGTTTTCATTAAGCATTATGAACGCGCCGGGAAAGTCTTTCACCCGAAAATAACAGGATGCGTGCAGCGTTCCTTTATGCTCTGCCCGAAACGCTTTGTTTTTATTACCAACTTCGATGTTTTCGGCTTTGCAAATACGATAAAAGTCTTTGGACGTGAGCTTTTTATTGATCAAGTCGTATTTATCCAGCACATTAAAAACTGTCACTTCAATATGCTTGTTGAGCAGAATTGACTTGAATTGAATAAGAAATTCCTGCGCGTCACATTCATTCTCTTTACTAACCAAGTCGGTAATAAAACTTAACGATTGCTTCCGGCTTTTGAAGGACGCGCTTACAAAGTTTTTGTAAAGCCCAAGCCCGGTTTCGGCAATATCAAAACTATTTGGCTGTTGTTTAGTTTGCATATGTTTGTTCATTGAATCACCTCGTAATTATCGCATTCTGTATTTTTATCAAGCCGCGAGTATTTCAGCATCAGTGTATATTGATCGGGCGAATCCGGCGGAATGTCCGCGTTATCGTTGAGGGTGTCCCAAATTTTCAATTTCAGCCATTCCGGGCAATCATCGTGAGTGCATAGAGCCGAAAGTAAATGCGGCAAAGTATTTTTAACTTTAATTTTCTTTTGTTTTCTTTTCATTGTTTCTCCTCCATTTATTTAACTAGCATTGCCGCGATGTGCGCCGATGCCAGATAGTAACCGGCTGCAAAGGCAACCAGCGCGATTTACCAATACATCGCATTTCTGACTATTTCAGCATTGCACTCTTCAAAAGTTCCCGTGAAAGTGCATCTGCCGTAAAGATAAATGCTGAAAGTGCCATCTCTATTTTTTTCAATTTCAACTGATTTTCTCATTTTCGTTTCCTCTTTCAATCATTCGTGATTAGTTAAAACCGCGGCGACGTGTGCCGCCGCGGCAAAGAAACCGGATGCAAAGGCAACCAGCGCGATTGTTAGACCCGTGAGCAGCATTTGGATGTGTGCCGGGCGTTTCGTTTGGTTTGTTTTTGTGTTATGTTTGTTTCTCATAGTCATTCACCTTCCCCTTTTTATGGTGATAAAGAGAGGCTTTCCTAGCTTGGCGGTTTAGGAAAGCCTTTCGCCTTTAATCGTTGCAGCTTGGGCAAAACTGTTCGTTGCGTCCGCAATACCAACCTTCATTTTCAAGTTCGGAGCGTTCGCCGTTTGCTTGGCTTGCGCAGCAATCGCAGTGAGCTTCTACCGTTTCGATTTGTTGTGTTTTGGTTGCCGTGTTCATTTTTGTTTTCTCCTCTGTGTTTATTTGTTAATTGCTTAACTTGAAATAAGTATATCGCGTTTGTTATTATAGTGTCAAGTAAAATATGATATTTTCACAACTATATTTTCACTTGACACTATAATCGTAAAAAGCGATAATTGTGTTACTATGCAAAACGTGAAAACCAACCTCGAACAACTTTTGAAAAAACGCGATAAAACAATGTACGCGCTGGCTAAAGAAGAAAACATTTCCTATTCGACTATTCATAAAATAGTTAAAAAGGATTTGCAGAGTATTGACCTTGGCATCCTTCAAAAAATTTGCCGTAATTTAAAATGCACACCGAATGATTTGCTTGAGGTTGAAGAAATGAAACAGCAGAAAAGCAAAAGCCAAATAAAAGCTCATAAACTATGAAAACAATTGCCATTGCAAATCAGAAGGGTGGGGTGGGAAAAACTACCACGGCTATTAACCTTTCCGCCGGGCTAGCGATGAAAGGCTTCCCTACCCTGCTTATTGACCTTGATATGCAGGCGAACACAACCGTCTCTTTTTTCCACCGTAATCAGATAAAACATTCACTTTACGACGTGCTGATTGGTAATGGAAAAAGATTGGAAATCACGGAAGCTATCATTGAGACCGACTTGGAAAATTTAGATGTTATTGCCTCTGATATTCGCGTCGGCAAGCTCGACAAGTTCGCCGGGTTTGAGGAATTGTACAGGCTTAAGGATGCGCTGGATTCGGTGACGAACTACGAATTTATTATTCTCGACTGTCCTCCGAATTTAGGGAACACGTTGACCCAAGCCTTAATTGCAGCGCATCACGTTATTGTCCCGATAAAGGCGGATTATTACTCAATGGAGGGCGTCGGCGATTTGCTAGAAACGATTCATTACACTAAGACAGGCAATCCGCAACTTAATCTTTTGGGCGTGCTGGTAACGGAATTTGACCAGCGCGAAACAATCTGCGGTCAAGCACTTGAAGCAGTCAGGGAAAAGTTCGGCGATGTGAAATTCAATATTGATATTCGCAAAAATACAACGTTGCGCAGCGCTCCTTCACTCAAGAAAACAATTTACGAGCATGACCCGAACAGCTACGGCGCCGACGATTATTTTGATTTAACCGAAGAGGTTCTTGACCGATTAAAAGTAAAAACCAATTTACGCGTTATTGACGCCGCTAAATAATCATGACCAAAAAGAAGCCAGAGGATAAACCAAAATTCGAGGTAAAGAAGCGTACTCCAAAGGAGAAGCCGAATTACTTTCAAAATCTAACACCTTTTCAGCATCCGGTTTCTGAGATTTTGAACTTCCCTGCAAGAGAAACAGAAGGAGAAATTGACCACTCCACCACCGAGAATTTGGTGGACTCCACCAACCACTCCACCACTCCACCAATTATTCCGGTTGACCACTCCACCACTCCACCAAAAATAGAGCAACCACTCCACCAAAATAAAGTGGTGGGGTATCGTAAAAAAGACCGCCACAGCAAGAATAAGCAGCGCGTCCAACCGAGTATTGACAAGGCTATACTCAAGCAAATACGGCGCTTTATCGAGGAAAACGAAATGGAGTTAGGCGAGTATTTTGAAATGTTAGCACTCCACCATTTAGAGATGGTGTACTCCACCAAAAATAAAAGCACCACTCCACAGATAGATAAGATGATTATCTATCGTTCGAGCGTCACCATCATCAATCTCTACCAAACGTATCTCAAAAAAAATAAATGGACTTGGAATGACGATAAGGAAGCGAGTCGTTTTTCGGAAGCGCAAATTGAAGCAATTGAAGTTGCAATGATACGAACTTTAATCAGGGCAAAGAATCAGGTTCGAACATTTAAGTATTTTGTTCCTGAGATTGAAATTGAGCTGGCGCAGGCTTTAGACGAAAAGACGCGACAAGTTCAACTGGCTTCGGCACGGTTGATGTATAGCAAGTTCAAGCAGGGGTTTGAAGTTGATGCGTTAGGTTGAATTGACGTGCTTTTGTTATCAGACACTACGTCGGCGAAAGAAGCATCAGGAAATCTAATTCGTGAAGGGAAAGGAATTGAAATTTCTACTGTGCGTGAGTAGAGCAAAATGCTCGCCGCTTAAATGTGAACAATTAGTGAACGGGAAAGGAATTGAAATTTCCACAAGCATTGAAATTCATAAAACCTTTGTGTTTGTTGGTTGAAACTGAGTTTTTAGTTTTTTTGCAGACACGCTCACTACAAACACTGCCGAGCAGTTGCGGTATATTTGCAAGGCAGGCTGTGGAAAAACCCAAAGTTTAAGTAAGTGCTTAATTTCCCGCACTTTAAGCTGAATTTTTCCGTAACAGGAAAATTACCTTGACAATAAAATGTTTCTAGATAAACTTAAAGTAAGTGGTTAAGTTTTATAAGAAAACCCTTATAAAACCTAGTCGAAACGAAAATAGAATTTTTTGACTTTTCGACGGTTACCAGATAAGATTTAGAAAGAGATAGAGCGAGTGTCCGAACGCCAATTCACAACACCCGCTCCATAAGTATTTGACAATTTAATATGGTCAAACAATAGCACCCACGAAGTGCCCACTTTGTTTTATCAAATCCGTATATAAACTTCAAGTTTAATTGTCCGGTTGAAAAAAAATCAATCAAGGCGACGGAAAAGCGGCAACACTTCGTGGGTGTTGCCGCTTTTTTTGTTTTAGATTCGCAAAAAAGAAATGAGCCGGGAACTCTCGCAAGAACCCGACTCGGCAAAACTGAAAGCAAACATGAAATTCTTTCCAATCCCAAAATCAATTACCTCAGGAGGCAATCAATTCACATGAAATATAGCACAAATAACTCACAATCGCAAAGAAATTTTAGTCTCGGCAGCCAGCCGGAGAAAGATTCGATGCACGACCTTCTCGAAGCGACGAAGCTTTCTAGGCTTCCGCCATTACCCAAACGAAATCAGAGTTTCGACAACGCACCGACCTCACGGCAAGCGGCGACAACCACTTGCGGCGGCGGCTCCGGGCGAATTGATTCGCTTGACCACATCCAAGAATCCGTCGGCGCGTGTCGAAAATGCATTTGTATTTATACGAAAGTCGAAGCTCTCTTTGAAAAAAGCGAGAAACGGCACCGGCTCGAACTTCTCGAGAAATTCGTGGGAGGTGTGCAATGACTGATAAAAAACCGCTCACCCCAGACGATTTAGAGACTCTAGCGGCGTCGTTTATTACGCCCGAGCTTGCGCATAAAGCCGATTTGTTTCGCGTTTCGGACGGTGAAGGGAAGGCAATGATGGGCAATAACTTTCTGGACTGCTCCGGCGTCGCCTACACCTTTTACGCTCCGAATGGAAACGGAAAAAGACACGCCGTTGCCTACGCCATCCGCCGCGACAACCCGGGTGACGAAAACGGAAAACCGAAGCGGAAATATCTTTATGAGAAAGGTTTCCGTAATCACCTTTACTACGGAACGAATGTAACCGACAACGACTTGGAAAACGTCGAGATGCCGCTTGTTTTTTCTGAAGGCGCGAAGAAATGTCTCGCCCTTGAACGCATGCAGACGGAAGGCGGGAAAAAGTTTCGGGCGATGTCTCTGGCAGGCGTCAATAGTTTGAAAACTTCAAGCTACAAAACGACGGACGCGAACGGGAACCGGGCGGACCGGAAGGACGTTATCGCCGACTTGAACAATATAAAATTTGCCGATGGCGACAAATCGCGTCTTGTTTATATTGTTTTTGATTCGAATTGCCGCAAAGAAGTTAATGCGAACGTATTTTACGCCCGGATTAGATTCGCGCAGCTCCTGCGGTCCAGAGGCGCAACCGTGCGTCTGGTAGATTTGCCGCAAATCGAAGGCGTCAACGGCGTTGATGATTTGCTTGGGTATTACGAAAACGAATCGGGCGTAGACACTGCAATCGAAAAGGTCTGGCAGTTATTCGAGCAAGCCGAAGTATTCGCATCGGTAACAAACTTTATTGTTACCGATGCCGGCGTTTTCCATAAAATCACGGCGACGGCGAAGGACGGCAAAGAGAAAACCGAAACTAATTTCGTATGCTCGAAGCTTGAAATCACGGCGCAGACCAGAGACGACCGCGGCTCGAATTGGGGGCGGCTCCTGCAATGGCAGGATAACGACGGGCGCGAACATAATTGGGCGATGCCGGCATCCTTGCTTTCCGGCGACGGGAATGAAGTTCGGGCGAGACTACTTTTCGAAGGCTTGCTTATTTCACCGCAGCGCAAGGCGCAGGCTCTCTTATCTGAATATCTCCAAACTTACGAAACTTTTCAAAAAATAACGTGCGTTCCGCGCATCGGCTGGCATAAGGGCGCGTATATTCTACCAAACGAAACGATAACCAAAGACGAAGCGACGGAGACGATTGTTTTTCAGTCGGACTCGTTCGCGGGTGAAAAATTAACCACATCGGGAACGATCGCCGAATGGCAGCAAAACGTTGCGCGGCTCTGTGCCGGTAATTCTCGCCTAAGTTTCGCCGTCTCCTGCGCGTTCGCGTCGGTCCTGCTCGGTATTTTAGACGAGGACGGCTTTGGCGTGCATTACCGTTCGCCGTCATCGCTCGGTAAAACGACAACCTTGTTGGCGGCTGGAAGTGTTTTCGGCGGATCGCGTGAGAACGGTTTTCTGGACAGCTGGAAGGCGACCGACAACAGCTTCGAAGCCGTCGCCGAAGCTCATAACGATGGTTTGCTTTGTCTTGACGAGATAGGCGAGTGCGATCCGTTTAAAGTCGCCTCAATCGTTTATATGCTCGGCAACAAAACCGGGAAAGGCAGGATGAACCGAGGAGCAGCGCTAAAGAAACGTTATTCATGGAACGTCCTTTTTCTCTCAAGCGGCGAAATGTCGCTCGGCGATATTTTAACGCAAACCGGGCAGAAAATCCGCGGCGGACAAAACGTCCGGTTGATTGATATTGAAGCCGACGCCGGGAAAGGATTCGGACTGTTTGAAACTCTCCACGACTTCAAGACGGCGCATGAACTGGCGGACGCTTTGCGCGATAACTCGAAGCAATTTTACGGCGCGGCGATTCGTGAATTTTTGCGGGAACTTGTAAAAGAAGACTTTGCCGTCATTAAGGAACGCTGGCGCGTTTACAAGACAAGATTTCTCGAATCCGTCTTACCTGAAAACGCGGGCGGCGAAGTTAAGCGAGTAGCAACCAAGTTCGCGCTAGCCGCGTTTGCCGGCGATGGCGCAAAGCGAATTACTGGATGGGAGGTTGGCGAAGCGTCAGAGGCTTGTAAGACGATTTTTGCGGCATGGCTTGATAATCAGTCGGCAAGCGCACCGTCCGACGCTGAAAACGCCGTCAAACAAGTTCGCGCATTTCTCGAAGCTCACGGTTTAAGCCGGTTTCAAAAAACCGATAACACTTTGGGCGTTGTAATTAACCGCGTCGGGTTTCGTCGCAGGGCGTCCGGCACCGACGAAATTGGCGAATACTTAATTCTGCCCGAAAGTTTCCGCACCGAGGTCTGCAAAGGCTTTGATCCTAAATTTGTTGCCAACGTTTTAGCGGAACGCGGGTATTTACAAAAATCCAGCGACAACAAAAATTTACAAAACGCCCGTCTGCCCGGAGTTGGACAGACTCGCGTTTACGTTGTCAATTCAGGAATATTCGATACGGACGGTGAAAAACACTAAATGTTACCTTTATTCCACCTTAAAAAAGAGTCGCTGGCAGGCTAAGTCTAATTAAATCAACGATGTTACACCTGTTACACCTTAAAAAAAAGAGGTGTAACAGGCTAAGTCTAATTAAATCAACGATGTTACACCGTTACACCTGTTACACCTTAAATATATACAATCTCTGTAAATCTATTTCTCTAATATTCAGCAGTCGAGGAGGGTGTTCGGCGGATGCAAAGTCAACTTTGTTGTTTTTAGGTGTAACAGGTGTAACAGGTGTAACACTGTTGTAAACAAAGAAGTTACACCTGTTACACGCTTCTTTTCTTAGGTGTAACAGGTGTAACAACCCGCTCTCGGCGAAAGCGGCACGCAAGGCGACAGCGCGAAGAGAAAGGACTCAAAGAAAAGTTGATGTCGGAACTTTCAGGCATTTTGAATTGGGCATTGGAAGGCTTGAAATTATGGCAAGCCGAAGGACTTCAACCTTTGCCGAAGGCAGTAATTGAGGCGACCGAGAAATACAAAAAAGATTCCGACACCATCGGACAATGGCTAGAACTGCGAACAACGTCAATGTCGGTCGCGTCCGTTCAATCATCCGCCGCTTACAATGATTATAAAGATTGGGCAAACGAAAATGGTTTTTATCCGCTCGGAAACCGCGCATTTAAAGCATCGCTTGAGGAACGCGGATATTTTACAGCTCATAAAATGAATGGCAATTTTTGGGTTGGTTTTGAGTTAAAAAGCAGATTTTAGGCAATGAAGGTAAGGTTTTTATTAAGTTGTTGATAACAGAGGAGATACTTTAATCAATGAAGGCAATGAAGGCAAAAACATTAAATCCCTATAGGAGTGATATATTTATACTTTACCTTTTTGCCTTCATTGCCTTCATTGCCTTCACTAAAAAAAAGTTAATTTATTGATAACAAACAACTTGCGAAATGAAGGCAATGAAGGCAAAAAATTATGGTCCAGCTTGAAAAATATTGCGGAACGAAATCACGGCACACTTGTCCGGCGTGCAATTCTCGAAATTGCTTTGTCCGCTATGTTGACGAAAACGGCGAATATTTGTCCGACGATTGCGGACGCTGTAATCGTGAGAGTAAATGCGGTTATCACAAAAAACCAAAAGAATACTTTGCCGATAATCCAACGGCACGCGCCGGACATTCTGCCAGAACGAAAAAACGAGGCACGCCTAACTATGCCTTTGCCGTGAAAAACGGCTCACAAGTCGAATATGAAGCGCGGGCTGCGGCGACAAAGCCGGATTACATCTCGCCGGAACATCTCGCGCCGACAATCGGACATTACGACCAAAACTCATTTGTCCAATTTCTGCTTAATCTTTTCCCGGATTGCCACGACGAAATTCAAGCCGTTTTGAAAATATATTTTGTCGGAACGTATCAGGATTACACTTGCTTTCCATACGTTGACCAATTGAACCGCGTTTGCAAGGCAAAGCTAATCAGATTCAACCGGGCAACCGGGAAACGGCTTAAAGGCGATTATGACACTTCATCACTTCCAGCAAAGTTAAAACTCAAGCAAAATTTTAATTACAAGCAAATCTTTTTCGGCGAACATCTTTTGCGGCAATTCCCGGATAAACCAATTGCCATTGTCGAAGCCGAAAAAACGGCAATCGTCGCAAGTCTTTGTTTTCCTGAATTTATTTGGCTTGGCAGTAATTCAAAAACTTGGCTCAAAGTTGAACGGCTCAAACGGCTCGGACAACGGCAAATAATTCTTTACCCGGATGCGGACGGCTTCGAGCTTTGGCAAGAAATCGCTCTGGACGCGAAAAGGCAAGGCTTAACGGTCAAAGTATCAAACCTTATAGAAAACCACGCCACAGCCGAACAGAAAGCGAATGGCTATGACTTGGCAGACTATTTAATAAACGAACAAGTAGAAAGACTAACGCACAACTGGCGAGTGGATAACTACAATTACAAACTCGACAAGATTTTGAATGATGAATCTTTGTTTGCTGTTTTCAATTCGATACTCGACGAACAAAAAGCGATTGCCGTTTATAACGGAGCGACCGAAGCAGAAGCCGAAAGGTTATGCACACAAGTCGACTTTGTGCGCTTCGCCGTTCGGAGCGTTTGAAAAGAAGGCGCGGATGCGGAAAACAAGGTTACACATTTTTCTCGAATGTGTGACCATTCCTTATATTGTGTTTCGCGCACAGCCGAAAAAAGCACGAAAAAGCACGAAGAATTTATTAGTGATTTTAATACTTTTGTGCTAAGCTGATTAGCAGTTGTAACATTCTCACGCAAACAATGTTACAAACCTCACGCGCTATGAAAACCGAAACACTCACTCAAAAGCAACGACTTTTTGTTGAAGCATACATTGGACCGGCGAACGGGAACGCCCGAACAGCGGCGCGGATGGCGGGTTACTCAGGCGACGACAATGCCTTATCTTCTCGTGCCTTTGAATTGATGCGCAATCCGAAGATTGCCGAGCTTATCGGCGTGCGTGTTGAAGAAGCCGTGATGCAATCGAATGAAGTTTTATCGGAACTATCCGCGATTGCCAAAGCCGACTGGCAAAACTTTCTTGAGATTCGCCGCGACAAAGAAGGCGAGACAATTTCCGCCACGCTCAAACTCAGCGACAAAATCAAATCGTTAGAGTTGCTTGGCAAATTCCACAAACTTTTCAGCGAAAAGATAGATTTATCAGTCGAGGTAAACGACTGGAGACGCGAAGCTGCCCGTTATGGACTCACCCCAGACGACATTATTCGACAAATTCAACCACTTATCGAGCAATCCGTTGCTAGTTCAGGCGACACGGAACGCGATTAAAGAGCGGATTGAACTTGAGAAAACGGATGCCGTGCTAATGGCGCGGCGTGCCGGAATTGCGCCCGACGTTTGGCAATCGGACTTGCTCCGGTCCGATGCGCGGCAAATGATTCTTTTATGTTCGCGTCAAAGCGGCAAAAGCACAATTACTTCGATTCTGGCACTCCATCAAGCCATTTATAAGCCGGATTCGCTAATTCTTTTATTGTCGCCATCGCTCCGCCAAAGTCAGGAACTGTTTCGCAAACTTCAAGATTTTTATAACGCACTCGAATCTGATTATTCACCGCAAGCTGTCGAAGAATCGTCTTTGCGACTGGAATTATCAAACGGTTCGCGAATCATTGCTTTGCCGGGCAAAGAAAGCACAATCAGAGGTTTTAGCGGTGTGGCACTGCTCATCATCGATGAAGCCAGCCGCGTCGAAGATTCTTTGTACCAGTCCGTCCGACCGATGCTCGCCGTCTCAGGCGGACGCATTGTTTTATTGAGTACGCCGTTTGGTAAAAGAGGATTTTTTTATCAGGAATGGACGGACGGGCAAGACTGGCAAAAGGTCAAGATAACGGCGGACCAATGCCCGCGCATTGATAAAGAATGGCTGGAGCGTGAACGGGCAATGATTGGTGATTGGTGGTATCAGCAAGAGTATTTCTGCGAATTTGTCGAGACCAATGACCAGGTATTTTCTTACGACGATATTCAATCGGCGCTTGACCCAAACATTGCGCCTTTATTTCAAACGAGTATCGAAACAATATAGGAGACGCAAAAATGGAGCACGGAGCGTTTCCGTTTGGTATAGGAAAAGGAACAATCAAATTTATGAGACGCTGGCAGGATAGAAACATCGAGAACGAAACGAAAATTGAGAAATCACTTTTCTGTGGTTTGGATTTAGGACAATCGCAGGATTATAGCGCATTGGCGATTATCGAATGCGTTCGCACAATCACGAACGGGAAAGACCAAATCGCACAACTTAATTGCGTTCACTTACAACGGTGGCAGTTGCACACTCCTTTCCCGAAAATTGTTGGCGACGTGGTGGCGATGATAAACAGTCTAAAGCCTTCCCAATCACCCGAATATAAGCCTGTGTTAGCAGTTGACGCGACCGGCTGCGGCGCGGCGGTGATTGACCTTTTCAAACAGGAAAAGATTAGCGGCGAACTTCGACCGATTTTAATTGTCGGAGGCGCGACCGTATCAAATGAAAATGGAGTGTTTCGCGTTCCGAAGCGCGACCTGGTGAGCGTCGTTCAAGTCGGTTTGCAGAACCGAACGCTTAAAATCGCCGAAACCCTTGACCTTGCCGAAGTGTTGAGCCGTGAGCTGCAAAACTTCACGGTCAAAATCACGGACGCGGGAAACGACACTTACGGCGAATGGCGCACAGGCAAGCACGACGACCTTGTGCTTGCGGTCAGTTTGGCATTGTGGTGCGCCAACAAACCGCCTTTTCGCGTAACCGAACGTGAGCGGCAACTCTTTCGAAGTTTGAATATCTAGAGATTCAACCAACCTAAAAACTAAAAAACTAAAATAAAAGGAGACTTAAAATTATGACAGACTTAGAAAAAATGCAATGGCAAACCGAGCAGGATCAAATCACGCTCGACTACTCAAAATGGAGCTTTCAGCAAAGACAGGCAAAACTTTCAACCGACCACGATTTGTGGAAAAGCGAGCGCGATGCCGTGCTTGCTCGCTGGCAGGCTAATAACGACCAAACGCGGGCGGAGTATCTCACCAAACTCGCAGCCGAAAAAGCGGCAAAGCAAAGCGAACGCGACGCGCAAATTGACCTTGAACTTGAACCAACTAAACAAACATTAATGCGCGGCTGGCTGGCAAATAATCCGAATGAGACAGCCGCCGACTTTGAAAAAAAGGCGTGGCAGCATTTACGGACAAACCTAATTGAGCAAGGTAAAGCCGAATCGTTTGAAGCCGAATTGCAAGCGCAAATGGCTAGCGGGCGTTATTCGCTTTAAGCAATAAAAAAACTTTGTTATTAAGCCTGTAAATAGCTTATAATTTTATCAACACACGGGCTTATCCGGATCAATTCAAAAAAGGTGAGGTCTTGATAAATATTACCCTTTTCGACGGGCGAGATGTTAGTAAATTGCTGACCGGCGAAAAAGTAATAATCACTCGCAAGGGTTTTGACAATGATTTAGCAATTCTTGATTCTGATTTTATTGAATAATCCTGTTCACCCGGACACACAGCCAACACTCACGTAGACCCGACATCAGATCCATTGGATCCGATTTCAACCTGTTCCGACGAATCTACACTCACGTAGACCCGACAAAAATTGACTTGGTCAATTTTTTTTATCTGCTTGACGAATCTACACTCACGTAGACCCGACAACAGGTTAAAAATTTTGACCAAGTCAAAAATCGACGAATCTACACTCACGTAGGACCGACACTTGACAAACACTAGCCTTGAGTATGAATTTAGCCGTCTATGTCCGATTGCTGGCGCGTAGAGGCGTTTTTATTGTCGAAGCCTTGTATTGGTATGCCTTAAACGTAAAAGAAGCCGTGAGTTTTCGCGCTCACGGCTTTTGAGTGTTTGCTAGTACGATTCGCCAAGCATCATTATCGCAAAATACATCGTTTCTTCTTTGCGCGTGTCAGCTGATTTGTTGTCCATTGCCGCGAATGCCTCCGTAGGTTTTAAGAGGCTGTCACGATGCAGAAAATGAGATCCGAGCAACCCAAATTGCTGTCTCCTCATTGCTTTACCTTTCAAGTTTTCATTAAGCATTATGAACGCGCCGGGAAAGTCTTTCACCCGAAAATAACAGGATGCGTGCAGCGTTCCTTTATGCTCTGCCCGAAACGCTTTGTTTTTATTACCAACTTCGATGTTTTCGGCTTTGCAAATACGATAAAAGTCTTTGGACGTGAGCTTTTTATTGATCAAGTCGTATTTATCCAGCACATTAAAAACTGTCACTTCAATATGCTTGTTGAGCAGAATTGACTTGAATTGAATAAGAAATTCCTGCGCGTCACATTCATTCTCTTTACTAACCAAGTCGGTAATAAAACTTAACGATTGCTTCCGGCTTTTGAAGGACGCGCTTACAAAGTTTTTGTAAAGCCCAAGCCCGGTTTCGGCAATATCAAAACTATTTGGCTGTTGTTTAGTTTGCATATGTTTGTTCATTGAATCACCTCGTAATTATCGCATTCTGTATTTTTATCAAGCCGCGAGTATTTCAGCATCAGTGTATATTGATCGGGCGAATCCGGCGGAATGTCCGCGTTATCGTTGAGGGTGTCCCAAATTTTCAATTTCAGCCATTCCGGGCAATCATCGTGAGTGCATAGAGCCGAAAGTAAATGCGGCAAAGTATTTTTAACTTTAATTTTCTTTTGTTTTCTTTTCATTGTTTCTCCTCCATTTATTTAACTAGCATTGCCGCGATGTGCGCCGATGCCAGATAGTAACCGGCTGCAAAGGCAACCAGCGCGATTTACCAATACATCGCATTTCTGACTATTTCAGCATTGCACTCTTCAAAAGTTCCCGTGAAAGTGCATCTGCCGTAAAGATAAATGCTGAAAGTGCCATCTCTATTTTTTTCAATTTCAACTGATTTTCTCATTTTCGTTTCCTCTTTCAATCATTCGTGATTAGTTAAAACCGCGGCGACGTGTGCCGCCGCGGCAAAGAAACCGGATGCAAAGGCAACCAGCGCGATTGTTAGACCCGTGAGCAGCATTTGGATGTGTGCCGGGCGTTTCGTTTGGTTTGTTTTTGTGTTATGTTTGTTTCTCATAGTCATTCACCTTCCCCTTTTTATGGTGATAAAGAGAGGCTTTCCTAGCTTGGCGGTTTAGGAAAGCCTTTCGCCTTTAATCGTTGCAGCTTGGGCAAAACTGTTCGTTGCGTCCGCAATACCAACCTTCATTTTCAAGTTCGGAGCGTTCGCCGTTTGCTTGGCTTGCGCAGCAATCGCAGTGAGCTTCTACCGTTTCGATTTGTTGTGTTTTGGTTGCCGTGTTCATTTTTGT
>MWVV01000122.1_pt1 | contig 27564 bp, 28 predicted proteins | sample 1047281 | NCBI WGS metagenome assembly MWVV01 (sample SAMN06349986, study PRJNA376086) | soil metagenome | isolation source: PT-2 sample Antarctic (ecotone) soil | place: Antarctica | collected 2015-01-13 | reverse complement strand
AAGCGGCTGAATCTCGACAAGGTCGAAATGCTGATCGCACGCGCGCTGGGTTCGCGGCGAATGGAGCAGGAAAACCGCACGCTCGGGCAGCAAGTGGATGAGCGCTTCGGGCTCGAGAACGTGATTGGCGAAGCGCCCGCCCTGCGCGAAGTGCTCGATACGATCCGGCAGGTCGCGCCCTCTTCCGCGAATGTGTTGATCGATGGGGAAAGCGGCACCGGCAAGGAGCTGGCGGCGCATGGGATTCACAATCTGAGCCGGCGGAGCAAGGCGAAATTCGTCACGGTGCATTGCGCAGCGCTTTCGCCGACGTTGCTCGAGAGTGAATTGTTCGGACACGAGCGTGGCGCCTTCACCGGCGCCCATGAGCGGCGGATCGGCCGCTTCGAGCAGGCCAACGGCGGCACGATTTTCCTGGATGAAATTGGTGAGATCGACCAGAGCACGCAGGTCAAATTGCTGCGCGTGATCAGCGAGGAGCGCGCCTTCGAACGCGTCGGCGGCAATCAGCTTCTCCGCGCGGACGTTCGCCTGATCGCGGCCACAAACAAGGATCTCGCGAAGCTGGTCAAGGACGGGAAATTCCGCGACGACCTCTACTTCCGGCTCAACGTCGTGCATGTCACGATGCCGCCGTTGCGCGATCGCAAGGAGGACATCCCGCTCCTGGTGCGTGGATTCCTGCGGCACTTCCGCAAGCAGAACGAGAAGCCGCTTCTGGAATTGACAGCGGACGCCATGAACACGCTGCTGAATTACGATTGGCCGGGAAATGTGCGCGAACTGCGGACGGCGATTGAGCACGGGGTCGTGATGGCGAACGGCCCGAAGATCACGCTGCGCGAATTGCCCCTGAGCGTGCGCCAAGGCGCCGCCGGGAACCTGCCGAGCGGGTTCATGCCTTCGAAAGGGTGGGGTGAGAAATCCAGCCCGCTCGATCTGCATGAGACCGAACGGCGGCTCATTATGCAGGCCCTTGCCACCACGAGGGGAAACATCACCGCGGCGGCAAAGAAACTCGGCATCAGCCGGCGAACGTTGCACCGGAAAATTAACGAGATGAACGCCGAGAAAGAAACTGAACAGCACGACGGGACCGGATCTCCGATCCTGCCGGACAGCAGTGTCGATGGGTAGGCGCGGGCACGCTCCTCGGCAAGGAACGCGAAACGTGGGATGGCGTGCCCGCGCGAAATCGCGCGGAAATCCAAGGCGCGGAGCACCAGAAGCACGCACCAGTGAGGCCACTTATGCGTTTTCCGTTTACGAAGGAGGCGGAGGGCGTTTCTATTACGGGCGTGGCTCAGCCTAACAAACTGTTTGGAACCGATGGGGTCCGCGGCGTGGCGAACGTGGAGCCGGTCACGGCCGAGACGGCGCTGAAGCTGGGCCGGGCCGCGGCGCATGTCTTTACTCAACTGAATCCGCGGACCTTGCCGGCGGGCACACGCCCGAAGATCGTGCTCGGGAAGGACACGCGCCTTTCCGGTTACATGCTGGAGAACGCGCTCGTCGCCGGGATCACTTCTCTTGGAGTTGATGTGCTGGTGATTGGACCGCTGCCGACGCCGGGCGTGGCTTACATCACCCGCTCGCTCCGCGCGGATGCGGGCATCGTTCTCTCCGCGTCGCACAACTCCTACGAAGATAACGGGATCAAGTTCTTCCGGCACGACGGCTATAAACTGGATGACAAAATCGAGGATCAAATCGAGCAGCTCGTTTTCAGCGGCGAGATTGATTCGGTGCGGCCAACCGCAGGAAAAATCGGCCGCGCCACTCGAATCGACGATGCGCTCGGCCGCTACGTGGAGTTTGCGAAAGCGAGTTTCCCACGCGGGATGTCGCTCGAGAAAATGCGCATCGCCGTCGATGTGGCGAACGGCGCCGGTTACAAGTCCACCCCATGCATTTTGCGCGAACTGGGCGCCGATCTGACCGTCGCGCACGACCAGCCGAACGGGAGGAACATCAACAAAAAGTGCGGCAGCACTCATCCCGCCGAGATCCAGCGGATCGTGCGGGAGAGTGGGGCCGAAGTCGGGATCTCGAACGATGGCGATGCCGACCGGGTCCTGCTTTGCGATGAGAACGGCGAGATCGTGGACGGGGACGAGATTCTGGCGATCGCGTCCCTCGACTTGCTGCAAGCGGGCCGCCTGCGGGAAAACACCCTCGTGGCCACGGTCATGAGCAACTTTGGTTTGGACGAAGCCCTTTCGCTGGCGGGCGGGAAAGTCTTCCGCACGAAAGTCGGCGACCGTTACGTGATCGAGGAGATGGTGCGCCGCGATTTGAACCTCGGAGGCGAACAAAGCGGCCACATGATCTTCCGTGACTTCAGCACGACCGGCGACGGGATCGTGAGCGCGCTGCAAATTCTGCGCATCATGAAAGCAACGGGCAAACCGCTGAACGAGTTGAAACGTTGCTTGACGAAGTATCCACAGGCACAGCGGAACCTGCGCGTGAAAGAAAAGCCGCCGCTCGAGCAGATGCCCGACGTGATGAAGCTGGTCAGTGAAGCGGAACGCGCGCTTACCGGGAGGGGGCGCATCCTGCTACGTTACTCCGGCACCGAGCCGAAGATTCGGCTTTTGATCGAAGGACGTGAGGTGGCGCAGATCGACCAGCAGGCGAACCAGATCGCCGATGCGATTCAGACGGCGATTGGGGCAAAATGATGACTCTCGTCCGGACGCTTGAAGCGCTTCTCTTCAGCTCACAGAAACCACTGACCACGAAGGAACTGCTCGCGGCGGTGAAAGGCGCGGGCGACCAAGGCGAACTCATGCCTAACGAGTTCGCGAAGACCAGCGAAGCGGGAGTGGCGGCCGCCTTGGAGCAGATGAAGATTGAATTCATCGAGCAGAGCCGCGCGTTTCAGTTGATCGAAAAAGCCGAGGGCTGGCAGTTCGCGAGCGATCCCGCCTATGCGCCCTGGGTGCGGCAGCTTTTCCCGGTGGCCAAACCAGCGCGGCTCACGCCGCCTTCCTTAGAGACGCTTGCGATTGTGGCTTACCGCCAGCCGATCACGCGCGCGGACATCGAGGCCGTGCGCGGTGTCGCCGTGGACGGGGTGCTGCAGAGCCTGATGGAACGAGGCCTGGTGAAAATCGCCGGACGCGCCGAAGTACCGGGCCGGCCGTTGCTTTACGAGACGACGCAATTCTTCCTGGATCATTTCGGGCTGCGCACTCTGGATGAGCTACCGAATTCGGAAGAGCTGCGCCGCCGCTATTTGCCGACAGCGACAGTTCCTGCGGCGGCGGCGCCGCCAGCGGCTGAGGTTGCCGCAGAGTCCTCCGAAACTGAGAAGGAGGATGCGCTTTCCGATTCCGAACCACCGGCTCCGCAGGCCTAAACTTCGGCGACTTCGCGGCGAGGCTGCAAAGTGCGCCGCGGGATCGTCGTTCCGCCGTCCGTCAGTTCAATTTTCTTCATCTCGATTTTCACGAAACTGAGGATGACCGGTGCGAGAATAATGCCGGAGATCCCCATAAGCCGGTCGCCGATAAGCAAGGCGAGCAGCGTCAGCCACATGGGGTGATGAATCCGTCCGCCGATGATGCGGCTGTTCAGGAAATACTCCAGCTTATGAACCACGATGAGGAAAACCAGAGCCCAGCCCGCCAGCTTGGGCGAGATGGTGAAGGCGATGCCGATGATTACGGAGTTGCTGATGATGTTGCCGACGATGGGGAGCAACCCGCAGACGAAGGTGAGGATGATCACAACTGTCGCGTAACGCAATCCGCAGGCGAAAACGAAAATCGCGGTAAGCGTGGTGTTAATCGCGGAGATGATGAGCTGGGCGCCGATGACCGTTTCGAAGCTTCGATAGAATGAGCTGAAGCGTTCCTTGATGCGCGCAGTGTAGAACGAATAAAGGTTCAGCCGCGCGCGGCCTTTCTCGCGTTCCGGCTCGAAGTCAGGGTTCAGGAAAACCCCCACCGCGACAACCACACCGATGACGAGGAAAAGGAACTCCTTAGTCGCGACTTTGACGTAAAGACCGAGGTTGCCGAGCGCGTCGCGCACGCTATCAAGCGCGACGGTGCGCAAACTTTCCATGTCCGTAAACGGCAGCTCGACGCCGTGGACCTGGGCGTAGCGGACGACCACAGGTATCGCGGTTTCGACAATCTCCGGCAGAACGACGAGCGCCCGTTTCAGGAAGAAAACGAACCCGGAGAACGCCGCTGCAATGAGAATGAGGAAGAGCGCAACTGCAATCCACTTCCGGCCGCCGATGGCCAGCTTCGTGAGCGCAAAGTAGCAGAAGAGGGCCGCGACAAACGGGGTCGCGAGTTGAAGCACGGCCGCAAGGATGAGAACGGCCGCGAAAACGGCGTAGGAAATGGCGGCGGGTCGTTGCATCGTGCGTCGCGCAGCTTCACAGGCTGCGACTTCTCGCATAGTACCAGCGAATTCTGTTCCCGCTACGATGTTTCCCGATCAAAACGCGCGGCCGACGGCATTGACTTGCCTTCTTTATGACTGACCCTTCGTGCATTCTATGAAAAAGCTCGCGCGCCGTTTCGGAACGTCCTTGATCGCTGCGACTGCCATCTTCGGCCTGAGCGGATGCGGCAGCTATAACCGGCTGATCACACTGGAACAGAACGTGAACAAGAAATGGGCGGACGTGCAGTCAGTCTATCAACGCCGCGCAGACCTGATTCCGAACTTGGTCAATACGGTGTCGGGCGCGGCAAACTTCGAGAAGTCGACGTTGACCGAAGTCACAAATGCGCGGGCCAGCGTCGGGCAGGTGAAGTTGGACCCGAGCAAGGCGCCCACGGATGCGGCCCAGTTGGAGCAATTCCAGCAGGCGCAGGGACAGTTGAGCACGGCACTTTCGCGGCTCCTGGTCGTGAGCGAAAACTATCCGCAGCTTCGTGCGACGGAGGCTTTCCAGAATCTGCAGGCGCAACTCGAAGGCACAGAAAACCGGATTTCGGTCGAGCGGAATAGCTTCAACTCGGCCGTGCAAGAGTACAACACCGCGCTCGGACGGTTCCCAACCAACATGCTGAACAAGATGTTCGGCTTCCAGGCGCGTCCATTCTTCACCGCGCAGGCAGGGGCGGAAAGCGCCCCGGCCGTGAACTTCGGATCGTTCGGGAGTTCGCCGGCCCCGGTTGTGCCGGCCTTTACCCCCGCTCCTCCGCCAGCCGCGACACCCTAGCTGACGGCGCGGTGTCATCCTGAGCGGCCGCGAAGGGACCTCACATGTGGAGCTTGGATCATCTTTCCTTGTGCGATAGCGCCACCAGCCCGTGAGAGGTCCCTCGCTGTTTTTACAGCTCGGGATGACACCCGCACGACTGATCGCCGTTTTCGTCGCAGTCGCTGCAGTCGGATGCTCCGCTGCTGAGGTGATTCCGCCGAAACCGGCGGGTTATTTCAACGATGGCGCAGCGGTCGTTTCACAGGATGCGGCGCTTCGCTTCAACGAACAGCTCGCGCAGTTTGAACGGGAGACTTCGAACCAGGTGGTGGTCGCAGTCTATCGGAAAATGCAGAGCGACTCAGATCTCGCTGATTATGCCCAGCGAGTATTCCAAGCCTGGCAGATAGGGGACAAGATCAAAAGAAACGGCGTCCTCCTTCTGGTCTTCATCGAGGACCGAAAGATGCGAATTCAGACGGGTTACGGAGTGGAAGGCGCTCTCCCGGATGCCACCGCCTTCGACATCACCGAGAGACATATCAAGCCGAAATTTCGGGCGGGCGATTACGAAGGCGGTTTGCGCGAGGGCGTTGATCTGATCTTCAAGGCGCTGCTTGGTGAGTACAAGGGCACGGGCAAAACGGTGGCCGAATCCGGCGCGCAAACACGCGGCGGGGTCTCCTGTCTCGTCCTTTTCATCTTCGTAATTCTCTTGCTCATGATCGCTCGCAGTTCCCGTCGGTCGCGAACGCGCGGATGGGGATACTCGGGTGCGGGCGGACCGTTCATCGGCGGATGGGGCGGCGGCGGCGGCGGATGGTCAGGGGGCTCCTCGTCAGGCGGAGGTTTCAGTGGTTTTAGCGGTGGAGGTGGATCAAGTGGGGGTGGTGGAGCCGGCTCGAGCTGGTAAATCTTGAAATGCGATCAAAAGAATTCCTGAACCGATTGGATCACAAGCGCATTTCCGGCGCGATCGCTGCCGCAGAAGAAAGCACCTCAGGCGAAATCCGGGTCTTCATCCAACGTGGCGAGATCGGCGAGCCGCTGATTACCGCGGAGAAAAAATTCCAGGAGCTCGGGATGCACAGAACCGCCGGCCGTAATGCCATCCTCATCTTCGTGGCGCCACGCGCGCAGAAGTTCGCGGTCGTGGGCGACGAAGGAGTGCACCAGAAATGCGGGACCGAATTCTGGCAGAGCCTGGTCGACACGATGAGCCAGCAGTTCAAAAGCGAAAACTTCACCGACGCTCTTGTCGAAGCGATCCAAAGCGCGGGTCAGCTCCTGACGCAGCATTTCCCGCGACAAGGGGACGATCGCAACGAACTCTCTGACGATGTGATCGAGAGTTGATGACTCTTCGGATCACTTGCACCTACACTTTAACCTGCACCTGCACTCGTCCCTCGGCTTCAGACGTGTAAGTGCAGGTCCAAGTGTAAGTGCATGTCTGAGAGATGCGCGTCCGCTTGCATCTTCACCAGGCTGGTGTTGATTCCCCGTCCGCAGCGAGTTTTTACACGTTGCGCCGTTGGTCCCTGGGGTTCCGTCGCTGGACGCGAAGCCGTACTCGTCAGGGGGAACCCGGCGCTTGAAGGAGTTTCGATTTAAGATTTTCGACTTTCGATTGGTGCGCCGCAGTCGGCTTCAATCGAAAATCTAAAATCGACATTCGAAAATTAAAGAAGATGCCAGTCCGTTACGGTCGTTTTGAAATGCCGAAGACCCTCGTCAAGGACGAGCACGGCGCCACAGAAACTTACGCCCGCTTTATCGCGGAACCTTTCGAAGCGGGTTATGGGCACACGGTCGGAAATTCACTCCGCCGCGTCCTGCTTTCGTCCCTCGAGGGCGCAGCGATCACCGCGGTGAAGATCACCGGCGCGCAGCACGAATTCGCGACCTTGCCCGGTGTCGTGGAAGACGTCACCGACATCGTGCTGAACCTGAAGCGGGTGAAATTCAAAGCTGCGGAACATGAGCCGCGCAAGCTCTCGCTGACCGTGAACAAAGAAGGTGAAATCACGGCCGGCGACATTCAGGTCGTGCAGGGCTTCGAGGTCTTGAATCCTGACCAGCTTATCTGCACGGTCGACAAGAAGCATAAGTTTGACGCCGAGCTGGAAGTGCGCGTGGGCCGTGGTTTCGCGACCGGCGACGAGAACAAGCGGGCCGATCAGCCGATCGGCTTGATCCCGATTGATTCCATCTTCTCACCAGTGACCCGCGTGAAGTACGCGGTGGAAAACACGCGCGTCGGTCAGCGCACCGATTACGACAAGCTCATCCTCGAAGTCTGGACGGATGGCCGGCTCACACCGGATGATGCTTTGCTCCAGGCTTCCGCAATATTGCGCCATCACCTCGATGTCTTTGTGAATTTCAACGAAGACGTGATTGAGTTCGACGAAACGCCAGCCGGCGTGAGCGAAGAAAACATGAAGCTGAAGAAGCTTCTCAACATGAGCGTGAACGAGATCGAGCTCAGCGTCCGTGCCGCGAATTGCCTGAACAACGCGAACATCACGAGCGTGGGTCAGCTCGCGCAGAAAAGCGAAGCGGAGATGTTGAAGTACCGGAATTTCGGCAAGAAATCGCTCAACGAAATCAAGGACAAGCTGCTGCAGCTCGGTCTGGGACTTGGGATGAAATTCGACACCGGTCTGGTCGATATTCCGACCGCCGGCGGTGGGGACGTCGCAAGCCTGAACGGCGCAACCGAGATCGCCGAAGTTTAGTCCTGTTAGGCATTTAATTTCCAGGGAATCGCAGGATGAGACACCAAAAAAAGACGGTGAAGCTCGGCCGGACGGCGGAGCACCGGAAGGCGCTGCTCGCCAACCAGGTCTGCAGCCTGATCGAGCACCAGCGGATTAAGACCACTCTGGCCAAAGCGAAGGCCGTTCGCCCACTCGCGGAAAAAATGGTGACTCTCGGCAAAAAAGGTTCTCTGCACGCCCGGCGCACCGCGCTCGCGACGCTCCGGCAAGCCGGTGCAGTGAAGAAACTGTTCGACGACATCGCGCCGCGATCCGCAGCCCGGAACGGCGGCTACACGCGAATCGTGAAACTCGGCGCCCGAAAAAGCGATTCAGCCCCAGTCGCGTTCATCGAATGGGTAGATGCTCCGACCGTGGTCGAGGAAGCCGAGCCTGAAGAGAAGGGCAAAAAGGGCAGGGCCGCAAAGGGCAACACCGCTGTCTCTGAAGACAAGCCCGCAGGCAAGCGCAAGAAAGCCGCTACGGCAAAAGGTGGAGCGAAGACTAACGAGGAATAGGGCACTGCTTCAAACCGGGTGAAGTTTTGGAAGCGGCGGTCCTCTTGGCCGCCGCTTTTGTTTCTCTTAGAACGTGATTGAAGTCGCCGGCTGGGAGAACCTTCACCCGTTCCGAATCTGGAACGGGCATTTCCCAACGCCGGGCACTTAATCGCTGCGACCAAGCAAAGGGTTGCTCCATAAACCGTTGTGATCTGTCGTTTTACAGAAAGAGCGGATACGTGGCACAGGGTCTGCGATAGGAGTACGAGTAACTAAATACTCAACTACTCCAATGAAACCTACTTCTAATACCTACTCGCTCCTCGTTCACTCTGAAGAAAAGGGTCGTTCGATTTTCGAAGGCCTCGTCATCGGCGCGATTGTTGTCTGCACCGCCTTCACCGGCTGGCAGTTTGCCACGAGCTCGGTTGTTCTTCCGGGAATGGCCGCTACCAGCAAGAGCAGCCCTGCTCCCATCGTCGCGAAAGCTACTCCTGAACAGCCAACAGTCGCCGCGGACCGCGGTTAACGGAGGTTCACCTGCCGCGCGAGCCAATCCTACTTGGCCGATCGCGCGGCTTTCGATTCAGCCAAGGGACCATCGACGAGATGCAGGCGTAAACGAAAACGCGGACAGCTGACAGTGGAAACTCTCGTGCGCGACATCCGTTACAGCTTGCGCATGGTGCGCAACAATCCGGGCTTTCCGCTCATCGTCATGCGGAATGCTGCTCGCCGAACCTGCTTTACCGGTGAGTGCAACGGATACGGCCACGTTCGTCGCTCTTTCGACATTGCTCCTGGAGTGGGCGTTGCGCGCTTGCTAGCTACCGGTACGACAAGCAAGTGACGTGGACCCGATGGTCGCGCTGCGCGCACTCCTGGCAAGAGCTTGACAGGAACGGCGCCACTCTTGTGTCGCCGGCTGGAAAAGGCACTTCGAGGAGCAATTGAGGGATCCAGGTTGCCGGGCAGCGCTCTCATCCATGCTCCCGCCGGGCGAATGGACCATCTCGTCCTTCGGCAAACGTTTGGAGGAAGGAATTTGCAACCACGTCCAGTTCGAAAAGCGGCGAGAGGAGTGTCGCGGTTCCGCTTACCGGAGCTTAACAAGTTGCCAGTCGAGCTTTCCATCAGCGGCAATCTCCAGATACGCCGCGCTCGCGGGCGCGCCGCGATTCGGGCGGGTTACGCAACCGGGATTGAGGAAAAGGACCTCGCCGCGGCGCTCGTTGCGAGGAACGTGCGTGTGCCCGTGCAGCAAGACATCGATCTCTTGTGGCGGACGAGTTGGTGCGATGTGAATCAAGCGGAAGCGCACGCTGTTGCGCTGGAGGTCGATCACGAGAGGCCACTCCACCGTGTTGTCGCAATTTCCGCGGATGATCGTGACGGGCGGGCCGACTTCGCGGATCGCCTTCAGCAAACTCGGCGCGCAGACATCACCGAGATGCCAGATTTCGTCCACACCGGCTGCGAGTTCCTGCAGCTTCGGCGGAAGGTGATTGTGCGTGTCCGCGATAACGAGAACCCGAATTAATTCTGCCATTCGGCCAATCCTCGCACAAAGCGTATGCGACGCTGACGTTCTCTTCTGTACCCGGCGGCCTATGACCGCCGAGGACGCGCTGTCGCATCACGAGAACGAGAACGGTCCAAGTTGGACGATGAGCGGTCGCAGACCGCCGCTCAAGACCAGGAAGCTCCGTGCCGCACGTTGTGCGATGGGCAATCCGCGGTAGCTTCCGGCCGTGTCATTTAAAGACTTTGGCCTTTCGCCGGAGGTCGTCCGCGGAACCCAAGCAATGGGTTTCACCGACCCCACGCCGATTCAACATCGCGCCTTCCCCATCATTCTGGCGGGCAAGGATCTGATCGGCACCGCGCAAACCGGCACCGGCAAGACAGCCGCCTTCGCGCTTCCGATCCTCACGAATCTTGCGCGGCACGGTGCCTTCCGCTGCCTCGTGCTCGAGCCAACGCGCGAGCTGGCCGCACAAGTGGAAACCGCCTTTCGTGATTACGGACGCTTTACGAATTTGCGTGTTTCGCTCGTGCACGGCGGAGTCGGCTACGGCAAGCAGCGCGAGGAAGCGGCTGCGGGAACGGACATCGTCGTGGCGACTCCGGGGCGCCTCCTCGATCACCTCGGCCAGGGCACGATGCGGCTCGCGAAAGTGAATGTGCTCGTGCTCGACGAAGTCGATCGCATGCTCGACATGGGTTTTCTGCCGGATGTGCGTCGGATTGTGGAGCAAATCTCAACCGATCGGCAGACGCTGCTCTTTTCCGCCACCTTACCGCCCGAGATCGAGCGCCTCGCTGCCTGGGTCTTGCGCAACCCGGAGGTCGTAGAAATTGGCGCGCGCCGTTCGCCGGCCGAGACGGTGACGCACGCGGTTTACCCGGTCGCGGCGGAGCAGAAATTTGATCTGCTGATGGCGCTGCTCGAGCGGACGAACTTCGACAGCGCATTGATTTTCTCACGCACGAAACACGGCGCCGATCGGATCGCGCACAAGCTCAAGACCGGCAAACATTCCGTTGCCGTTCTACATTCAAATCGGACACAGCGAGAACGCGTCGAGGCGCTCGATGGATTCAAGAGCGGCAAGTACGAGATCATGGTGGCGACCGACATCGCGGCGCGCGGCATCGACGTCGCAGGCGTCAGTCACGTTATCAACTACGACGTTCCGGAGCATCCGGAGGATTACGTGCATCGCATCGGCCGCACCGGGCGTGCGCAAAAGGTGGGCGACGCCTTCACTCTGATGAACGGCGAGGAACTCGGATCGTTGCAGGCGATCGAGCGCTTTGTTGGTCAGAAGATACCGCGGCTCAAGCTCGAGAACTTTCCCTATCTTTATACCGCGCTCTTCGAACCAGAGTCTGTCACGGGCAGTGGTAAACGCGCCATCGGCGGAGGTCGCACTCACGGCGGCTACTCGTACGGGCGGCGCCGGCGGTAGTTCGAACGCATCCCCCTGGGCCGAGGATGTGAATAGCGACCGGGGATCGGTGGAGGAAGGAAATCATCCACAAATCACCTGTCACCAGTTACAACTACGCTTGATCGGGCCGCACCCTTTTTCTATCATCGCGGCGATAACCGATGTCACTTGTCTTTGAACGCATCCAGACGGAAGGAATCGCGGAGCTTTCGTATTTGCTGGGCGACGATGAGGAAGGAACCGCCGCCGTCTTCGATCCGACCCCGGACGTCGACAAATACATCGAGCTGGCGCGGGAGAAGAATGTCTCCATCACCCATGTCTTCGAGACGCACATTCACGCCGATCTCATAAGCGGTGCGCGGGAGCTTTGCGCGCAAGTCGATCTGGCGAAAATCTACGTAAGCCATGAAGCGGGCGCGCAGTACGGCTTCGAAACCGAGAAGCTGCACGACGGCGATACGTTCACGTTCGGCGACACCCTCCTGACAGTGCGGCATACTCCAGGCCACACGCCAGAGCACATCAGCTTCGAGGTTGCCGAAAAGCTGCAATTCGACGACGTGGAGGAGTTCACGGATTACGCGCTGCGGACCGCGCCACCAGTTCCCACCTACTATCCGCGCATGAAGAAAATCAACGCGGAGGGGCCGAAAATCATCGGTCATCTTCCGCGGGTGGCGGCGTTGCCGGCGCAGGCCTTCAAAAGGGCGATAGAGGAGAAAAAAGGAGTGCTGGTCGATACGCGCTCGATGCGCGCGTTCGGTGGCGGTCATATTCCGGGCGCGCTCAATATCGGCGGTTCGCCGTCGCTCTCGATTTGGGCCGGTTGGCTGCTCGATCCGCAAGACGCAGTGCTCCTTGTCCTGGAGAACGACAACGCGGTTCACGATGTAGTGAAGCTCTTCGTCCGGACCGGCTACACGAAGTTCGCCGGCTATCTCGTCGGCGGAATTGAAACCTGGGAATCGGCCGGTTTTCCGATTGAGGAGATCCCGCAGCTCAGCGTGCATGATCTCCAGCGCGACGGAAAAGATTTCCAATTGCTCGATGTCCGCGGGCCCGGCGAGTGGAAGCACGGCCACATTCCGGCGGCGCAGCATTGTTTTCTGCCGGAGCTGCGGGAGCGAAGCGCAGGACTTGATAAAACGAAGCCGACAGCGGTTTATTGTGCGAGCGGTTATCGTGCGAGTCTCGCAGCAAGTATTCTGAAGCAGGAGGGGTTCGAGAAGATCCACAACGTTCCCGGAAGCTGGCAAGCCTGGAAAAAAGCCGGATTTCCGGTCGAACGGTAAGGACGCCGCGCCGCGGTCTCCGAGCGGAGCTGCTGTTCGTTGATCACCAATTGCGGCTCCCGTTGCGATTCCGTCTTGCTTAAAAAATCGCCGCTCGCTTTTCTTCAGCACGGATGCCCGGCGAATTCCTCGACCAGATTTTCGTCGGTGCGAAGCGATACATCCTCTCTTTTTTCGTCGGCGCACCGGAATGGCTGGTTCGCCTCGTTTCCAGCCTCATTACCATCCTGGTTCTGATTCACGTTTTTCTTGGGCTCTTCGCCCTCATGTCCGTGCTCGAGCGCAAGATTCTCGCGCGCATCCAGAATCGTCTTGGCCCGAATCGCGTGGGTCCATTCGGCCTCCTCCAGCCGGTGGCCGACGGAATCAAAATGTTGATCAAGGAAGACATCGTCCCGGCGCGCGCCGACAAGGTCGTGCATTTCCTTGCGCCAATCATGGTGGCGGCGCCCACCATTCTAGCCCTCGGAGTGATTCCATATGGCCGGAACATGACGCCCTTCGCGATCGATGGCGGCATCCTGTTTTTCTTCGCGGTCGGCTCCGCTACCGAACTCGCCGTCTTCATGGCGGGCTGGGGCAGCAACAACAAGTTCTCCATGCTCGGCGCGATGCGCGCGATCGCGCAGATGGTCAGCTACGAGCTGCCGCTCATTCTCTCCGTCCTCCCGGTCGTAATGATCGTCGGTTCGCTTTCCCCGGATGCGATCGTCGCGGCGCAAAGCGGTTACTCGTTAGGCGTGATTCCGCATTGGTTTGTCGTCACGCCCTGGGGTGCGGCCGGCTTCCTCTTGTTCTTCGTCTCGGGTCTGGTCGAATCGAACCGGACGCCCTTCGATGTCCCGGAAGGTGAATCGGAAATCGTGGCCGGACATATGACGGAATACTCCGGGTTCAAGTACGCGACCTTTTTCCTCGCGGAATACTTCGGGATGTTTGCCATCAGCGGCCTGGCCGTGACGCTTTTTCTCGGTGGCTGGAACGCACCGTTTGCGCCGCTTCGGTTCATTCCGTCCTACGTTTGGTTCTTCGCCAAGCTCAGCACGCTTCTTTTCGTCTTCATCTGGATTCGCGGAACGCTGCCGCGCATGCGCGTAGATCACGTGATGAACTTCGCCTGGAAGTTCATGCTGCCGATGGCCTTCGCCTGCATTCTCGCCGCGGCCGTCTGGCATTATCAAGCGGGCGGACTTAGCGGCTGGATCTGGTCGCTCGCGATCGTAATCATCTGCTACCTCGCGCTCTCGCGGATGCTCGAGACGCAGAAGAAATTTGCGCCGCGCACTTACCGCTTCGCCGAATGAGCGCTGCCGCACTTATCGTCATCGCAATAGTGATGCTGGCCGGCGCGATCGCCGCCGCGTTGTTGCCGCGTCTCATCCAGGCCGCGCTCTGCCTGGTCGTCGCCTTCTTCGGCATTGCCGCTCTCTACTTCTTGTTAGGCGCGGAGTTCGTTGGCCTCGTGCAAGTCTTCGTCTATGTCGGTGCCGTCGCGGTGCTCATCGTCTTTACGATTCTGCTGACGCGCCGCGACAGCGAGAAAGAGCGCGTTTTCAACTGGAGCGGAGTGCTCCTCGCACTGGCTGTCTTCGCTGCGCTGCTCTGGGCGATCTTCGGCACACCGTCACTCGCCGTCGCCGCGCCCGCGGTTGAACCACTCAGCGTCCGTCGCATCGGCGAGGTGCTGATGACCGATTACGTCTGGCCGCTGCAATGTGTTGGCCTTCTCCTGACCGCGGCCCTGCTCGGTGCGCTCGTCCTGGTGATGGAGGAACGGCGTTGAGGCGCCGGTCTCCGCCCAGGGAAGCGCACGCTTCCAGCGTGCGCTCCCCAATCCGCATGGCGCGGGAATCATGAGACCGACACTCCAACTGGTTCTCATCATCTCCGCTGGATTGTTTTCGATCGGCTTGCTCGCGGCCCTCAGTCGCCGCCACGCGATTTTTATCCTCATTGGCATCGAGATGATGCTCGCGGCTGCGAACATCAATTTCGTCGCGTTCTGGCGTTTCGCGCCGCCGCCGCAACCGCCCACCGGCGTGATGGTCGCCATCTTCGCTATCGCCATCGCCGCCGCCGAAGCCGCGGTGGGCCTTTCGCTCGTCATCGCCGTTTACCGCCATTACCGCACGACCGGCGTCGACCAACTGGACCAGCTCAAAGGATGACCCTCTAAATCGTGCTCGTGCTCCTGATCGTGCTCGTAATCGCCGCATGACAACGTGGATCGTCACCAATCTTTGGTTGATTCCCGCGGTGCCGCTCGCCGTCGCCCTCGCAATCCTGAACCTGAACGGTGCCCGCCGCAGACCAGCCGCTGCGCTCGCCATCTTTGGACAGCTCGGTGCCTTCGGCCTTGCCCTGATAGCTTTTCTGCAAACACTCAGCGCTCCAGGCTTTCGCGCGTTTCACAACTTCACCTGGTTCACCTTCGGTGATCAGGCCATCCGTCTTGGCTGGCTCCTCGATCCGCTCACCGCGGCCATGCTGGTGATGATCACGTTTGTCGCGCTTTGGATTTTCGTCTTCAGCGTCGGCTACATGGCGCACGACAAGAACTACACGCGGTTTTTCGCGTACCTGTCGTTCTTCACTGCGGCGATGCTCGGCGTCGTGATTGCGAACAGCCTGCTCCTCCTTTTTGTCTGCTGGGAACTGGTCGGGCTCGCCTCATATCTGCTGATCGGCTTTTGGATTGAGAAGCCGAGCGCGGCGGCCGCAGCGAAGAAGGCCTTCATCACTACGCGCATCGGCGACATCGGGTTCTTCCTGGGAATACTCTGGCTTTATCGAAGCAGCGGAACGCTGCTCTTCTACGATGATGGTGGTCGCGGTTGCCTGGAAGGCGCGGCCCTCGTCGCGCTCGGCGCCAGTGCCACTTCCATCGCATTGCTGATTTTCTGCGGCGCGGTCGGGAAATCCGGCCAATTCCCGCTGCACGTCTGGCTGCCCGACGCGATGGAGGGTCCGACGCCGGTCAGCGCCTTGATCCACGCCGCCACCATGGTTGCGGCCGGCGTTTTTCTCGTGGCGCGCGTCTATCCGATCTTCTCGTTAGGCGCAGTTCAGGGCGTCACGACTTCGCTGACGGTTGTGGTCTGGATCGGCGTGATCACGGCTTTGCTGGCGTCGCTCATTGCCGTCGCGCAATACGACATCAAACGCATTCTGGCCTACTCCACCGTCTCACAGCTCGGCTTGATGATGGTCTCGTTAGGGGTGGGCGGCGTGGCCGCCGGGATCATGCACCTGCTGGCGCACGGATTTTTCAAAGCACTGCTCTTCCTCGGTGCCGGTTCCGTCATTCACGGCACCCACCACGAACAGGACATCCGTAAGATGGGAGGACTGCGGGGCATTATGCCACTGACCTTTCTCACCTATGCGATCGGCATGATGGCACTGAGCGGTGTGCCGCTTTTCTTTGCCGGCGCGTGGACGAAAGAAGAAATCCTGCACGCCACCTCGCATTGGCCGGCCTCGCGGCTGCCGCATTACCTCATGATGGGCGGCGTTGTTCTGACCTCGCTCTATATGACGCGGCAGATGATCTACGTCTTCTTCGGGCAGCGCCGCGCCGCGTCCGAGCGTGCGCACGAAAGCCCGCGCGTGATGACGTTGCCCCTCCTCGTTCTCGCGGTCTGCACCATCGGCCTCAGTATATTCCTCACTCCAGCGTGGCCGTGGTTGCACGAATACCTCAGCGGCACTGTGGCGCCGGTGGAGTTCGGGGGATTACTTCAACCGATGCTCTTCGTCTCGCTCACCCTCGTCGCGGCTGGCGTCGGTCTCGGAGTCGTGATCTACCGGCGGGTTGACCAAGCCGACCCGCTGCAACGCGCACAGCCCATCGTCTTCAGTTTTCTCGAGAACAGGATGCGGCTCGATGAGCTCTACGCCCACACGGTAATCGCGTTTGCTCGTGGCGCAGCACGCGCCTCCGATTGGATGGATTGCTGGATCTGGGATGGGATCGTCCGCGGAGCCGGTAACGTCGGACAGCTCCTCGGCCTCGTGACCAAGGGTGTTGATGAACGCGGCATCAACGCCGGGGTGGATGAAGGCGTGACCGGCACGCGCAGCCTTAGCCGATTCCTGTCCGCAGCGCACTCGGGTCAAGTGCAGCGATACCTCGGCGGCGTCGCAGTCGGGATGCTGGCGCTGCTTCTTCTTTACGCGTGGCTGGGATGATCACCGCGCTCATTCTCCTTCCGCTCGCCGGCGCGCTTTGCGTGAGCGTTGCGCGACCGAATCACGCGCGCGCCATCGCCCTGGTGTTCAATGCCCTTACTGCGATTCTCGCGCTGGCTTTGTGGCGGAACTTCGACACCGCTACAACTGGTCTGCAGTTCGCGGAGCGCCATCTCTGGATTCCGTCGATCGGCGCGGAATATCTCGTCGGCCTGGACGGCTTGAGCCTGCTGCTCGTGCTGCTGACCTCGATCATCTTCCCGTTCGCGCTCCTGGCGCAACGCGGAAGCGGCGGGCTCTGCGCCCTGATGCTCGTTACGCAGGCCGCGCTTTACGGCGCCTTTACGGCGCAGAACTTCGTTCTCTGGTTCCTTTTCTACGAGATGAGCCTCATTCCCTCATTCCTCCTCATCAAGCTTTGGGGCGGTGAGAAGCGGGACCGCGCTGCGACGAAGTTCTTTGTTTATACCTTTCTCGGCAGCGTCGCGATGCTGCTTGCCTTCCTCGGAATTTACCTCGCGCGCGGCACGTTCGATTTCAGCCAACTGACCGAAGTTGGGAGAGGCGGTGGGGTCCTGACCGGCAGGATGGCCTGGCTCAGTTTCGCCGGAATTTTCCTGGGTCTCGCGGTCAAGGTCCCGCTCTTCCCGTTCCACACCTGGCTCCCCGACGCGTACGAAACCGCGCCAACCGGAGTCTCGATGGTGCTGACTGGCACCCTCTCGAAGATGGGGGTCTACGGATTCATCCGTCTGCTCCTGCCGTTATTCCCCCACGAGTGCAAGCTGGCGGGTCCATGGCTGCTCGGTCTCGCGGTCTCCTCGATCATCCTCGCCTCACTGGCCGCCTGGGCGCAGCGCGATCTGAAGCGGATGGTCGCCTATCTTTCGATCAATCACCTCGGCTACTGCATGCTGGGACTTTTTGCGATCAGCGCCACAACTGGAGAGGCGATGATCGATACGCAGGCGGCCTTGAGCGGCGTGTTCATGCAAATTTTTAACCATGGCATCACAGCCGCGGCGCTCTTCTATTGGGTGGGCCTGCTCGAAGAACGCCGCGGGTCGCGCGACATCGACGACTTTGGAGGCTTGATGCAACGCGCTCCGCTCTTCTGCGGCTGGATGGCGGTGGCGATGTTCTCCTCGTTAGGCCTGCCAGGGCTGAACGGGTTCATTGGTGAATTCCTCATCTTCAAGGGTTCGTTCGCGGCGGCAGCGGCGTTTACGTCTGTCGCCATTTTCGGCCTCCTCATCACCGCGATTGTTTTCATGCGCGCGATGCAAGCCCTTTTCAGCGGACGGTGCGGGGCAACCTGCGCAGCATTTCCGGAGCTGCGGTTGAATGAGAAGTTCGTCATCGTTCCCGTCACGCTGCTCATGTTTGCTGTCGGCATCGGACCGCAATTCGTTTTCGATATTTTTAACAGCACGGTCGCGCGGATGGCACAGCTGTTTGCCTGATGGAGACGGTATGAGCAAGGACATCGTGCCCGTTGAGCCAATCGCTCGCAGAATCCTCATTCTGCGCAAGGAACGGGTGCTGATCGACGCCGACCTAGCGAAACTTTATGGAGTTACCACAGGGAATCTGAACAGGGCAGTCAGTCGCAACCGCGATCGTTTTCCTGAAGACTTCATGTTCCGGCTGACCCGCGAAGAAGCGCAATCTTTGATATGCCAATCTGGAATATCAAAAGGACGCGGTGGTCGGCGCGCGCTGCCGTACGCCTTCACGGAGCAGGGCGTGGCGATGCTCTCCAGCATTCTGAAAAGTGGGCGCGCTATAAAGGTGAACATCGCGATAATGCGCGCATTCGTGCGCCTGCGCGGAATGCTTGAGGCAAATCGGGAGCTGGCGAGAAAATTCAACGAACTGGAGAAACGCGTTGGCAAGCACGACGAGGAGATCGGCGCGATCATCGAAGCGATCCGGCAGTTGATGAGGCCTGCGACAAAAACGACGCGCGAGATCGGGTTCCATGTTCAGGAGAAATCGCCGCGCTACCGAACGCGCAAAGTCCGATGATCGCCTGGACGATTTACCTCACGTTTGCCGGCGCGTTTCTCGCACTCCTCTTCCCCCGCCGCCTTGCGCGCTGGATCGCTCTCGCGACCACCGCCAGCGGTCTTGCCATCACCGTTGCGATGTTTTTCTGCGACGACTTCGACCTGCGCACCTTCGAAACAGTCGTGCGCGCGCCCTGGGTCCCTGCTCTCCGAATGGAATATCACCTCGCACTCGACGGCATCAGCCTCACCCTCGCTCTGGTCACCGCTCTCACCGCAGTCTCGGCCGTCCTTTTCTCCTGGGACGTGGAGCATCGGCCTAACGAGTTCTTTTTCTGGCTGCTGCTCGTCGTAGCCGGTTCCTTCGGCGTCTTCCTGAGCGCGGACCTCTTCCTCTTTTTCCTCTTCTATGAACTCGTTATCGTGCCGAAGTACTTCCTGATCCTGATCTGGGGATCAACCAATAAGGAATACGGCGCGATGAAGCTGACGCTGTATTCTTTTCTGGGCGGCGCGCTCGTCTTCATTGGAATTCTCGTGGCCTATGTCGCCGCGGGTTCGCTCGACCTCCAACAGCTCGCGCAGTTCCCATTCTCGCCGCAACTGCAAAGATGGGCCTTTCCTGTCTTGTTCCTCGGCTTCGCCATTCTTGCCGGTATCTGGCCACTGCACACGTGGGCGCCGACTGGCCACGTCGCCGCGCCGACTGCCGGCTCGATGCTCCTCGCCGGGATCGTGATGAAGCTCGGTGCTTACGGCGCGTTGCGCGTCGCGATGAACATCTTCCCGGAAGGGTTCGCGCTCTGGCGCAATTGGATCGCCGTCCTCGCCGTGTTCGGCATCGTCTACGCCGCCGCGGTCGCGTTGCGCCAGCGCGACCTGAAATTTGTCATCGGCTATTCGAGCGTGAGCCACATGGGCTTTGTCCTCCTCGGTCTCGCGACGGGCAGCGCCCTCGGCGCTTCCGGTTCCGTGCTGCAAATGTTTTCGCACGGCGTGATCGGCGCCCTGCTCTTCGCCGTCGCCGGACGCATGATCTATCCACGCACACACACACGCGACCTCGATCAGCTCTCCCCGCTGCGACTTTATCGCGCCATGCCGTTTGCCGCCTTCACCTTCGTCGTTGCTTCGGCGGCGTCGATGGGCATCCCGGGTTTCAGCGGATTCGCCGCGGAGATCACGATCCTGATCGGCGCCTGGAAGGCGTTTCCCGTCGCGGTCTGGATCACGGGCGCCGGCATGGTGCTCGTAGCTGCGTTCACCCTGCGCGCATTGATCAAGAGCTTTTTCGGTGAAACTACGTCGCCTGCAGAGACGCCCGCAGCCGAAGCAACGCCTACGCTCGCGCCAATCACTCTCCCGGAAAAACTCGGAGCCGGTCTGCTCATGTTCGCGACGTTCGCGGTGGGGCTTTACCCGAAGCTGCTCCTCGACCGGATCACGCCCGCGGCGGAAGCAATGCGCTTTCTCCAGCCATGAAATACCTGGAGCTCCTCCGGCTGGCTTTTCCCGAGGCGCACGTAGCCGGGACAGCAATGCTCATCCTGGCGCTCGGCCTAACGAGACAAAACCGGAACGCCGGCGCGACGATCTTCCCGGACCGCCGTCGGAGGGAAGGTAATCCATCGGCAACGAACATCTGCTCCATCGTCGCCGCGCTTGGGCTCACCTTCGCCATCATCTCCGTCCTGCGCCTGCCGCCAACCGCCACCTTCTCCGGCGGCATGCTCGTGATCACGCCTTTCACGTCTCTTTTCAAAATCATCTGTCTTGTCCTTGCACTCTTCACCGTCATTCTCGTCCGCACCGGCAAAGCGGCCCGGAACCAGCCCGAATATCTCGCCATCATTCTGCTCGCGACCGTCGGTCTGATGCTGCTCGTCGGGAGTGAAGAGCTTCTCATGATCTTCATCGGCCTGGAGCTCACCGGCCTTTCGCTCTATGTCCTGACCGCGTTCGATAAAACCGATCAACGCTCCGCCGAAGCAGGTCTGAAGTATTTTCTCTTCGGCAGCACCGCGAGCGCGTTCACCCTTTTCGGGCTCAGCCTCATCTACGGAATGACCGGGACGACCATGCTGCCGGCGATCGCCGAAAAGGTCAGCGCCGCACCTCTCTCGCCACTGCTCTTCGCTGGGATTGTCATGACGCTGGTCGGCTTCGCCTTCAAAGTCGCGGCCGCGCCGTTCCATCTCTGGGCGGCCGACACCTATCAGGGCGCGCCGGTGGCGAGCGCTGCGTTCATCGCGTCGGGCTCGAAGGTGGCCTCGTTCGTGGTGCTCGGGAAGCTGGTGCTCGTGGGGCTCGCGCCGTTGCACGGGAACGCCGGCTGGCACGCGCTGATCATCGGCTGGATGCCGGTGCTCGCGGCGATTTCCGCCTTGTCCATCCTCGTCGGCAATTTCGTTGCGCTCGTCCAAAAAAATTTCCGCCGGCTGCTCGCCTATTCCGCAGTCGCGCATGCCGGCTACACGCTGCTCGGTCTTCTGGGCGGCGGACCCGAAGGTTTCACCGCCACACTTTTCTACAGCACCGTTTATGCTTTCACGCTCCTAGGCGCTTTCGGCGTGATTTCCCTGGTCCGACAGGAGACCGGTGGCGATGATCTCGAGGATTTTGCGGGACTCCGAACCCGTTCGCCGTTGCTCGCCGCGTGCATGACGATCTTCATGCTCTCTTTAGCCGGTCTCCCACCCCTGGCCGGCTTCTTCGGCAAATTTTATCTCTTCAGCGCCGCAATGCGTGCGGGCGAAAATCAAGGGCTGCTCTGGCTTGTGGCGCTGGCGCTCTTTGGCAGTCTGGTCTCGCTCTACTACTACCTCATCGTTTTAAAGATCGTTCTGCTCGAACATCCCGCGACATCCGCAGGCATGATGCGCGTCAACCTGCTTCAGCGGATCTCCGTCGGCCTGCTCGCGCTCCTTGTTCTGTTCCTTGGCCTCATGCCGGAACCACTCGTCGCACGAATTAGCGCCTCGTTGCCTTAAATCCGCGCCTTCCTGGCATGGCAATGGTTTGCGGCATTAGCTTGACCGCGCCTGACGTGTTTGCGAAAACCACGCCATGAATAATCTCCTCCGATTCCGCAAAACTGCGCTGCGAGTCGTCGCAGCTCTCCTTGCAACTACGCTGGCGTTGCCCGGATTCGCGCAAGACGAAACAAAGGTGAGTGCAGCGGCGGGCGCGGCGAGCGCTGGCCAACCGGACGAAGCCGAGATGATGAAGCAAATGATGGAGCTCGCCAAACTAAACGAGAACCACAAGCTCCTCGGTGAGCTGGTCGGCACTTGGACATTCACAAACAAAATGTGGATGAACCCCGATCCAAACGCTGCACCCGTCGAGTCGAAAGGGACCGCGGTCAGAAAGCCGGTGATGGATGGGCGTTATTTCGTGGTCGAAGTCACGGGAAAAATGCCCATGCCGGGGCCGGATGGCAAAACGAAGGAGATGGATTTCAGGGGCATGGGCACCGAGGGCTATGACAACGTGAAAAAGAAGTTCGTCGGCACCTGGGTAGATAACATGGCCACCGGCGTCATGGTCTCGGAAGGCACCTACGATCCCAGTGCGAAAACATTCACCTATGAGGCCGATTGCGAACTAATGCCGGGAATGAAGACCCACGTGCGAGAAGTGATCAAAGTGGTCGATAAGGATCACCACACCTTCGAGTGGTATGACAACAGCCGCGGCCCGGAAGCGAAGATGATGGAGATTAGCTACACGCGTAAGAAATAGCGGCGCTCTTGCGGATTCAAGCGCTGACCGGCCCTTGCGCCAGAAGGATCGCTGCGCGACGGCACTGCGCGCGGCCACGTCGCTATTTGCCGATTCGATGCTATACTCAACGATGGCGAAACAATCCGGGGCTTCTTTCAGTCGTCGCGCCCCCGACAATATTACCGAAGAGTTGGTGGCCGTGCTCTCGTCCAAGGCTTCGTTCGAATTCAAGCCGCTCTTCGACATCGTTCTCCTCAACTTGCGCGAGCGAAATGCCGCCAGTGGCGGCGAAGAAATGCTCCGCCTGCGCGCCTATGAGAAACTGCAAGGACTCGTTAGCCAGGGAGCCGTCGACCGGAAGGTGACGGGCGCCGTGAAAAAGTACAAAGGGGTCGCCGCGCGCCTCGCCGTCCTGAGTGCGGAGCAGAAAGTGTTGCGCACGGAGTGGGACCAGCGCGCTCTCGCCAAGGCTGCGGCTGCGAATTGATTTCTCGTTAGGCGCTTCCTCCTTCCTTCGTCGCAGGAAGGGGCGTTCGCCTTCAGGGGATCTAGGCGAGCTCCCTCTGAGGAAACGGAACGCCGAAAGTAGCGCGCGGTCTCCAGCCTTACGACTTACAGGCGAAGCGCTGAAGAGCGCTTCGTGTCGGCCAGGGTCTCGCTTATCGCGGCCCTTGCAATTACCACTTCAGCGGACTATGACTCCGTCTCGATGGTTCGAGCGAATTGTCGGGAGCGCTTCACGGCTGCTGATTTTGATTTCGTCGTGCGCACGCTCGCGCGCTTGCAGTCCGACCATGTCTCGCTGGTCGATCTCTTGGCCGATGCGGAGACGCGCGACTTGATTATTGATCACCCCCGGCTCGTCGAGAGCATCCTGACAAACGTGCGGCATCTCGCGATCTCGCCCCAGTTTTACTTCTACGTCCTTGCGCGTCACGTCCTTCGGCAGGCGGGAATTAGCGGCCGCAAGCTGTGCGATTATGTCGCCTCACTCCTCGAGACCTTCTCGCGCATCAGTCACCTTGCAATCCCGCACGGGGCCGAGGAAGGCGGCCGGCAATATCTCTCCGACATGTTGCTCGCGCTGACCAAAGCCACGCCGGAACAGACTTTTCTCCTGCGCGCGCATGTCGGCAATTACTCGCTTTTTCTCAGCGGGATCTTTCATGAAAATACGAAACGCCGCACGCTGCGGGGCGGACCTGACCTGAAGTTCTACGAGCAGATCGGGCGCACGAATTATCAACTCGTCGCCTCCCATGCCACCGCGCGCCGCTGCGAGCTGAACGATGTCTACGAAGAACTGGCCGATCGGTTTCACGACGTGCGCCTCGCTTTGAATCAGCTTTCCGAGCAACTGCTGAATCTGGATGATGCCTCCTCGCCCCTGGTCCTGTGAACGAAACGCTCTTCAGCCAGATCCAGCAACTTTTTGAGCGCACCTACGCGCAGGTTGGGATCAACCTGGAAGATTGCCTGATCGATCGGGCACGTTGTGCGCAGCTCACCAAAGCAGCCGATGCTTCAGCGCGGGAACTGAATGAACTGGCGCGCACCTTTCTCCGTCGGGCCGACGATCAGCTTTACGTCGGGATCTACTATTCTCGCTGGTTGATCGAACAACTCGAGCGCCACGATCCGCGCTCCGGGTTGAACGACGCCAACATCCGCTCGCTCATCGCCTTTGTGGAAGAGATCAACCACGCGTTGCATGCCGCGCTCCAGTTCAAGCTGGGCGAACGTGAGATTTACTCAGAAGAGTACGCCCGCAATCTCGAACTGCAGGCGCAGGTCGACACTTACCTCGTGCTCCTCCTTTTCGTCGCGTTCTTCCGCAAGACGCAAAAAGTTTCGCGGACCGATCGCCGCTGGTTGCGCTTTCACCTCTTCGCCTCGCAAAATCCAGGCGCGTTCCACGATCCGAATCTGCGTGGCCGCTACCTGGAAACGAGCGGACTGGCCGCGAGCTACACGGAGTTTCTCGACACGCTCAATGGCATGCGTCGCCTTGATGAGATCCGGGTCTTCCGTTCGCTCGATTACGGAGCGAAGAAGGCGCGCGTCCTCGCCCTCACCGAGGGCTCCAGCGGCAGTTGCTCTCGTTAGGCAGAGCGGAGTCGCAGTGTTGCGCCATCGTCCGGCGGAAGGGTTGTTCGCGTCACGGTTTCTTTTTTCCGGCAGCTTCCGCCTGGATGGCCGCCTGCAATTCCGGAAGATGTTCCTGCACGCGCTTCTGAGCCATCTCCGCGCCTTTCTGGAGCAGCGCCGGCATTTTTTGCACCGTCTTGCGGCCGAGCGGTGTCTGATAAAAGGCGGTCAGCTCTTTCAACTCCGGCTCCGTGAATTCGCTCGTGTAGATTTTCACCAGGTCGTCTTTCATGCTCGCCCAGCTCATGTACTTGCCGAGAAAGGCTTTCATCTGCGTCTGATACGCAGCGATCGCGGGGTTTTGTTGGACCTGCATTTGCAACATTTGATCAACCGACTGGCCCATCAACTTTTCCATGTCCATCAGATTGAGGAGCGCTTCGGCCGCGGCGCGATGACTCGCTTCATCGGCGCGGGCGGTGAGAGGTTGGAGGAATGCAATGGTGGCGCAGAGAACGACAGTGAAGAACGATTTCATGGTCGTGATGCTGCATCGCGTCGCGGCGAAGTTCAAGACGCAAGCTGACGCGCGTCTTTTTCCGCGCCCGAAAGCAAGTTCTGTTTGTCGATGCGCACGGCGGTCGTTATAGATCGAGCATGTTCAGCCTCACCCTGCTCGGAAGTGGCAGCGCCGGAAATGCGGCGCTGATCATGACCGAGCACTGTCGGCTGCTCGTCGATGGAGGACTAAGCGCGCGTCAGCTTGTCCAGCGTCTCGCTCTCTGCGGCGTGGTGCCGGAGCAACTCGATGGCGTCCTTCTCACGCACGAACATGGCGACCATGTCTGCGGGCTGGATGTGCTTTGCCGCAAGTTTCACGTCCCGATTTACTGCAACTCTCTGACCGCGGAAGCGATCCGGTGCGGCCCGCTCGCCGCGCATCGTAATTGGCGGCTCTTCCGCACCGGCGCGGAGTTTGCGATCTGCGATATCACCGTGCAGACGTTCCCGGTGCCGCACGACGCGGTGGAGCCGGTCGGTTACGCCTTCCATGCCGGACGCGCCGGGCTCGGGTTCATCACCGATCTCGGTTATGCGACGAAGATGTTAGTCGAGCGTTTGCGCCAGGTGCACACCCTCGTGATCGAGACGAACCACGACGAGAAACTTTTGCAGGCGTGTCAGCTTCGTCCCTGGCCGGTGAAACAGCGGATCATGTCGCGGCACGGGCATCTTTCAAACAACGCCGCGGCGACGGTCATCGAGCAATTGTTGCCGGGGAAAATTGAGCGCGTCGTGCTTGGTCATCTCAGCCGCGATTGCAATACGCCGGAGCTCGCGCGCAATGCCGTGCAGGCGTTGCTCACGCGGCACGGCGGAAGACAGGTGGAAGTATATTGCGCAGTGCAACGCGAGATCAGCTCCCGGTTTCGTATCGGCGCGACGGTCGCCGGAGCGTTCCAGGCGTCGTTCGACGAGTCCTTCTTTCCAAGCATTCGTCTCGAGGAAGCCGCCATTCGCGCCGCATGACGATCCGCGACGCGGCGGAAGCAGATCTTCCGGCGTTCGTGGAGATCTCCACGGCGCCGTCGCGACGCGCTTGGCCGCCCCTGTGCTGGAGCCGGTGTCGATAGACGAACCGGCGGGAATGGTTTCACGATCATTCGCCAGAGCGGCATCCGCTCTGGGTTCTGGAAATCGAGCGCGAGGTCGCCGGGTGGCTCAGTATGCACCCGTTCATCAGCCGCTGCCCTTATCGTGGCACCGTTGAAGTCAGTCTATGTGCATGAACGCTTTTCGCCGCCGCGGAGTCGGTCGCACGCTCCTCGATGAAGCGATCGAGCGTAGCCCGAGCTTGGAGATTACAGCGCTCACCGGCCTTATCTTTGGTCATGACGAAGCGAGTCTGCAGCTCTTCGTGCGCGCGGGTTTTGTCCACCGGGGCGTTCTGCCGCGGGTGGCGCGACTGGATGGCGTCGAGCGTGACATCGTGATCGTCGGCCGCCATCTTGTGTAGCGGTGCTTGTGCCAGGCACCGAGCGCTTTGGCAGGCGCGTCGCAGCGCCTCTACAACTATTCCTCGTCGCCGATGACGAGATGGATCACGCCGCAAGGCGACGAGACGAAGAAGCCGTCGAAGTCTTCGCGCAGCTGTTCCACTTCATCGCGACGCGGCACGCCGTTGATCTTCAGGTAGGAGGCCGCCGCTTCTGTGTCGTTCGTTTCCAGCTCCAGCCAGATGTCGGGCTGACTCAGGTTGGGGACCTTATCGATCCAAAGCCGGTTGGGCCCAAACTGAAAGATGCAGCCATCGTCTTCCTCCTCGATCAGCGGCAACCCGAGTGTGTCACGATAAAACGCGATCGTCTGCTCGTAGGTATGCACCGGACACTTGATCGCGATGTTCGCGCCACCTGAAAACTGCGGGCCGTTGACGTTCGCAACCATGAGGCAAGATGGGAAAGAGGAGCAGCGCCGCGACTATCCGCCCGCCGAACCAGTGCCGCCCGGTTCGGTCATTGCGAGCGGGTTCAGCGCCGCGTTCAGCTCGGCCTCCGACAGCACTTTTTTCTCTTGGCAAATTTCGCGCACTGTCTTCCCGGTCTGCGCGCTCTCTTTCGCGATCTCGGCGGCGCGATCGTAGCCGATCTTCGGCGCCAGGCTCGTCACCATCGCCATGGAAAGCTCGATCAGTTCGCGACAACGCTCTTCGTTCGCTTCAATCCCGCGGACGCACTTTTCGCTGAAGATTGCGCAGGCATTCGCCAGCAGCCGGATGCTCTCAAGAAGATTGTACGCCATCACTGGCATCATGACGTTGAGCTCGAAATTGCCGTTCGCGCCGGCCCAGGTGATGCACGCGTCG
>MWVV01000121.1_pt1 | contig 27916 bp, 24 predicted proteins | sample 1047281 | NCBI WGS metagenome assembly MWVV01 (sample SAMN06349986, study PRJNA376086) | soil metagenome | isolation source: PT-2 sample Antarctic (ecotone) soil | place: Antarctica | collected 2015-01-13 | reverse complement strand
AATCTAAAATTTCACGCGCCCAAACCTGTTCAATTAAACTCATTTTATAAAAAAGACTCCGTTAATAAAGATGTGAAAAACTTGTTTGATAAACTTAACAGAAAAAAGTGGCAAAGGGTTAATTGTAAATGGCAAATAAAATCAATCATTCACCATTCACCGCATACCGTTTACCACTATTAACTAATTACGATTTTTCCATCCGCACTTTCACGACGCGGCGTTTGTCAACTTCTTCGATGCGGAAAATGTGTCCGTTAAATTTTATCTGCTCGCCTTCGGTCAAAACTTGTCCGGCTTCCGACATTAGAAATCCGGCAACCGTCGTGTAGCCTTCGGAAACCGGCAGATTCAATTCCAAACGCCGGTTTAAATCTCGAATCGCCAAAGCCCCATCCAAAACAAAACTGCCGTCGGATTGTTCGTGAATTTGTTCGTTGACTTCTTCGTCGTGTTCATCAGAAATATCACCGACGATTTCTTCTAACAAATCTTCCAAAGTGATAATGCCTTCAACACCGCCATGTTCGTCCACGACCAAGCCAAAATGAATTTTGGCATGTTGCATCTGGCGCAAAACGTCTTCGAGCTTTGCCGTGTCAACAATATAAAGCGGCGACTGCAAAACTTTTTCCAGAGCAAATTCCTGCGGTTTGAAAAAGAACGGCAAAACGTCTTTGCTGTGAACGAAACCAGCGACATCATCTAAAGATTCACGATAAACCGGCATTCTCGAATAACCATGTTCGTTAAAAATCTGCGCGATTTCTGCGAGCGTCGCGTTGTGCGGAATCGCGGCAATCTGTGTGCGTGGAATCATTGCTTCCTTAACAGTAGTTTCGGAAAACTCGAAAACGCCGTGTATCAGACGTTCTTCCTCCTGATTAACATCGTGTGACAAAGTGATTAGCTGTCGTATTTCTTCTTCCGTGTAAATGGCAGCGTGTTCAAGAGTTGATTTTAATCCAACCAGTCGTGCGAGAAAGCCTGAGACTTTATTTAAAATCCATAATACGGGACTAAAAATTTTAGCAATAAGTTCGAGCGGACGCGCCGCAATCGGGGCAACTTGCTCGGCTCTCTCTAAAGCGAACATTTTCGGGAAAAGTTCGCCCAATAGAATATGCAAAAATGTAATTATGGAAAATGCGATAACAATCGCCGTGGTATGAGCAATGTATCCGGCTGTTCCTTCGCTGGCGATTTGCGCCGCGAGAGGTTCGAGAAGATGCGCAATTGTCGGCTCGCCAATCCAACCGAGTGCAAGTGAAGCAAGCGTAATGCCGAGTTGAACGGTCGAGATAAAAAGCGTCGGATTATCAAGCAGCCGTAAAGCCGCTTGCGCGCCCTTGCTTCCGTCATTAGCTAGGGCTTCAATTCGTGAACGTCGCGCGGAAACAAGCGAAAATTCGCCGCCCACAAAAAAGCCATTTGCTATAACAAGTACTAGAATTGCCACTAATTTAACTGCAATTACAAACCAAGAATCCGGTTCGGCAGCAATGTTTTCAGCCGCGAAGAAAAACAAGATACTACTAGCAGGATCGTCCATCTTTTATTTTTAAGTTTTTGATTTTCAATCGAAAATCTTTTTCGATTTTCCTAAAATTATTTTTACCGCTTCTAAAACAGGTCAATTGTTTTCGATTATACCATAACTTTTTTAGCTCGAAATATTGATGTTTTTACGCACTTTCGTTCCAATAAAAATCTAAAATTTCTCGAATCAACGGTTGACACGAACCGCAACCACCTCCAGCATTGCAGATTTTCGTTACTTCATCGATTGTTTCAAGTGAATTTTCCTTTACTAATTTTTCAATTGTATCTTCCGAAACTCCGAAGCAGGTGCAGATGAGAGCTTTTTCGCCGGAAAATTCTTCAATCTGAAAGGCGCGGAAATCGGCAAAAGCATTTTGTAAAGTTTCCAGACACAACTCCAAACAATGTCTTCTATGTGCTGAAAATTCTTCAAGTTCAACTTCAATTTTTGTTTGTAAAAAATTTTTGTCCAAACCGTGAAGCTCGAGTAATTTTTTTCCGACGATTTCTTCAGCCAAAACGTCTGCTGAGGCGATTAAATATCCGCAGCCGTTGGTTTGAAATTTTGCTTCAACTATCTTTTTCGTTTTGATTTCAATTTGCAAAGTAAAACGCAAAACCGCGCCGCAAATGAAAGTTGCATGTGTCCCTACAGCGTTTGCTTTTTTTGCTTTGCCGATGTTTTTCGGCGCGTGAAACTTCTCGCTGATTTTTGGCGGATAAAAATCCATAAAGTAAAAAGTAAAAAGTAAAAAGGCAAAAGTAAAGGACAACTTGATTTGCTTTCTCAATTACAAACAAATTCTTCACTTTTCGCTTTTTGGCTTAAAGTTTTTGCAACAATTTTGTATAAAATGAATTTGATGAAATTTTTTTACTTTTTACTTTTTACTTTTTACTTTTTACTTTTGACAGCTTGCCGTCCGGCTGCCGCGCCGGTTTCTGTTTCCGACAGACCTGTTTCGATCAACAATGTTCCGCAAACCAATCTGCCGCTTCCACCGATAAAAAATATCGAAAATTTAGGTTGGACACTTTTTGATAATAAAGAACATCAACCGCTCGGCAATTTAAAAGGAAAGGTTGTTGTTTTGGATTTTTGGGCGACGTATTGCCCCCCATGTTTGGAAGAAATTCCGCATCTGGTCGGTTTACAGGATAAATACGGAAGCGAGAATTTACAAATCATCGGCTTGCACGTCGGCGGCGAAGAAGACGCGCCGCAAGTTCCCGCTTTTGTCGAGAAACTGAAAATGAATTATCCGATTGCGACTCCCGAAGATAATTTAACCGATATTTTATTTGCCGGAGAATCTGCCATTCCGCAAACTTTCGTCTTTGACCGCAGAGGAAAACTCGTTCAAAGATTTATCGGCTTCGACCTGAGAGTGAAAAATAATTTGGACAAAGTAATTGAGCAAGAAATAAATCAATAAAAAAATATGCAGAAAGCAAATAGTGCGGCGAAAATTCAGACGCTGGAGCAAGTTTCGGCGGGCGGCGTTGCGTTTCGTTACAACAATTTTGATTATGAAATAGCAATCATTTCCGTTAATCCGAGTCGTCGCTGGCAATTGCCAAAAGGAATTATTGACGAAGGCGAAACGCCGGAAATCGCCGCTCTGCGTGAAGTGCGCGAGGAAGCCGGGATTGAAACTGATTTACTTGAACTGATTGAAATTATCGAATACTGGTATGTCGGCGATAATAACGGTGAGCGCGTGCGTTTTCATAAATTCGTTCATTTTTTTCTTTTGTATTATCGCAGCGGAGATGTGCAGAACCATGATTTTGAAGTTGCCGAAGCACGTTGGGTAAAAGCCGAAGAAGCAGAAAAAATGTTGGCTTTTAAGAGTGAAAAAACAGTTGTGGAAAAAGCTGTAAAAATGATTGCTGAATTTACGGAAAAATAATTGCAGAAGCTATCTCGAAAATACGGTTTGAAATTTGACTGCAAATATTTTAAGCGAAAACATTCTGAATCTGAGAAGGAGAGAAAACCTTTTTTACCACACGAATTGTATTGCAGTGAATTTCAACTGTGTCATTAATGTCGAGCGCGTAACCGCCCGACATAACCGTTACAATCGGAACATCGCACCGTTTGGCAAATTCTAAAATCATTTCGTCACGCGCACGCAAACCTTCGATTGATAAATTAAGTCGTCCAAGTTTATCTTTTTCAAACGGGTCTGCGCCGCCGAGATAAAAAACAATATCGGGATTGTGCAGGAAAATACGCGGCAAGGCTTCATTTAGTATGTCGAGAAATTCTGCGTCGGAAGTTTTATCCGGCAATTCTATGTCGAGGCTTGAAGTTTCTTTGAAAAGCGGATAATTTTTCGCGCCGTGCATCGAAAAAGTAAAAACCGAGTTGTCATCCTTAAAGATAAAAGCCGTTCCGTTTCCTTGATGCACGTCGCAGTCTACAATCAAAAATTTTTTCGCCAAATTTTCACGTTGGAAAACGCGGATTGCTATGGCTACATCATTCAAAACGCAAAAACCTTCGCCTCGGTCGGGAAAAGCGTGATGCGTTCCGCCTGCCAGATTTGATGCAACTTTGTTTTCCATTGCTTTCCGCGCCGCGTTAATGGTGCCTGAGCAAGCAAGAAAAGAACGTCTAACTAATGATTTTGACCAAGGAAGACCAAGCTTACGAATTTCTTTTGGAGATAAAGTACCGTTGCGAAGCCGCGTAATATAATCATCGGTGTGAACAAGCAAGATATCTTCGACTTCGGCAGGTTTTGGTTCTTCAATTTCTTCTTGCTGCAAAACACCTTCCCGAAGAAGTTTGTCGCGCGCGAGCTCAAATTTTTTAATCGGAAAAACGTGATTTTCGCCGATGTCAGCATAGTAATACGGCGAATAAAAAATGCGGTAATTGCTCATTTATTGTTAATGGTAAACGGGCAACGGCTAATAGTAAATTGCAGGTAGTAAAACGAAATCAATGTAGCATCAAAAATAAATTCTGAAAACAAAAATATTTTATCCTTATAAAAGGGAAGTGCGGTTTATGCTCGGGAAACATAAACCACACAATTACGGGGAATAGCTGTAGGCAAAGCGGAGCAGATAGGCAAAAGGCGGAAAATTAGCAGGCAGGCTAAGTGTGCTGGTAAATGACTCTCCGCAAGTTAATTTACCGGCACTAGAATTTTTTCATTCGGACGACTCATCCCAATTTTTCGGGCTTCGCGTTCAATCGTGTGCGAGTCTATTTTCAAGTTATGAACTTCTTCCTGAATAGCAAGATTTTCATTCGTCAAACTTTCAAGCTCTATACTAAGGCGTTTATTTTGCTTAATTTCAACAGCCATTTCAGAATAAGCGCGAAGATTGATAGCTACACAAAGCATAAAAGTTATTGAAGCAATGACGGTGAAAACAAACCATTGTGGTGTTGCGCCTTCAGTGCGCCGCGCGATTTTAGCACGTGTTTTTACAGGCATTGATACTGCGTGTGGATTATCCCAATAAGTAACGGCGTCCTTGTTCAAGTAGCACCTCCAAGTCATCTTTATTTTCACTTTCGGCGTAAATTCTAACCAGCGGCTCTGTGCCTGACGGACGCAGAAGCATCCAGCTTTTATCGGCAAAAATGAATTTTACTCCGTCAATTCGATTTATATTTTCAATTTTTCGTCCGCCTATTTCCGACGGCTCTTGCTCGAGTTTTTCCTTCAAACTTCGAGCAATTTCTTCGGTCAATCTAACGCCGATGCGTCCTGATTCAAGTTTTCCGACGCGGTTGTAAAGCTCCTCTAACTGCTCAGTCAAACCGGCTTGCCGCGCTGCAACTGCTTCCGCCGCTAAAAGACAAGCCAGGATACCGTCTTTTTCGGGATAATGACCTTTGATGGAAAGACCTGCGGATTCTTCTCCGCCCAAAATTATCTTGTCTTCATTTATCAATTCGCCAATAAATTTAAATCCGACCGGCGTTTCGTAAAGTTTCAAATTTCTGTTTTCAGCAACTCGGTCAACCATGTGTGATGTTGCGACGCTGCGGGCAATTCCCTCCATCCATCCTCGGCTTTCAGCTAAATAATCCGACAAAACCGCAATTAATTGATTTGGTGTGATAAATTCGCCGTTTTTGTCAATTATTCCAAATCTGTCGCTGTCCCCATCGGTCGCAAGTCCGAGCGTTAAACTTTTGGTTTTAACAGTCTCACGAAGTTCGTCCAAATGACTTTCGCCCGGCTCCGGTGAACGCCCACCGAAGGTTACATCACGCCAATCATGCAGCGTTTCGACCTCTAAACCGTTATCGCGCAGAGTTTTGTCTAAATAACCGCGTCCAGTTCCCCAGAGCGCATCATAAGCATATTTACCATTTGCTCGTTCAATCTGGTCAAAACGAATTTTAGTTTTCAAATCGTCTAGATAATCCGGACGCGCATCAAAATTTTCAATAAAACCGTTTTCTTTGTTTTCAACCTTCGGTAAGCTTTCAATAATTTCTTCAATCCGTTTTGTAATTTCCGGTAAAGCGGGCGCTCCGTCAGCAGTTGAAAATTTTATTCCTTGATACTCTGGTGGATTATGCGAAGCCGTAAAGTTTATTCCGCTGACCGCCTTTTCATTTCTAATAGCGTATGAAATTGCTGGCGTCGGCGTCGGATTTTCACAAAGCAAAATACGAAAACCTTTATCTCTGCTTATTTCAGAGGCAACTCTTGCAAACTTTTCACCCATAAATCGCGAATCATGACCGATTATTAAGGTTTGTCCGCTTTCATTAAAGTTTTCTATCAAATAACTGCAAATGGCTTCGGTAACAAGGCTCACATTTTTGTATGTAAATTCATCGGCGATAACTGCCCTCCAGCCCGATGTTCCAAAACGTATAGCCATAAAGGTAGTTTAAGAAAGAAAATCAAAATAATACTCTCTAATTCTTGCAAACTTAAATTTTGAACTTCAAAAACCGATGCGTGTGAATAATAAATATATTATCTAGACGACTTTTCCCTTGGTGAAAATGACTCTAACACAATGAAAAACAATCTGTAAAGATTATTTTTCTTAAAGCAACTCTTGATTTTTCAATGGTTTACAAGCTTTCTTTCAAGTATATGTTAAAGTCGTTGCTTAAATGTGAACAATAGGTGAACGAAAATCCGCGAATTTTATTTTTTTCTTGATTTACGTGCAAACATTAGCTCTTTTCAAAAGGTGAACTATTGAGACTGTGAATAATTTTTAAGCATTGGTTTAACGATCATTTTAACTATTAAAATTAAGTACTAATAAAAACCGCCACAAAATTTGCTGTATCAATATGTCAAAAAGATGGGTTTTGGAATTAATTTGTATCTTTTTGCTACGCAGCATTTTCATTCTTTCAATTACTTCTTGCTTCTAAAGTGTTATGTAATAATGACTTAGTATCTTAAGTGCGACGGCACATTTTTTGCATTCTTAGATATCTTAGAAAAGAGTCCTTTAGTTCCTAAAGGACAAATTTTATATTGTATACCTAACTATAAGAATTAAAATTTATAAACACTATATCTACACAGGAAGAAATTATTAGGTATTCTGAAATTTAGAGTTACTGTTTTCTCTCTTGAAATAATATTATGAGACCTATAAAACATTTTGAAAAAGGCTTAACCTACGTTGCCAGCGGCATTTTCAATGCCATTAAATCTGTAAACCAATATAAACCGAATTCTTCTTTTACGCCTAAGTGGTCAGATAAACCCTTGCTTAAATCTTGGCAAAAATCAAAGCCGACGCTTGGTTTCCCGCGTACGACCGATTCGCTTTGTCCAAATTGTGTTATCGAAGCGCGCGAGGATATTCTAAGCGGTAAACAAGATGTTTCGCTTTTAGTTAATGAAAAGGTTGGGGAAATCAAAGCGCAAATTATTGAACGTGAAGGTCAAATCTGGATGATAAAAGATTGCCCGACACATGGGCATTTTGAAGATTTGATGGCAATTGATTCAAAGTTTTTGCAGCATATTGAAGCCAATTTTCCCGGTCGTGATATTCAGTCTCACAACGATGAAAAATTGCATAATCACGGCTCATCAACCATTAAATATGGACGTGGCGCAGTTTTGACGGTTGATTTAACAAACCGTTGCAATATGATGTGCGACCCGTGTTTTATGGATGCGAACCAAGTCGGTTTTGTTCACGAGCTTTCGATGGAAGACGTGAAGGAAATTCTCGATAACGCAATTTCTATTAAACCGCGCCGTCAGATGTCCGTTCAATACTCTGGTGGTGAGCCGACGCTTTCACCCCATTTTATTGAATCTATTCGATATGCGCGCAAAGTCGGTTATAACTCGGTGCAAGCCGCGACTAACGGAATTGAGTTTGCGAAATCAAAAGAATTTTGCCGCGAAGCCGCCGAAGCTGGTCTAAGATTTGTTTACCTGCAATTTGATGGTATCGGTAACGATGCTAACTCCCATCGTCAAATTGGCAATTTATTTGATGTTAAATTAAGAGCAATCAATAATCTGCACGAAGCAGGCGTTGACATTGTGCTTGTTACTACACTAGTTAACGGTGTAAATAATGATCAGGTCGGATCAATTGTTAGATTTGCTTTGGAAAATCCGAAGAAAGTTTCATTTGTATCATTCCAACCCGTCTCATTTACTGGACGCGATGAACACATTACTGAAAAACGACGTTTACAACAACGTTATACGTTGTCACACTTAGCGCAAGACGTGCAAAAACAAGTCGGAATTACTGAGCCAACCCGTGATTGGTTTCCTTTGTCCCTGATGGGCGCATTTGCCGATTTTGCTGATTTGGTTCACGGACCGGAAGCCGATTGGGGACAAGTTTCCTGTGGCTGCCACCCAAACTGCGGTGTCGGAACGGCTGTGATGATCAACAAAGAAACCAAGGAAATGGCGCCGGTGCCGCAATTTTTGAACATTCCGAATCTCGTGGAAGATATGAAACATATCACAGATACAGCCCGCGGGAAGTGGTTTTCAAATCTTATGATGGGTTTAGCGTTGCTTAAAAACTATAATCCTTATGGAGCGCCGCACAGTTTAACATTGGGCGGAATCTTTGGGAAATTCGATAAATCATTTGGTCTAACCGGAAAAGATTATGGGAAAGTTGACGGCACGCGCACAGTTGAAGATATCGAAAAACGCCGCAAAGACCCGTGGAATTTCCTTTTCATTGCGGGAATGTGGTTTCAGGATTTGTTCAATTATGATTTCCGACGCACCGAAATGTGCATTATTCCTTACGGTACGCAGGAAGGCGAAATTTCCTTCTGTGCGTATAATACGGGAATTGGTTGGAGAAACATTATCGAACATATGCACCAAAATGCAACCGTCGCACAATGGTATAAAGAACACGGTCGCCATGAAGTTTTTGCGCGTGGAAAGGAAGTTGGTTTGGATGATCCGACACATAATCTCATTTTGAATGAAATTGACTTAGCGCGTCCGAATAAGCCTGAAATGGAAGGACCTAAAACCGCTGCTGAAGAAATGCAAATAATGCGAAAACTCTATCAGGAAATGGTGATGGAGAAAAACAATATTAAAGGTGAAAACCTCGTCCAAATCGGCGGGATAAAACGAGCAAAGAAGGACGATTCAAAAACCGTCAACGTATAATTTTATTTCAAATTGATTAAGTATAAAAATAAAAAGTCTTGCAGCGTGAAAATCGTCTGCAAGACTTTTTATTATGAATTTGAAGAAAGTTGCGGCTTTATTTAGTCGTAAAAGGTTTTGACAAATTAAATATATTCGGTTTGTATAAATTTATGAACAAATTTATTCTAATTTAATGGCTATCGGGAGAGACGAATTTCGCGCCGCACTGGCACGTTTTGCAAGTGGCGTGACGGTCGTAACTACAACAGATAATAAAGGTTATCTACACGGAATAACTGTCAGCGCGTTTTGTTCTCTTTCAATTGATCCGCCGCTTATTCTAATTTGTATTGATAAGAGAACCGGCAGCCATTATGCCTTTACAGAAAGCAAATTTTTTGTTGTCAATGTCCTGCGCGAAAAACAACAACATTACGCTGACCAATTCGCTTCTAACTTGCACAATAAATTTGATCAAATACAGTTTTTAACAAATGCAAACGGAATTCCGATTTTGAAAGATGTATTGGCAAATTTAGAATGCGAACTCATAAATTCCTACAACAACGGCGACCATACGATCTTCGTCGGGCAAATTGAAAAAACTGTCATTAATGACGGCAACCCTCTTATATACTTTTTGGGAAATTATCATAAAATTAAAAAGTAATTCAATAAAAACTACGAAATTTAATCTTTTTGATAAGGGAATTTGAGCGTAAAAACTGAACCCTTGCCCAAACCTTCACTATTAGCCTCAATCGTTCCGTTATAAAGTTTCACGATATGATTTGAAACGGTTAAACCTAAGCCTAATCCGCCGTAACCGCGTGTAGTAGAAGTGTCAGCTTGACTAAATCTGTCGAAAATATGTGGTAGAAAATCGGGGCTAATTCCTCTACCGTTATCCTTGACTGTCATTTGAACCGTTCCATCGTTTTCAAAAAGCTGTGTTTCAACCTTTCCCCCTAATTGTGTAAATTTGACAGCATTGCTTAACAAATTATAAATAACGATTTTTAATTTATCTTCATCGCCTAAAATTGTGTGTCCGTTCAATTGATTATCTTTTAACAATTCGATGCTTTTTTCTTTCGCTTTCAATTCTATTTCCTGAAACGTATTTTCGAAAACCTCATTAAAATCAACTTGTTTTCCTTCAAAATAGATGGTTCCCGAAAGAATTTGAGAGTAATCAAGTAATTCTTCAACCAGCTTTGTTTGTGAACGCAGATTCCTATCAATTTTTTCAAGCGCTAAAATTTTCGTTTTGTCGGAAAGATTTTCAGTTCTCAAAATTCTTGTCCAACCGGCAATAGCATTAAGGGGCGTTCTCAATTCGTGAGAAATAACTGCAATAAATTCGTCTTTGGTTGAATTTGCTTGCTCCGCCACAAGACGCGCTTTTTGTTCATTTTCGAGCAATCCCTGTTTTTGTTTTTCCGATTCTAATAATTTAAGGGCGGTAGCTTGCAATTTAGCGCGCGCAAAGGCTTCCCAATAAGTCATGCCAAAAAGCAGAAAGCTAAAAATTATTCCGCTTAAAAAAATCAGAGGTGTCCAACCGATACTTGATTGATCGGCGAATTCTGGCAGAGATTTGTATTCAATAACCCATTTTCTTTCTGCAATATTCAATTCCTTTGACATCAAGTAAGGATTGTCAATTTCACTCACAAAATTTTTGTTACTTACATAATTGGTCTGCGACATCAAATTCTCCGGTTTTATTTCCGCATCGTATATTCTTGCCGAAATGCCGGAAGCAGCCGTATTTTTTTGAATTTCATCTAAAAAATCTTTTACTCTAAATGGGCTGTAAATATAACCTATCAAATTCTGTCGTCTTTCCTCTGTAGTTATAGGTATTTCTTTATTTTTATAAATTGGCAGGTATATTAGAAAACCCGATTGAATATCTGGCTCACTTTCCTTATTTAGGACTATTTTTCCTGTCGCCGCGGGTATTGCAAAATCCTTCGCAAGCTCCAGTGCTTGTCGCATATTTTTTTCGGTCGACATATCAAAACCCAAGGCTTTTTTATTGCTCTCATTAAGCGGCTCGAAATAAATTACAGCTTGATATGAATTTCTTTCGCCTTCGGGAAATATCTTGAAATCAGAATAGCCTTCCGATTTCATTTTTTTTATTAACGCTTCGTGTTCATTCGGTAAAATAACCTTGCTATAGCCGATGCCAAGCACGCCTGCATAATTTTGTTCCAAATTTAAGCTGTCAACATAATTGGCAAAACTTTTACGGTTTAATTCTTCCGATGATTCAATAAATCCGCGTGCTCCATTCAGCAAGACGACATACACATTTATTTTATTGTCAATTGATGATTGAACGCGCCCGACCTCATTCGAGAATCTGATTAAATCTTTTGTTCTGGAACTTTGATAAAAATTGTAGGTAACACCGACGGTCAGAAGTATAGAGACCGCTAAAATCAAATAAGGAAATTTGAGAATTTTCGATTTTTCACTACTATTTATACTGTCTGCAAAATTTAACACAACCTTAAAACTCGTTAATGTTTAATTTTCCCTTCGGATAAAAATGCAATACCCGTTAAATATAATAAAAGCAAAAGTCGTGCCGCTAATAATTTTTTTAGTTTTATTTAATTCATACCTTTTTATAAACAGTAATTATTTTTTTCACCTGTAAATGTAAACACCAAAAAATCAATAGTTTGTATGAATTTTTTATAATAATGTTCTAAATTGTTGCATATCAATCAGATTTTATTTCTCTAAAAAATATAGAAAGCTCAAACTAACTGGTTCATATTATTCTTATTATCTGGCATCAGTTTTGCTATAATCTGACTTTTGAAGATTTTATGAATTTGTAGAAATAGGAGGAGGTAAACTATGTCAGAAGAAAACAACACCGGAAATAATTTGATTTGGGCGATTACAACTTTAATTATTGTTGCGATTATCGCAGGCGCCTTATATTACAGTGGATTTCTTGGCGGAACTAAAAAGTCAACAGAAAAAATTGATATTAACGTAACAACACCCGGAAACAGATAGCTCTTGGAGTATAATTGGTAACTTTCGTACAAAAAAGGCGTTTCACAAAAAAGAGGGACGTCTTTTTTTAAAACCCAGACTATAAACAAAGGTTTAAGACTAGATAACAAAATTATCTTTATTAATTTTCAAGACTTATGGATAAAGATTTTGATTACTATAACTGAATCTGAATCCATGTAAATAACTGTTCACCGTATTGCGAATTAAGTTTGTCAAAGAAGCAGTTTGCACAGCAGTCAAATCCGTCGATTTACCCTTTTTTGGTGTTAATAAAATTCAAGAATTAAGACGCTGCCGAAAATTTTACCCACTCCAGGCACGCAAAATAGAAAAAGGCAACCATAACGGTTGCCCTAACTTACCGAATATAATAAATATTCGAGAATGACTCAAATCTTCAATTCAATGGTTACAACTTCAAACCTAGAAAAGGAATTTCACTAGTCTCCTAAAAAAATTACTTCTTTAGAAGTAATTTTTTTATTGAAAAGAGGCTTCTTTCCGACAAGCAGGATATGGTTTAGCTTAATTCGCTTTTTATTAACGGTGTGGTCTGTTTTCTCTGAATATTCAAAGCCGAAAGCGTAGTCGTAATGACTTGATGAAAGTTGTTTACAAACGATTTCAGATAAATGAAATACAAACGCGTCGGCATAATGTCCCATACTTTCATCAACATAACCAAGCAATTCTCCCGATTGGTTGTTCATATAAACCGGAATGCTTTCAATCGGATCGCATTGCTTATAAATTTCCCCTAAAACGTAACTGCGTTTGATTGCTAATGGGCTGTAGCTCATAATAATAGTTTAACACTGTTTTAATTTTTTGTCGTCAGAAATGCGTGAACAAGTACGTCGGGGAAAATCAGGTTGCCTTCAGCGAGAGGCGATTTCGCTCACAAAATTGTTTTTTAAGTAAAGCTATAAAATATATTGGCAGTTTACTCTTAACAGGAATTACTTTTCTATTAGAAGCTATCTCATAAATAGTCGCGCTAAATTTATTGTATGGCACGACGAGAAAAATTAAACGATCAGCAATGGGCAATTATTGAGCCATTACTCGGTCAAATGCCTTGCCGAACAGACGGACCGAGGCAGACCTTGGCGTGATAACCGCGAAGTTATCAACGGCGTTCTTTGGATACTGCGTTCAGGCGCTCGATGGTCGGATTTACCTGAAAGATTTCCGCCATACCAAACTTGCCATCGCAGATTCCAGACTTGAGTCAAAGATGGAACACTGCGGAAAGTGTTAGAAACCTTGGCAGAAGATTTGCAAACCAGAGGCAAGTTTGATTTAACCGAATGCTTTATTAACGGAACATTTGTTTCGGCTAAAAAAGGGGCTTCGGAGTCGGAAAGACCAAGCGGGGTAAGGGTACTGCGGGAATGGCAGTGGCAGATGGCGCTGGTCTTCCTATCGCCGTTTACACAACGAGTGCTTCGCCGCTACGCCCGTCAAACTTATCGGCGAAACAATTGAGCAAAGATTGATAGCTGAAAAGCCAAAGAAATTGATTGGAGATAAAGCCTACGATTCCGATCCTCTGGACGCTCAATTGGCGGAACTCGGAATTGAACTGATTGCTCCGCATAAGCGCAATCGAAAGAAAACAAAAACGTAGGACGGCTGTGCACAGAGTGACCCTGAGCGTTTGCCATTAACGTAAAATTGTGGGTTGCAAATCATAATCTCGACGCTCTATAAATTCTCCAGCATATCCGAAGTCCAATCTACGCTGTAGTACTTATCTAGTCTTGACCCTAAAAAATTATATTTTCTCTTCCAACTTGTGCCGTTTTATCATTCCGTAAAGTCTCGGGCGATAGAGACCTAGAAGGTTTGCCGCTGCTTGTTTATTTCCGTTCGTCCGTTTGAGCGCAGCTAAAACCACGCTGTTTTCAAGTGAATTAAAAATATCCTTCTGTTCTGTTCCTTCTTCCGGTTCTTGCAGTTTTTCAACTATAAATTTTCCAACTTCTTCAAATAAAGCATCACCTGATAAATTCTTTTGATTTATCAAACTATTTCCATTTTTTTCAGAAAAATATTTGTTGTTCAAATTCGGTTCATTGTTTACCGAATCTTCATTTTTGGAAACGTCGGCGAAGGATACGGAACTATCAAAATTCTTCGGGATATTCAGTTCATTAATTTTGCAGCCTTTACTGAGTAAAACCGCTCTTTCAATGTTATGTTGAAGTTCGCGTACGTTTCCCCGCCAATTGTAGTTAAGCATCTGGTCATACGCCCGCTCGGAAAATTCACAATCACCGCGTTTGTATTTTTCTGCGTATATCCTTAAAAAATGCTCGGCAAGCATCGGTACGTCTTCCATTCTTTCGCGTAGAGGCGGAATTTTAATTTCGATGGTATTTATCCGATAATACAAATCCTCACGCAAGCTTCCGTCCTTGATGGCTTCAAAAGGGTCTCGATTAGTTGAAGAAACGAGTCGAAAATCTACTTCCTGAGGTTTTTCGCTGCCGACGCGGTAATAAACTCTTTCCTGCAAAACACGAAGAAGTTTCGGTTGTAATTCAGCCGGCATCTCGCCGATTTCATCCAACAAAAGACTGCCGCCGTTTGCTTGCCCGAGAAATCCAGCTTTATCCGAAGTCGCTCCTGTAAAAGCGCCTTTTGTATGACCAAAAAGCTGCGATTCTATTAATTCCTTTGGCAAAGCCGAGCAGTTTAGTTTTACGAAAGGCTTTTTCGACCGATGACTTTTATAATGAATGGCGTTGGCAATAATTTCCTTTCCCGTTCCTGACTCACCGAGAATAAAAATATTCGCATCCGACTCCGCAACGCTTTCGATTATTTCAAAAATATCCTGCATTGCTCGACTCGCACCGATAACGCCTTGATACGATGTCCGATTTGAAAGTTTTCCGCGAAGTTCCCGAATTTCTGCTGTTTGCTGTTTTCGCTCAACAGCTTTCTCAATTAAAACAAGCAACTCTTCAAACTCAACCGGTTTTTCAACATAATAAAATGCGCCTGCCTTTGTAGCTTCGATTGCCTTTTCAGTCGAACCATAACCGGTAACCATTATGATTTCAGTGTCGGGCGAGATTTCCTTGCACCGACTAACCATTTCTATTCCGTTAAAATCCGGCAAATTTAAATCCGTCAGGATAATGTCAAACTCCTGACCTTCGACCGAATCCAAACCCTTTTTGCCGCTGTCAGCAGTCGTAACTTCAAAGCCTTCTTCTTCTAATTGAAACTTCATTAATTTCAAAGTAGAAATATCATCGTCAATTAACAATGCTTTGTTTGCCATATAGATAAACGAATTTTAAGGTTTCTTATGAAAAAATAAGGTTATAAAAATTGATTTAATTGTATCAAACTTAGATAGATTAAATAAATTGCGATTGAGAAATTACTTGAGCAAAAATAAAAAGAAAAGGTAAGTCCCCTTAATACTTACCTTTTCTAAATTCACTCTCCCCGGAATCTTTTATATATATCAGTTTACTAACTTTGTTTTTTTATCATACTTTGTTTTCTTACGGATTTTATCGCAAGGTTTGTGCCAATCTACTTAAGTTTCGTTATTGGAACCACTTAAATACGCAGTTTTATTACTTTAATAAAAATTACTTTTATTTTGCAATGTTTCAATACATATCTATATTTTTCTTATCTTTGGCTCTAAAAACCAGTAAATATTGAATTTAAAACCCGCTCAAATTCTTGTATTGATTTCATACTTATCAAATATCTTACTTTTGCAGGAAAAAAGTTGCTGTCTGTTAAATCATTATAGTTCTTAGGTTTATAAATTTGGCACAATAATTGAAGCAGCTTTTTGTAGGTTATGCAAGAAGTTAATTTTTTGTGAAGGAGAAGAAAAATTATGTTGGAAACAATCATTTTAATTTTAGTGGTGTTATGGTTACTTGGTTTCATTGGTGGCTTTGGCGGTAGTTTGATTCATCTACTTTTAGTTATCGCCTTAGTTGTTCTTGTTGTTCGACTTGTCACAGGCAGAAAAGTCGTCTAACTCATTTGATTAATTGACCAGTAGCAAATTGAGTAAGTTTGGGCTTTTTCTCTTTAGACCTCGCTTCCGATTTCGGAAGTCGAGGTTTTTTCAAATATTAGCGTTTTTATTAAAACTTTGTTTAATCTGTCACCCCTATTATATTAGGAATAAAATCAAATCAGACTTAAATAAAAGAATTTCGGAATAGGATTCACTTGAAGAACGAAATGAAATTTATCCCCGACATCAAAACTCTTGATATTTTTGAAAATGTTTTTGCCCTTTACGGAACTCTTACGCCCGAAGGATTTGTCCTGAACTTAGAAGGCAGAATATTTGAGCAAACCAGCACTGACCCGCATTTTTTAATCGGTCAAAAATTTTCAGAAACCGTTTATTGGCAATCTTCCGAACAGACCTCAAGTATATTAGAACAATCTATCAGCAAAGCTGCAAAGGGCGAAAAATCCAAAACATTATTAGATTTTAGGGTTAATTCTCAAGAAAAAATTATTATTGAATTATTCTTATACCCTCTGCCCGAGACCGAAGACAACCCAAAACAAATCTTTTTTTGTGCTCAAGATGTAACCGAGCGCGAAAAGAAAATCGAGTATTACAAAACACGCAATGAACATTTACTTTTGGCTGCCGAAAATGCCGAAATTGGTTTATGGTTTTGGGATTTAACCGAAGATAAAATTTATTCAACGCCGAAATGTAATGAGTTATTTGAAATTCCTGTAGATAATGTTATTACGCTTGAATCCTTCTTGCATAGTGTTCATCCCGAGGATCGCGCCTTGGTCGAAGCCAGATTTCAAGATTCACAGTTAAACGGAAAGGAATTTCATGCAGAATATCGCGTGATTTACTCGGACGGCAGCATTCACTGGATTTCCGCACAAGGCAAAACTTTTCTTGATGATGAAGGAAATCCAAAAAATATGAGGGGCGTGTTTCGAAAAATAACCGATAAAAAACTTGCCCGCGAAGAACTTTCAAAAGTTTACGCAAGAGAAAAAAAAGCCAGAGACGAAGCCGAAGAAGCCAATCGCGCGAAGGATTTTTTTCTCGCGGTCGTTTCGCACGAGCTCCGCTCGCCGCTCAATGCTATTTTGGGTTGGGCAAAAATTCTGTTGACCAAGCAAGTAGATGAAGAAACCACAAAAAACGCGCTTATAACTATTGAAAAAAGCGCTCGTTCACAGGCTAAATTGATTGAAGATTTAATTGATTCGGCACGTGTTGCATCTGGCAAGTTACGCCTTGAACTGCGCCCGGTGAACCTTTTTGAAATTATTGAAACCGTCTACAATTTGCAAAGACCGGCAGCCGAAGCAAAGAAAATTACGCTCCGGTTTTCAGCCGACAAAGAAAACATACAAGTTTTTGGCGACCCGATGCGCTTGCAGCAAGTGTTTACAAACTTACTTTCAAATGCGTTGAAATTTACGGACGAAGGCGGCAGTGTTCAAATTGATGTTCAAACCGATGCCGGTTCCGCAAAGATTGCTTTCAGAGATAATGGACAAGGAATCAGTTCAGACATTCTGCCTTCTATATTCGGTCAGTTTCAACAAGGTGATGAAAATACCTCGCGTAAGGGTAGTGGGTTAGGTCTCGGTTTATCAATTGTCAAAATTTTGATTGAAAAACATAAGGGTCAAGTTCTCGCCGAAAGTGCGGGAATCGCGCGGGGCTCAACATTTACGGTAACTTTACCTTTATACAGTCTAGAAACGGACATTCCCGCGAAAATTGAAAAAACCAATTTGCAAAAAAATAAACTTTTAGACGGCATAAAAATTTTAGTAGTTGAAGACGATCAAGATTCGCGCGAAGTCCTTCAGCTTTTCCTCGAACAAAACGGCGCAATTGTAAAAAGCGCAGACTCGGCAAACAAAGCGATAAGTTTACTACGCGAGGGTCAGCCCGATTTGCCGAACATTATTGTTTCGGACCTAGCAATGCCCGACATTGACGGATATTCGTTAATCAAACAGATAAGAAGCCTTCCCAAAGAAAAGGGCAGTAAAATTCCGGCTCTGGCATTAAGTGCCTTTGCTTCAAATGAAAATAAACGAAAAGCTCTTGCTTCCGGTTTTCAAAAATATCATACTAAACCGTTTGAACCGGATGGAATAATCGAAGATATACGGCAGCTATTGAATAGGTGAAAATGTTCAAATCAAAAAATTAAAGAGGACTGAATTTTTAATACCTTTCCGTCCTCTTTGTTTTATTTTTTACTTGCTTTTAAATTTTCAAACGATTTACTTTGCCACCAAATTCAAAAAATCTTTGCGGTAATTTTTCAAATGGTTTCCGAGCGAGCTTTTGGCAAGACTATTACATCTCAATTTAATTATTTTACAGCGGGTTATGTGCGAAACTGTCAATAAAAAACTTCCTAGCTTTGCCGAATCCATTTCCAAACCTCAGGAATAGTCGCGCGTTTGCCATACATTAACATTCCGACACGATAAACTCGCGCTGCCAGCCAAACAAGACCCGCAATTGCCAAAGCATTAAGCAAAATCGCCAAAGCAATGTGCCAAAACGGCGGCGTTTCCGCCATAATCCGCACTGGCATCACGATTGGCGCGAAAAACGGCGCAATAGAAGTCCAAAACGACAGGCTCGAATTCGGATCGCGGATGACGGCGAAACTAAAATAAAACGCTATAACAAGAAGCAAAATTGGCGGAAAGGCGAACTGTCCGCCCTCCTGCACGGTTGTTACCATCGCGCCGATAAGCGCGTAAATCGTGGCATAAATAAAAAATCCGAGCAGAAAGAAAATGAAAAAATAAAGAATCATCAGCGGCGTGATGTCGGGAATTGAGATATTCATACCAGCCGCACTCATCTGCGCCAAACCGATTCCGATTAAAACCAAAGCGGAAATTATCCAAATCGCAAGCTGCGTCAAACCCGCCAAACCGACACCGACGAGTTTGCCCATCATCAACTCAAACGGTTTTGCCGATGAAAAGAGAATTTCGGCAATGCGCGTTTCCTTTTCTTCGACAACTGCCGACATTATTTGCTGCCCGTAAATCAAAAGCGTGATATAAATCATAATGGCGACAATCATTCCCGCCGCAAAACTCCCGCCGCTGTCTTTTTCCGCACCGACTTCGTTTATTTTTCTTACGTTCAACTCAACTTCTCGGCTTAAATTCTTGAGTTGGTCTTCGCTAATGTTGGCATCGGCAAGACGCTGCGAACGAACGGCGTCATTAACCGCGTCCTCCAATGCCGAATTAATGACAAAATCTCCGGCTTTGCGCGAGAAAAGTTCAAACTTCGCATCCGCCGCTTCAAAGTTAGAAGGAATGATTAAATAAGCATCGAGTTCATCGGCAGTTAATTTTGAATTGAGCTCGCGTTTAATTTGTTCAAGCGGTTTTTCCTCCGCATTGTATTCGACAAATTTGAAATTTCCGCCTAATTGTTCGGCGCTTCGCTTCATTTTTTCTTCCTGCGAAGCTGACAAATCCTTTAACGATTCTGTCACGGCTTTATCGGCTTTGGCTGCTAATTTATCATCGGAAAGATTTGCCTGCACGCGCGGGGCGAGTTTGCTTGTCTGATCAACAATGACAATGCGCGTCGCCTCACCTTTGATAGAAAAAATCAACGCGGGAACAATCGCAAACGCCGCCGCAAGCACCGGAAAAAGCAAGGTTGCGAGTAAGAATGACCATTTTAAAACAATTTTTTTGTATTCGTGTTTGACGACTGCCAAGAATTTCCTCATTGATTTCCTTTAACCTTTTCAATAAAAATATCGTTCAAGCTCGGCTCAATCTGCTCAAACTTTGAAATGCTCGCGCCGCTTTCAATTAAACTTTTCAGCAAAAATTGCGCGTCCGCGTTTTCGGCAAGCTGAATTTCCCTTTCGTCGGCGTGTTCTATAATTTTCGCAACCAAAGTTTTATCTTCCAAAACCTTTTCGCCGCCTATGGCGCGAAGCGCAATTAGATTTTTCCCGAAACTCGCCTTCACTTCGCGCAAACTTCCCGATATGACTTTGCGCGATTTGTTTATCAAAATAATATCATCACAAAGTTTTTCCGCCGTTTCCATCAAATGCGTCGAGAAAATAATCGTCTTTTCCTGCGTTTTGAACTCGGCGATAACATCCATCATAAATTCGACGTTCACCGGGTCAAGTCCTGAAAAAGGTTCGTCTAAAATCAGCAAATCGGGATTGTGCAAAACAGTTGTGACGAATTGAATTTTCTGCTGCATTCCTTTTGATAAATCGGTTGTTTTTTTCTTTTTCCATTCCGAAAGGTTCATTCTTTCAAGCCAAAAATCAATGCGTTCATCGGCTGTTTTGGTCGAAACATTTTTAAGCGCGGCGAAATATCGTAATTGGTCAACGATTTTCATTTTTTTATAAAGTCCGCGTTCTTCCGGCAAATAACCGATTCGATTTTGTAACTCACTTGACACTTTGTTATTGAAAAGCCGGATTTTGCCTTCGTCAGGCGCGGTAATACCGACAATCATTCTGATAGTCGTTGTTTTGCCCGCGCCGTTCGGACCTAAAAAGCCGAAAATCCTGCTCGCCTTTACGTTAAAACTCAAATCTTTAACTGCTGTAAAGTCGCCATAATGTTTAGAAACATTTTCGACGCGCAATGTAACGTTTTGTTCGTTCATAATTTTCACATCACAAAGACACAAAGAACACAAAGTTAAAATAACCGAAAAGGGGAAATTTACAACTGCTTATTTTTCGTTTTCCTTTATGCTTTTGTAGTTAATTATTACAATTTAACTTGTCGAACCGTATTAACCGGCTCGATGTTACGCAAATCTTCCAAAACCGCATCTTGAAGCGGCGAATCTATCTCGATAACTGCTAAAGCCTCACCGCCTTTGGCTTCTCTGCCGAGATAAAACCGGCTGATATTAACTTGCGCTTCGCCCAAAAGCGTGCCGATTTTTCCGATAACTCCAGGAACGTCTTTGTTTTTTGTTATAAGCATAAAGCCTGTCGGAACGGCTTCAATACTGAAATTTCCGATTTCCGTAATGCGACCTTCGCCATTTGAAAAAACTAAACCCGAAGCACTTTGTTCAGCTTCGGCAGTTGTGACTGACGTGCGAATATCAAAATTCGTGCCCTTTCGCGTTTGCGTGTAACTTGTGGTTATTTTAATGCCGCGTTCTTCTGCAATGTGCAAAGCGTTGACGATATTTACCCGCGCCGATACATCACGAAGAAAACCTGCTAAAAAAGCCCGCGTAACCGGCGTAGCGTCTCTTTCCGCAAGTTCGCCGGCGTATTCGAGTTTGACTTCGCTAATGGCGTTTTGATTCATAATCTGCGCTTGAAAGCGTCCGAGTTTTTCCGCCAAATCCATAAATGGCTGAAATGCTTCAAGCTCTTTAGCCGCCATCGAAGGCGCGTTTACTGCGCCGCGTAACGCGCCGGTCAAAAGGTAATCGCGCATTTGTTCGGCGACGGTTAAAGCCACGCCTTCTTGCGCTTCGGTCGTTGACGCGCCGAGATGCGGCGTAGTTATAATTTTATCGTTTTTGAGCAAAGGCGAATCAGGCGAAAGCGGCTCGGTTGAATAAACGTCTAACGCCGCGTTTGCAACCGTTCCGTTTTCGATTGCTTCAAGCAAAGCATTTTCATCAATTAAACCACCACGCGCGCAATTCACAAGTCGAATGCCTTTTTTCATTTTCGTGAAAGCGTCTTTGCCAATAATTCCGCGAGTTTCGTCAGTTACGGGCGTATGAATTGTCAAAAAGTCAGATTGTTTAAGAACTTCATCGAGCGTTCCGATTTTGATTCCCAAATCTTTTGCTTGCTCGCCTGAAACAAATGGGTCAAACGCCAAAATCCGCATTCCGAAACCTTTCGCAATTTTTGCCACGTGCTTTCCGATTCTGCCCAAACCGATGACGCCCAAAGTTTTTGCGTTGAGTTCCACGCCGACAAAACTTTTTTTGTCCCAAACGCCCGATTGCAGTTTGGCGTGCGCTTGCGGTACATTTCGTGCCATCGAAACCAACAACGCAATCGTGTGTTCGGCGGTTGTAATCGTATTTCCGTCCGGCGCGTTCATCACGACAATTCCGCGCTCGGTTGCGGCTTTCACGTCAATGTTGTCAACGCCGACACCGGCGCGTCCGACGACGCGAAGCTTCGGTAAAACATCCATTAAATTGCTTCTGACTTTCGTTTCGCTCCGCACGATTAAACCGTCGCAATCCTTAGCTGCTTCGGCTAACTGTTCAACCGATAATTTAATGCGCTTTTCAACGGTAAAGCCGGCATCGCACAGCGGCGCGAGGTTTTCTTCGTTCACATCGTCGGCGACTAATATTTTTACATTGCTCATTTTAAGTTTTAGTTTTATTCTTTTGGAGTTTTAGTTTTTCAATGATAATTCAAAATCCGGGTAAAAAGAAATTATTCACAAATCTATCTTAAGCGAGTTATGGAAATTTTTGTTTATCAAAAAGGCGCAGACCACATTGACGAAGGCTTTCAGGCGGAAAAGCTGCCCGAATTGGTGGCGAATCCTGAAAATTTAGTGTGGGTTGATATGGAATCTCCGTCGAAAGGCGACGAGAACATTCTTGCGGACGTTTTTCATTTTCACCCGCTCACGATTGAAGACGCGGTGATGACGAGAAATCAGCCGAAGGTCGAAGCGTTTCCCGATTACCTGTTTTTTATCGTTCACGGCGTAAAAGTAGAAACGAATTCGAGAAATTTCGCAACCAAAGAATTAGACGGTTATTTAGGGAAAAACTTTGTCGTTACCTATCATCACGAAAATTTTCTCAGCATCGATAAAGTCAAACGTCAGATTCGTAGCTCGGCGTTTGTCTGCGGGCGCGGCGCAGATTATCTGCTGCATCAGATTCTCGATGAGTTGATTGATTTATACCTGCCAATCGTTGACGATTTCGACGATGCGATAAACGATATTGAAGAACGCATTTTTCAATCGAAAAATGCGAACAATGAAATTTTGGAGGAAATACTTAACTTAAAGAGAAATGTTGCACGGCTTCGAAGAATTACTTCTAAACAACTCCAGGTTCTTTATCAAATCTCGCACGGCGAGTTTCCGCTTGTCGAAGATGCGCACTTGCCCTTTTTCCGCGACGTTTACGACCATTTGCAGAGAGTTTCCGATCTTGCCGAAAGCTACCGCGATTTAATCGGCGGTCTGCTCGATATTCAATTCAGCGTCGTCTCCAACCGAACCAATGAAATAGTAAAAGTTCTGACGATTTTTTCGGCGATTATTTTACCCTTGTCTTTAATTGCCGGAATATACGGAATGAATTTCGAGAATATGCCCGAATTAAAAACCCGCAACGGTTATTTTTTTACCCTGGGATTTATGCTTCTGGTGACAATCGCCCTGTTAGTTTATTTCTGGCGCAAAGGTTGGATTTTCGAGAAAGACGATGATGAAAAGTCCGAACGTAAATAAAATTTATCTACGCGGTTATCAAATCTTTTTCGTGTAAATTTTGTTTTAAGAACGTAATTTTATTGTTATGAGTAAAAACCTGCAGGATTTTGCGAAAAAGCGTTTTAATGCCGACCTCGATACATTGCCCGCCCGCGAACAGCGCGTCATCGAACATTTCGATGACAGAAAACCCATCAGTCACGACACCAATCGTGAGTTTGAAGAGAAATTTACTTTCGGTCAAAAACTCGCCGATAAAGTTGCCGCTTTTGGCGGTTCGTGGACTTTTATCATTATCTTCGGCGCGATTCTGCTTGCATGGGTTTTGCTTAACTCTTTTTTGCTGACGCGGCGTGGCGATATATTTGACCCGTATCCGTATATTTTGCTGAATCTTTTTCTTTCGATGCTTGCCGCCATCCAAGCGCCGGTGATTTTGATGTCGCAGAATCGGCAAGGTATTAAAGACCGTTTAGATGCCGCTCACGATTACGAAGTAAATCTAAAAGCAGAGCTTGAAATTCTTAGCTTGCACGAAAAACTGGATGAGCTGCGCGAGCCAAAATGGAAAGAGCTAATTCAATTGCAAGAGAAACAAATAGAATTGTTGACTCAATTATTAAAAGGGCGTGATGCAAAAGCTGACGACTAAATTTTTTAGTAAGAGACTACGATTGCATATAACACAGATAGACAAACGCCGCTGTAAACTCCCGCCAGAATATCATCGGCACACACACCGATTCCCGCCGGTAGATTTTGTAATGAATCTATTGGATACGGTTTCCAAATATCGAATAATCTAAAAAGTAAAAATCCCGCCAAAACAAAATACCAATGTGCGTCAAACGGGACGAACAGAAAAACAATCAATTGCCCGATAACCTCATCAACAACTATTTTTTGCGGGTCTTTGTTCTGAAAAAGTTTAACGGCACGGTTTGATGCCCAAATACCTAAAAGACAAAACAATAAAAATAAAATCAAATTGACGGCGTGAACCCAAGCCGTGATTTGTTCATTCGTCCAATTGTTTTGCGACGAATAAAAACTCGTGCGTTCTTCAATCGAAGCAAAGATTAAATAAATAAAAACGCCTACAGCAGCGCCGAAAGTTCCAGGCGCAAGCGGCAAATAGCCGACGCCGAAAGTGGTAATCGCAAGCGCAAAATAATCGAGCGGCGTTTTATTTTTTAATTTTTCTTTGGCTAATTCCTGCGTTTCGGCAGCGGCGGAAGTGTGAATTATTTCGTCGTAACTCGGCATTGAGAATTGATTTTATATGATTTTGCCGATTAAATCATAATTGTGCGCTTCGGAAATGCGGACGTTGTAAAATTCGCCGACTCGCGGCTTTAAATCTTCGGGCATATCATTGATTAAAATATAACCGTCAACCTCCTGCGCCTGTTCTTGAAAATGACTCTGAAAAAGCAGGTCGGATTTTACAGATATTTTTTTGGAAACTTTTAACCAAACGAAGAAGATTAACTGACTTCAAAATTCGAGTTTGCCGCCGATTATCAACTTTGATACTTTAAATTCAAAACTTCGCGGCAGCAAATTGGCATAAGGATTGGTATTGCTCAAAAACTCATTGTTGAAAACAAACTTAAAATTCTCACTTTCAGCCGTCAGAAAATCATTGGCTTTGGTGTCGCGTCGCGCAAAGAAAAATACAGCAAAATCACCCGCGCCTTTCGGCGGTGTGAACTCTGCCAAATCTCGTTGTTCGCCTTTATCATTCACCAACCGAACCTTACCTTTTAACTGTTCAAATTTCATTGTTTGAAATAAACCGTCCTGCACTCCTTGTGCCGATGAATTGCTAAACTTCGTCATAGTAACTACATAGTAATTTTGACAAAGCGGACAGGCTAGATAATTTTTTGTTATTTCGTCAAAGTCGGCGCGTTTTTTCTCGTCCATTTTGTCATAACCTGCTTCAATCTGCCTTAATCTAATTAAGGCTTGCCGAATCGGTAAAGCAGAATGCAATCGAATAACGACGGGTGCCGGGGCAATATTACGTACAGAACTGCCCTGTGTGGGTTGCCGCCGGAGGTTCTGATCGGCTTGCTCGCGCGCAATTTGCTCTTGAGCGCCCCTCGCCAACCCTTCAGGTGACTGATATGTTTCAACCCAGGGCGAGTTGGTTAAGATTTTAATTGCCTCTTCTTTGCTCCATTTTTGAAAAGGCTTTTCCCAAGTTTTTTGTGCGGAGGCGACGCTAGCCAAACAGCATAAACAAACAAATAACAGTAGTTTGTTGAATTTCATAAAAGGTTTCCTCTTTATCATAAATTTCATTATCCCGAATAAAAACTTTAAGTTAAAAAATTTTGCCAATCAAGTCGTAATCCTGCGCTTCGGTAATTTTTACCCAGTAGAATTCTCCGATCTGCGGCATGAAATCTTCGGGCGCGTCGTTGATTAAAATATATCCGTCAATTTCCCGCGCTTGTCCTTCAAGACGACCTTGAAAAAGCAAATCGGATTCTTGCGAAAGACCTTCAAACAGAACGCGAAACTCCTTGCCGATTTTTTGTTGATTTTTTCTTTTAGAAATCTTTGCCTGCTCCTTCATCAAGCGCACTCGTCTTTGTTTGGCAATCTTCGCATCAACTTTATTCGGCAAATCAAAAGCCGCTGTTCCTTCCTCATCGGAATATGTGAACACGCCGACGTTATCAAACTCACAGTTTCGCACAAATGTCATCAATTCTTCAAAATCTTCTTCTGTTTCGCCTGGAAAGCCGGTGATAAAAGTCGTACGGATTGTAATGCCGGGAACTTTTTCGCGCACACGACGAATCAATTTTTCCAAACTCTCGCGTGTGCCGCCGCGTTTCATCAATTTCAAAACATTACGCGAGCCGTGTTGCAGCGGCATATCGAGATATTTGACGGCTTTCGGTGTCTCATTAATCGCCTCAAGAAAAGCGTTGGAGATGTGCGTCGGGTAAGCATACATCACACGAATCCATTCCAAATCTTCAATTTCGCTGAGTGCGCGGATGAGTTTTGCCAGCGCGTCAACTTCGCCTAAATCTTCGCCGAAACGCGATGAATCCTGCGCGATTAAAACAATTTCCTTTACGCTTTGTTTCGCCAAATCTTCGGCTTCCTTTAAAATCGAACCGAAGCGGCGCGAGCGAAACGAGCCCCGCATCGCGGGAATCGAGCAAAACGCGCAAGGTCGGTCGCAGCCTTCGGCGATTTTGATAAATGCGGTGTGCGATTCGGTGGCGCGATGGCGCGGCGTGTCGAAATCGTAAAGATACGTCGCGGTTTTGTTGCCGATTTGAAGTAAAGGTAAATCGCGGAAATTCTTTGTTTCGTCCGCAGCTTCCAGAATTCTTCCAATTTCGTTAGTGCCGATAAATGCGTCAACTTCCGGTAACTCCTTTATCAAATCGTCGCGGTATCTTTCCACTAGACAACCGGCGACGATGACGCGCTTTGTTACACCATTCGCTTTCGCGCCGGTCGCTTCAAGAATCGCTTCGACCGATTCAGCTTTCGCCGATTCGATAAAACCGCAAGTATTTACTACAACGGTTTCCGCTTCCTCGCTGTTATTCGTAATTTCATAGCCAGCCGCTTTTAATTGCCCCATCATCACTTCCGAATCAACGAGATTCTTCGGACAACCGAGACTGACAAATCCAACTTTTTTCATTACTTGTTTAAATATACGAGAAAATTCTCGTAATCTCTGAAATCTTTAATAATATAATTTGCGCCTTCTTCACGCAAAGACTCGGCTCCTTTTCCGCTTGCGATGCCGATAAAATATAAACTTAGGTTCTTCGCAGTTCGCACATCCCAAACACCGTCGCCGATTGAAACAATTTTTTCAAACTTTTTTAGTCCGTATTTTTCTAAAGATTTTTTGATTGCCGTGTGTAAAATTTCTTCTCTTGAAACGGCATCATCAGCCGTTGCAATTAGGAAATCTTTAATATCTATTTTCGTCTTTTCAAGTTTTAATTTAGCAGAATCATAAAAACTACCTGTGGCAATCGCAATCGCCCAATCCTTTTCGAGACTCAATGTTTCTAGCATTGTTTTCGCATTTAGAACTTCGGCAAAAAGCGTTTCGTCTTTGGAAGCATAATCGTTAAGATTTTTGATAAAACAATTTTTGAAAGCAAGAAAATCTTCTTCGTTCGGCGCACGTCCTAATCTTTGATTAAAAATTTCTGAAACGAGTCCCGAATCGGTAACGTGGGTGTATTTCGTCC
>MWVV01000120.1_pt1 | contig 28228 bp, 26 predicted proteins | sample 1047281 | NCBI WGS metagenome assembly MWVV01 (sample SAMN06349986, study PRJNA376086) | soil metagenome | isolation source: PT-2 sample Antarctic (ecotone) soil | place: Antarctica | collected 2015-01-13 | reverse complement strand
ACTTTCCACACCGATTTTTATAGGTCGAAAAATGAAAACGTTGGGATTATAGCGCAAATCGCTTGCAATGCTTCTTTTTATTTTCCGGTTTCGCGGTAAAAGGAAATCATTTTTTTATCGGCAAATAAATCGTTTTTGCCCAGCAACAAGCGAGCGCGTTCAATAACGGCTTTGGCGTCATTCAGACGATTTGCTTTTTTATAAGCGTCTATCATTTTATCAAACATACGAATTGCAAAATCACGTTCTTCGTCCAATACCGGTTTGTTTTCAACTATTCCGCGAACCGCTAAAGCGTTTTGATAAACCGCAACTGCTTCGTCATAGCGGTCGGCTTCAAAATAAATATCTCCTAAAGCGGTTTGCAGATTTGCGGCGGAAATTTTGTCTTTATCAACAAGTTTGGCGGTTGCATCGTTAATGATTTTCGCGGCGTCGTTAATTTTTCCGCTTCGCGCCTGTACCTGCGCGAGAAGCATAATCAAGGCTGAATTACCCGGATTTGCATAAACAGCCTGCTGCAAGGCTTGAATAGCCGTCCCTACCGAATTGGCGTCAACGGTTTTCAAGGCTTCGCGTAGTAATTCGATAGCTTCGTTATTTTCCGGATCATCGGCAATAGCACGGCTTAAAATCTCCACGGCTTGCCTCGTCTGCCCGTTTTTTATCAAAGCATCGCCGAGTTTGACCGAAGCCGATTCGGGAGCGAGGCTTTCGCCTTGAAAGACTCTGCCGTAAAAACCGTTGTTAAGCGGCGTGGCGGAAGCCAGCCAATTTCTAAGCGCGTCTATACGTTCTGCGGGTTTGTTGGTTCTGGCATAAAACTCGTTCAAAAAAGCAAAAGCTTCGGCATTTCGCGGGTCAAGCCGTGCGACTTCCTTCCATTCGTTTATTGCTTTCCGGGTAAAATTTGGCTCGAAAATGCCTTTGTTCAACCGACTTTTGAAGGTATAAAGTTGAGCTAAAATTTGATGACCTCCAAAATTGTTCGGTTCGATTTTTACTGCAATATTAGCCAGCAAAATTGACTCATCAATATTAGGCGAAGTATTTTTAGTCAAATCGGCAAGCGCCGTATATGCTTCGGCAAGAGTCGGATCAAGTTCGACAGCAGTTTGCAAGGCTTGTCTGGCAAGTCGTGAATTTGTTGTCATAGCCGCTTCCGAACGCTGACGGCTCATATTCCAAATGTATCGCTGCCCTTCTAGCAATTTAGCGTAAGCCTGTTCGCGTTTTGCACGCGGGATTTCCGTTTTCTGCTGTAATTGCGCTAAGTTTTTGGAAATAATCTCAGCGAGTTTCGGATTTGTCTCAACCTCTGGCGAAACCGGAGGATTGTTTTGAGCAAAAACGCTTTCGACGGCAATTAATATCGAAAATACAATAAAAATAAACTTTATACTTTTCATCCAAAAACCTCTTAAACCTTTTGCATTTTAGCCGCAATTCTTTCCCAGACTGATTTGCGCGGAAAATTTATAAAAAATATAATCAACGCCACGGCGATAGAGCGAAGCATATCAGCCACGTTGCTGGTTAATACGGCAATTATACAGCCGATAACGGCGATCGCTTCAGCTAATGACCCCAATATAATCGAATTTGTTTGCAACGTTGCAAGCAGCCCCGAAAAGCCTCTCAGTAATGTTATGTCTTTAAGTCTGTCCCATTTGAACAATATCCGCCGCACAAGAAATGTTCCGACGCTTATAAACAAGACCGCAACCCAAAGCGGCATTAAAGATTTTGAATTTATTGTAGATTCGGAATTTCCCGCGTAAATCCATCCGACAAAAGCTAGAACGACGGTAGTTGCAATTTGCGCCGCAATGATAAAAGTTGTAATTCGATAACGCTTTTCTAATTCAGATTCGTTTTCAGCGGAAATTTCTTCCATATTCATAAATTAATTTGAGCTGACAAATTAATAAAAAGCCGCTTTCGGTACGATTAATTTACTCAAAAGCAACTTTTTTCATTAAGCATAAGTTTTCTTTTCAATTGAAAATCAAATTGCTTTTCTGCTCAAGGTTTTACTTCTTCTCCGAAGGTTGCTGCCGTTGCGAAATAACAGTTGTTAGTGATTTCGGAATTTGCGATTCGTTTATATCGCCTTGATTTTCGATGATCTGGTCAATTAACTCAAATTTTGTTTTATCAAAATCATCGGTCATCAAAACCCCGTTTTTATCAATAGTCATCGGGTAAACACCGAAAACCTCGTTCTTAAAATTAGCAAAAAACGATTTCTCTTCCGGTGGCGACACTTTTACTCTTTCCGGGTTCGGCGGCGGAATGCTCGCGCCGATAAGCTGCAACTGCTCTTTGGCTTTTTCAATATAATCGCTGTTCGGATAATCGCGCGCAAGCTGTTGATAATACTTCGCCGCCTGGTCGGTTTCTTCTTCAAGCTGGTAAGTTACGGCAAGTTTATAAAGAGCTTCGTCCATAAATGTGAAATTAGGATATTTGTCCAAAATCTCTCGATAACGCGACTGCGCTCCTTTTAATCCGCCTTTCTTTTGATCAACCGAAAGTTTGTAATAGTAATTCGCTACATAAAGATTATGAAGCCCGAGGTTGTCCTGAACCTGAACTAAACGCGCCTCAGCTTCTTTTCGCAAAATTGGGTTTTTACTTTGTTGAAGAAGCGCTTTCAATCGTTGTTCGGCGCGTTTAGCGCGAGTCGCGTCGCGGTCGGGAAGCCCGACTTGAAGCATCTCCGATTCGGCTATTTTCAGCAAAACTCTATCGGCTAAAGGATGCGTCGGGAAAAATGTCAGCCATTCTTGATATGCCGAAGCCGCTTGAATAAGTGAGCTGGTCGAGCCTTCTAAATAAAAACTGTCGGCGACGGCGAGTTTTGCCATCGGAAGATACGGCGAATCAGGGTAAGTTGAAATAATTGTTTGAAACAAAAGTCGCCCGACATCATAATTATTTTTTCGCACTTCTTTAGTGGCGTTGATGAACAATTCCTTATCTCGTCCGGGTGTTACTGTCCCAATCAATTCTTCGTATTCGTCATTTCCACCACCGCCGAAAATTCCCAAAAACTTTTTCTTTTTCTTGATTTCACGTGGTTTGCCTACGTCAGAAACAGGATTTGCCCGTGCGCTAGCGCTTTCAAGCAACGCATTGTCAACGCGTGCTTGAAATTCCGAAACGGTTGCTTCAACTTGTTCAATATCGCTTATTTCATATTTTTCAGAGCGTTCAACCTTCCCGCGCAAATTGTTGACTTCCGATTGTAGATTCGACGTTTCTTTTTCCAAAGCCTTTATTCGACCAAGCGGCGTTTCCAACGATTGTTTATCATCTTTTTTAGATTTGTCGTCTTTGCTGCTTTCCTTTAAGGTTGCAGATACGCTACCCAGAGAACGTCGCATCGTTTCCAGCTTTTGTCGCATAATTTCCAGCCGTTGTAACGGCGAGTTGTCGGTGTTTTTATTTTGCGCCAAACCCGGCACGACAAAACTGAGAGCCAAAAATAAACTTAAAATCGCTGCTTTATTATTTTTTCTAAAAAACATATTTTCTCCAGTTATCAATTATCAGTTATCAGTTATCAGTTTTGTTGACTGTTCACTGTTGACTGATAACTGTTTTCAAACCCAAACTGTTCCCGCGTCTATTAACTCTTTGACTGCTTCGGTCGGCTTTCCATTGCCGAAAACGCCGGTTCCCGAAACAATAATTTCCGCGCCTGATTCGACAATTTTAGCAATGTTGCTCGCATCAATTCCGCCATCAATTTCAATGCGCGTCTTTAATTCGCGCTCATCAATCATTTGGCGCAGTCGGCACAATTTATCAATTGAAGTGTGAATAAATTTTTGCCCGCCAAAACCGGGATTAACCGACATTAGCAAAACAAAATCGGCAAACGGTAAGGCTTCTTCCAAACTCGTTAAAGGAGTTGCCGGATTTATTGCAACTCCGGCTTGACCGCCAGCTTCCCGAATCGCCGTCAAAGTTCTCTGCAAATGCACGTCCGCTTCAACGTGGACTGAAACCATATCGGCTCCGGCTTCGACAAACTTCACGGCGTATCGGCTCGGTTCTTCAATCATCAAATGCGTATCAATCGTTAAATCCGTAATCTTGCGAATTGATTCGACAACCGGTATGCCAATCGTGATATTCGGAACAAAATGCCCGTCCATCACATCAACGTGCAAAATAGTTGCTCCGCCCGCTTCGACCGCGCGAATTTCTTCTGCAAGACGTGTAAAATCCGACGATAAGATTGAAGGAGCTATCTCAAGCATTCACTATAAATTTCGAGAAATCTAAAAATATTAATTCGGACTAAATTTCCACAAAAAACAAACTTTTTTATTTTGCCCTTTGCCTTTTTACTTTTTTATTTTACTTTTTTAACTTCCTACTTTGTTGCCAAAAAAAACTTATCAGTTGCTCGACTTTAAGGGTTTGGCGTTTTGCGCGGTTGCGTTTCCGTCCCGGTCACGGTTTTATTAGAGTTCGGTTTGTTTGAATTTGTCGAATTCGCCGGCTTAGTGTTTGTATTTGTCGAAGAGTTTTTATTTGATTTGCCGCTGTCGGAATTATCGCTCGAATTGGAATTTTTATTGACTGAATTATTGTTGTTAGATGAATTTGTATTGCTGTTTGATTTGTCTTTTATAACGTCGCGTGTGGTCGAGCTTTTCTTTTTGTTCGAGTTGGCGTTTTGATTGCTTGTGCCGGGTTTTTTCGGCTTATCCGAAATCAGTTCCTCTATTTCTTCGCTGTCGTCTTCATCCTCGGCATTTTTCTTGATAGTAACCGGCGCCTCTTCCCCTTCGGGATTTGTCTTACTTGTAACTACCAGAATCATCTGTCCCGTTTTAACCGTGTCGCCTGCTTTCGGCAATTGCTCTAAAATAGTATTCGGTTTCTCAGTGCTGTATCGTTTGGCTCTTTCTTTGATTTTCAAACCTAGCTGAGTAAGATCCTTTTCGCTCTCGGCAAAATCTTTGCCGACAATTTCGGGAACTCTCATTTCCGTGCCTTGCAGCGACATATAAACCACACTTGCCATCCCGCCAAGAAAGGCTGCTGCCAGCGCGATAACAATTAAAAGTTTTCCAAAAGCCGAACCGCTTTTTTTTATAAAACTCATTTTCTTCTAAATTTTTAACTCTTTAAATCGGCAAAACAAAACGAAAGTTTATCATTTTTTGCGAAAAGCGACGAGTTGAAAATCTTCGATACTTTAACCGAAAAATTACTTCCTTTCAAAAACGGCAATAAAAAATCCGTCCATTTTATCGTGGTCAGGAAAAGTTCGGGCAAAACCTTCTTCGGTCAAAAATCTATCCGGCAAATCGGGCAAAACTTTTTGAAATTCGGCGCAATCCGTCAAAAAAATTTTGCTTACCGTTTCATTCTCCTCAATTTCCAGTGAACAGGTTGAATAAATCAGCCGTCCTCTACGCTTAATTAGCTTTGATGCGTTTTTTAAGATTATGAGTTGTTTTTCCGCTAACTTGGCAAAATCTTCATTTTGTAAAAAGTACCTGATTTCCGGGTTATGGCGAATCGTTCCCGTTCCGGTGCAAGGCGCGTCAACTAAGACGACATCAAAACTTTCATCGGCGAAAGGCAAAGATTTTGCGGCGTCGTAACGCAAAATGTGAATTTTATTCACATTTTGTTTCCAACAATTCTCCTGCAAAACTTTGACGCGAGACGCATAAAAATCACCTGCGACAAACAACTTTGAACTTTGAATCTTGAATTTTGAACCGATTAAAGTGGATTTGCTTCCGGGCGCGGCGCAAACGTCCAAAAAACTTTCACCTGCTTGCAGACTGACAAGATTCGCAACCATCTGTGAACCTTCGTCTTGAAAATAAATTTCTCCGTTTCCGGCAAGTTCCCGCAAATGCTCATCAAATTTTATAACGTTAAAACTATTTTCTAAATTTGCTGATTTTGTTGCGTTCTCTGCCCTTTCTTCCCGTTCTTTGCCGTTAAAAATTTCTTTTGTTTTGTCTGTCGTTCTTAATGTAAATCGAAAAGCCGGTAGAGGCGTTTCATTACTTGCAATCGCAATTTTTTCTGCAGCTTCCAAACCGAATTGCCTAATCCATTTTTCAATTAACCAACGCGGGAAAGAATTTTCAACGGAAATTTTTTCGATTTTATCAGTAAAGTCAAGTTCCATTTTCCCCCGCGTAGATCGCCGCAAAACCGCATTAACTAAACCGGAAGCCGAACTCTTTTTTGCCTGATGCACAAGATTTACCGATTCGTTTATGGCTGAAAAAGCCGGAATTTTGTCCGTGAAGAAAATTTGGTAAAGCCCGATTCGCAAGGCAATTCGGACAGCCAAATCGAATCTTTCAATATTTTTATTTGTAAATTTTTCAACAATTTTGTCGAGATAAATTTGTCTTCTCAAAATGCCAAGCGTTAATTCGTGGCATAGCGAGCGGTCTTTTGGCGATAAATTTTCTTCATAAAGTGGCAGCAAAACCGATGAATACGCTTTTTCCTTTTCTATTTTTTGCAAAATCTCGAACGCGGCAATTCTCGCCGGAGAAACATTTCGATTTTGAATTTTGAATTTTGAATTTTGGATTGACGACTTACTCAAATTTATCTCCAATTTCAATCTTTGTTCCGTTTAAGAAATCTCTCACCGGCATCCGCCGTTTACCTTCGAGTTGCAGTTCAATAATTCTTAGCGCGCTATTTGCTCCGCAGCTAACCACAAAATTATCGCCTTTTACATTCATAATTATGCCTGCATTTTCCATTTCCCGTTTTCCATTTTCTATTTCTACTTCCGCTTTCCAAATCGTAATCTTTTTGCCGCCAAGAAAAGTAAAACTAGTCGGAAAAGGCTGAAAACCGCGCACCCGATTGGCAATTTCTTCCGCCGTCAGATTCCAATCAATTAAGCCGTCTTCTTTCTTCATTATCGGCGCGAATGTCGCTTCCGAATTGTTTTGCGGTTGCGGCGTTAGTTCGTTATACATCGCTAAAGTTTCCGAAAGCAAATCCGCGCCCGTTACTGAGAGTCTTTCCATTAATTCAATCGCAGTTTCATCTCTGCCAATTTCGGTTTCACGCTGCAAAAGAATCCCGCCCGTATCAAGCCCCGCGTCCATTTGCATTGTCGTTACACCGGTTTTTTCTTCGCCGTTGACCATTGCCCAATTGACCGGCGCGGCGCCCCGATATTTTGGCAAAAGAGAAAAATGAACATTGATTGCACCTTTCGAAAACGCTTGCAAAAAGCTTTCGGGCAGAATGCGCCCGTAAGCAACTACGACCGCAACATCTGCTTGATGAGTTTGAAATAATTCCAAACTTTCCAAAGTTTTTATTTTTGTCGGCTGAAAAACCTGTAAATCATTTTGCAAGGCAAATTTTTTAACCGGAGGCGCTGTCAATTTATTTCCGCGTCCCGCTGGTTTATCAGGCTGCGACCAAACGGCGACGACTTCATGACCGTCCTGCAAAATTCTCTTTAAAGTCGGTACCGCCGCATAGGGCGTTCCCATAAAAACAATTTTCATAAGTTGCTTTTCAATTGATGTTTCTGCAAATTTGACAAATTCTTAAATTAAAAATGGCTTTGAGTGATAACTTAAAGCCATTTTTTAATTAACAGTTGTAATTACTTTCTAAACAATATTTGTTATTAACCATCGCTCGAATCATTCTGTTGAAATAGTGAAAGATATTCGCCATAACCTTCTTCTTCTAATTTTTCTACGGGTATAAAACGCATCGAAGCCGAATTCATACAATAACGCAGCCCGCCAAGCTCGCGCGGACCGTCATTGAAAACATGACCGAGATGCGAATCGGCGTTTTTCGAGCGAACTTCGACGCGGCGCATACCCAATTTATTGTCTTCTTTTTCGATGAAATTTTCCGGCTCAAGTGGTTTATAGAAACTTGCCCAGCCGCAACTTGAATCAAACTTTTCAAACGAACTGAAAAGCGGCTCGCCTGAAACGATGTCAACATATAAGCCTTGCTCTTTATTATTCCAGTATTCGTTTTGAAACGGCGGCTCCGTTCCTTCATCCTGCGTAACCTGATACTGCATCGGAGTCAATTTTTGCCGTAATTCTTCTTCAGACGGTTTCGTATATTTTTTCACCGTTCCTCCTTTTTCTTTTTTGCTAAAATTCTAGTACGCGCAATGATAATTATAACCTTCAAAAATCTTCGTCCATTTTCCGTTTTTTCGGCTGTAGACATTAAAGTTATTTCCTTCAAACGCTTTATTTATGGTAAAAATTTCGGCGTTCGCGTCTCCGTTGTAATCAAGCGAGTCGAGCAGCAATTCACCGCCAAGTTCATCTAAATCTTTCAATTCGCCACTCATTATTTTGTCAGGCGTAACTTTTTCGTACTCGCTATAACCGAAATTATATTTGCCGCTTTTGTTCTTTTCGGCAATAAAAAACAGCAGATTTCTTTCCTTCGATGAATTTTCCGTCCAAAAAGAACCGACCATCTCAGCTTTGCCGTCCGCGTCAACGTCAAGCGCAGTCAAATTGTAATACTTCATATTTTTGACCGCCTTTGGCAAAACGCCTTGCTTTGTAAATTCGGCACGAACGAGCGATTCGATTTCAACGCGTTCAGTAGGTGTCGGCAAGCGACGCATACCCGAAGTGCTTTTAGCAGGATTTTGATTTGTTGCCAACCCCATTACCAAACCTTTTAATTTTGCTTTAGAAGAAATGGTCGAAACTTGTGCTAGATTTTTTCCGCATTCTGATTTAGGGTCGGAACTTTTTACCGTAACCGTTCCATTCACTGCGCCGCCGAAAATTAAATTATAAGTCGTTTTTGGTTTGTAATAAGCGTTTGCAAAATTCTGCAACGCTTTTTCTTCGTTGTCGGAAGCCGCACCAACCAATTCACCCTTGTCAATTTGCCCAATCGGCTCAAGAGTTTGACCATCGTTGATAATGGCAAAGATGATTGGTTTGGCTTTCGCCGCCGGTTTCGTTTTACCGGGTTTTTGCGAAAACACCATCGAAGTCACCAACAAAATTAACGCGCAGCAAATCAATAATTTTTTCATCGCTCTTTTAACTTTCGTGTTTGCGACACGGAAAAATCTTCTTTCACTCACCGCTCACTGCTCACCACTATTAAAAAGCCTTTGCGCTTGTGTCAGCTTCGTTCAAGATTTCCTTGCTTTCGATTTTCGGCGCGCCGATTTTTTTCGCAACGGATTTTCCCTGCATAAACTGCAAAAGATATTCGCGCCCGCCTGCTTTTGAATCGGTGCCGCTCATATTAAAACCGCCGAACGGATGAACGCCGACGAGCGCACCCGTACATTTACGGTTCAAATAAAGATTTCCGACGTGAAATTCGCGTCTGGCTTTTTCGAGTTTTTCTTCATCTTCCGAATAAACCGCGCCGGTCAAGCCGAATTCCGTATCGTTGGCAATCTCCAGCGCGTGGTCAAAATCCTTTGCTTTAATAACCGCTAAAACAGGCGCGAAAACCTCTTCCTGCTCAAGCGTTGACTTTGGTTCAACATCAACAATAATTGTCGGCTCGATATAAAAACCTTTTGAGTTATCGCCAACACCGCCCGTTAAAATTTTCCCGCCTTCTTCGACGCCTTTGGTGATATAAGACAAAGTGTTGTCAAACGAGCGCTTGTTGATAACGGCACTCATATTCGTATCGGCATCGGTTGGCAAACCGATTTTGATTTGTTTGGTTAATTCAACAACTTTTTCCATCAATCGGTCGTGAACCTTTTCGTCAACAATCAAGCGCGAACAAGCCGAACATTTTTGACCCTGAAACCCGAAAGCCGCCTGCACAACGCCTGTTGCTGCTGAATCCAAATCCGCATCATCAGCAACAACAATCGCGTCTTTGCCGCCCATTTCCGCGACAACCCGCTTAATCCAGATTTGCCCCGAGCGAGTTTTAGCCGCTTCTTCGTTTATGTGTAAACCAACTTGTTTTGAACCCGTAAAAGAAATGAAACGAGTTTTTGGATGCTTGACCATCGCTTCGCCTGTTCCGGCACTTCCGGTAATAAAATTGACAATGCCTTTCGGCAAACCGACTTCTTCTAAAACCTCGACAAATTTCGCGGCAATCGTCGGCGAATCCGAAGAAGGCTTTAAAACGACCGTATTTCCCGCAACAATAGCCGCGCTCGTCATTCCGACCATAATCGCCAGCGGGAAATTCCACGGCGGAATAACCGCCCCGACGCCTAGCGGAATATATTCAAAGCGATTATCTTCGCCTTTGATTTTAGTAATCGGTTGGTCGCCCGCCCAGCGAATCATCTCGCGTCCGTAAAATTCTAAAAAATCAATCGCTTCCGCCGTATCGCCGTCGGCTTCCGCCCAGGTTTTGCCGACTTCAAAAACCATCCACGCGCTGAAATAATGTTTCCGCTCGCGGACAATTTTCGCCGCTTTGAAAAGATACTCGGCGCGTTCTTCCGCTGGAATATATTGCCAAGTTTTAAACGCTTCAGTTGCCGCGTCTATTGCCCGATTCACTAAATTTTCCGCATCCGTATCAGCTTCGGAAAATCGCCCGACAAACTGCGATTTTTCCGCCGGATTAATGCTTTCAAATTTCTTTTCAAGCGCGATTTTTTCGCCGTTAATAACAATCGGATACTCACGCCCCAATTCGCCTTTCACCTGTTCAATCGCTTGCCGCATCGCGTCGGCATTTTCAGGTTTTGAAAAATCCACGAACGGTTCGTTCTTAAATTCGTCTAAACTTTTTTGTGTTTGCATAATTTCCTCTTTATTATTCCCACTTTCCTGTTTTCTGCAATCTCTTAATCTTACGTTTCGCCATTTCCCTTTTCAAAATCGTCATCCGGTCGAGAAAAACAATACCGTCACAATGGTCGGTTTCATGCAGAATGCAACGTGCCGTTAAATCCGTTCCGTCAAGTTCTTGAACATTGCCGTTTAAATCTTGATAACGCACAATTGTTCGCCGGTTGCGCTCGATTTTCTGATAAATTCCGGGAAACGAAAGACAGCCTTCCTCGCCTTCCTGCGAGCCTTCGACGTGAACGATTTCGGGATTCATCATAGCGAATTTATGCGTTTTGTCTTCACCGCCCGAACAATCCATGACAAACAATCTTTGCGAAACTGCAATTTGCGGCGCGGCAAGCCCGACGCCTTGCGCCTGATACATTGTTTCAAACATATCAGCGACGAGTCGTTTCAAACCTTTGTCAAACTTTTCGACAGGTTTGCCGACTGTAAGCAGTACGGGTTCAGGATAACGAACAATTTTCAGCAGCGCCATAAATATCTATTTTGCCACAAACGCAAAAAAAAGATAAATATCGCATTTTATAAAACAAAATAACCAAGCCGTAAAAATCGGCTTGGTTATTTTGTTTTCCGCAAATAGATTTTTCGTTACCTTCCCGACGCCAACTGTAACCGCGCTTGCGCTCTTTCCAGACGCTCTTTTTCAATTTCAAATTCGTCTTCCGAGCCTTTCCACGCGCCGAGAGATTTTTCGGCGGCTTCGCGTTCTAGCCGCGCGGCTTCAACGTTAATTTCATCAGCTCGTTCAGCTGTATCAGCTAAAACCGAAACTTTATTCGCGCTGACTTCAAGAAAGCCGCCGGAAATGACTATATTCTCAGTCGTGCCTCCCCGATTGTAAGACAAAATGCCTGATTTCAAAGCGGAAATGAGCGGCGCATGATTAGTTAAAATACCGACTTCGCCGCTCGCTGTCGGAACGGTTACAACGTCAACCGTCTCGCTCAAAACTCTTTTTTCGGGTGTTACGATTTCAAGATTCAACATAAAATTAGTGGTAAGTGGCGAGTGATGAGTGGTGAGTGAAAAAATAAAGCTATTCACTCACCGTTCACATTTCACCACTAAGCAGAGGTTGCCATTTTCTGCGCCTTTTCGCGCGCTTCTTCGATTGTGCCGACCATATAAAACGATTGTTCGGGCATATCATCGCATTTTCCGTCAATGATTTCGCGGAAGCCTTTGATGGTATCTTCCGTTTTGACGTATCTGCCTTCCAAACCGGTGAATTGTGCGGCGACAAAAAATGGCTGTGAGAAGAAACGTTGAACTTTTCTCGCCCGTGAAACAACCAGCTTATCTTCTTCGCTCAATTCATCTAAACCCAAAATAGCGATAATGTCCTGCAAATCTTTGTAGCGCTGCAAAATACGTTTTACATCTTGCGCGGTGCGATAATGTTCTTCGCCGACGATATCGGGACTCAAAAGCGTCGAGTTTGACGAAAGCGGGTCAACCGCAGGATAAATTCCGAGTTCAACAATTTGTCGTGACAAAGCCGTAACTGCGTCTAAGTGAGCAAATGTTGTTGCTGGCGCCGGGTCGGTGTAATCGTCCGCCGGAACATAGACGGCTTGAATTGAAGTAATAGCTCCGGTTTTTGTTGATGTGATGCGTTCCTGCATTTCGCCCATTTCCGTCGCCAAATTCGGTTGATAACCAACCGCCGACGGCATACGCCCGAGCAGCGCGGAAACTTCCGAACCGGCTTGCGTGAAGCGAAAAATGTTATCAACGAAGAAAAGCACGTCGTTTCCTTGGTCGCGGAAATATTCGGCGACAGTTAAACCCGACAGCGCAACACGGAGACGCGCTCCCGGCGGTTCAGTCATCTGTCCGTAAACGAGCGCCACTTTTGAACCTTTAATCGCGTTTTTATCAACTTTCGTTAAATCGAACGCGCCGGATTCTTCCATATTGCGGTTAAACTCTTCGCCGTATGTGATAACTTCCGATTCTACCATTTCACGCAAAAGGTCATTGCCTTCGCGCGTCCGTTCACCGACGCCGGCAAAAACCGAATAACCTTCGCGCGCTTTGGCGATGTTGTTAATCAGTTCCATAATCAAAACGGTTTTGCCAACGCCCGCGCCGCCGAACAAACCAATTTTGCCGCCGCGTTTGAACGGTTGAATAAGGTCAATAACTTTAATTCCCGTTTCAAACATTTCCAATTCCGTCGCCTGCTCTTCAAAGCTCGGAGCGTGGCGGTGAATAGAAGCGCGTTTTTCTGATTTAACTTCGCCGAGTTCGTCAACCGGGTCGCCGATAACATTCATTACACGACCGAGAGTTGCTTCGCCGACCGGAACGGTAATTGGTCCGCCCGTGTCAATCGCCTTCATTCCGCGCACCATTCCATCCGTCGGCAGCATCGAAACGGCACGCACTCGACCTTCGCCCAAATGCTGTTGCACCTCGGCAATAACGTCAATCGGCGTTTCCACGTTAAATCCTTCGCTGGTAATTCTTAATGCTTGGTAAATAGGTGGTAAATACTCGTTTGAAAATTCAACGTCAACGACCGGACCGATTATCTGCACGATTTGTCCGATTTGCTGACCGTCTCCGTTTGTTTGCATTTTTTAAATTTACTCCTTGTAATAGACAACAAAAAAGGTATGTTTATAAAGGAAAAAGATTACCATATTCTTTCGGCGAATGGCAAAGACGCTGAATTTTAAAGGAAAATTCAATACTGATTTGATAGAATTTATCGAGATTATTTAAGATGGCTTACTTTACTAATCGAATCGCCGTTGAAGAATTTATCGGAAAATTATAGACGAATGAACAAAATTAAAATTCTTCCCGACAACTTGGCAAACCAAATCGCCGCCGGCGAAGTCGTCGAGCGTCCTGCCTCCGTCATTAAAGAATTGGCTGAAAATTCCATTGATGCGGGCGCAAAGCGAATTCAGATTGACATTGAACTCGGCGGGCGGCGTTTAATGCGCGTTGTTGACGACGGCACTGGAATGGTTCGCGACGATGCGATTTTATCGTTTGAACGCCACGCGACATCGAAAATTAAAACTCTCGAAGATTTAAGTAAAATTGAAACTTTAGGCTTTCGCGGCGAGGCTCTCGCCTCGATTGCATCTGTTTCGAAAGTTGAATTAATTACAAAAACATCTGAAGAAATCGCGGCAACCCGCGTTTATATCGAAGGCGGAAAACTGCGTGATGTTAAAGAAGCGGCGCGTTCGCAAGGAACAACCATCAGCGTCAGAGATTTATTTTTTAATACGCCGGCGCGACGCAAATTTATGCGGTCGGAAGCCACCGAAAATTATCATCTTACAAATATCGTTACGCATTACGCGCTTGCTAATCCCGAAATCGCATTTACATTAACTAATAACGGACGCGAAATTTTACGCCTTTCGCCCGCCAAAGATTTGCGCGAGAGAGCTTATCAGATTTTCGGCGCGGCTTTGATTGAAAGCCTTCTGCCTGTCTCTGGCGGGCGCGAATTCGTCGCAAAGATAAACGGCTACGTTTCAGCTCCGCGCGAACGCCGCACCACGCGCGACGCTCAATACTTTTTCATCAACGGGCGTTTTGTCCGCGACAAAATCATCGCCGGAGGTTTATTGGAAGGCTTTCGCTCGGTTCTGCCGCACGGCGTTTATCCGGTAGCGTTTTTATTTTTGGATGTTCCGCTTGAAGAGATTGATGTTAATGTGCATCCGGCGAAAACGGAAGTTCGCTTTCGCCGCAGCGAAGCCGTTAAAGAAGCCATTGCCGAAGCGATTCGCAGCGCGTTGAGAAATGCTGGAATTGTTTCGAGTCAACAGTCGAGAGTCGAGAGTCGAGAGCCAAATTTCAAACCTCAAGTCGAAACGTCGAGCATTGAAAATATTTTGCGCGAAGCCGGAGAAAATTATCAGCCAAAGATTGAATTTACGGTTGAAAACCCTTCAGCAATTCAAGAATTTGAAACTGAACGCCAAGCATCGCCGCAACAAATAAATAAAATCCCGGAAACAATCGCGGAAAATCCAGCGACAAATTTCGAAATTCCCGTTTCGTCTGATGAATTTGAGCAAGCGGCGGAAAATAGAACTCAAGAGTTTGAAAGCGAAAATCAAATCTTAGAAAACGAACATCAAAAAACCGGCGAACAACCAACAAACAATAACGAACAGCCGCAACACGCCGACAACTTTCTCTCGACTCTCAACTCTCAACTTTCAACTCCCGTCGTTGATTCCGCCGCGAAAATTCCCAAATCAATCGAGCCGGAAAATTTATCTTCCGGCAAAATTCGTCCAATCGCCCAATTGCACGAAAGTTTTATTATCGCCGTTGACGATGAAGGAATGCTTTTGATTGACCAGCACGTCGCGCACGAGCGCATTTTGTTTGATAAATACCGCAAAAAAGAAACCGAGCGCAAACTCGAATCACAAAATTTATTATTGCCCGAAACGATTGATTTAACGCCCGCGCAATCAATTGCTTTTGATTTAATCGAAGAAGAACTCGAAAACTATGGCTTCGGTTTAATGCGTCTTTCGGGCAGAACGGTGGCGATAAAATCCGTTCCGACGGACTTGCCCGCTTCGGAAGTGAGAAATTTATTTGCGGAAATTTTGGATACGGTTGACAAAGAAAAACGCGGATTTGCAAAGGAAACTTTGCGTGATGACATTGCCGCCTCGCTCGCCTGTAAAGCCGCGGTGAAAATCAATATGAAACTCACAACCGAAAAAATGCAATGGATGATTGACCGTCTTTTAACAACATCGTCACCAACAACTTGCCCACACGGGCGACCGGTAATTCTTCGTCTCACAATGAAAGACATTGAGCGCGGATTTCATCGAACTTAAAATCAAAAACACCTTCCATAAGGAGAATGTTTATGAAAAAATTTTATTTGAAAACGCTTCTTGTATTTATTGTTTCATTTTTCTTTTACAACGGTTCGGCTTACGCGCAAAAAAGTGTAGAGCCGGCAATTACAAAAAAGGTTGGTTATTTGAAAACACGCGACAAGCAACTTGAAAAAGCGATTCGTAAATGGAACGGAGAAGATAACGCGGACAAAATTCGTTATCACTACAATAAGGTTGATTTGAATGGCAATAAAAAACTCGACGCGATTGTTTTCGCTTCGGGTGATTCGGATTTGCGGAACTGGCGGTTGCCGCATTTTAATTTTTAAAGGCGTCGGTAAAAATTACAGCTTGATTACGGAAATGAGCGTTTCTCGCCCACCTGTTTGGGTTACTTCAACAAAGACGCAAGGCTGGAGCGATTTGATTTTTTATAATTCCGGCGGCGGTACCAAACCATTTTATTCGCTGCTAAAATTCGATGGAAAAACATATCCTGAAAATCCGACAGTCGAACCTACAATTTCGCAAAAAATTAAAAGCGTCGAATATCTTGCTGGCATTGATTATTACGACACCGGATTTTTACTGAAATAAGTCAAATTATAAAGTTTCGATAATTCGCAAAATTTACTCAATAATTGCCAACACATCGCCCACATTAACAGTCGCACCTTCGGCAAAACGAATTTCCTTTACGCTGCCGTCTTTCGGCGCTTTCATTTCGTTCTGCATTTTCATCGCTTCGACAACCAAAATGCTGTCGCCTTTTTCAACCGTCGCGCCCACTTCAACTAAAACGCGGACAAGTTTGCCGGGCATTGCGGTTTTAATTTCCGCCACTCCGTCAGCCTGTCCCGCTGCCGCGCCTATTCCGCGCAGGCGTTTCGGGTCGGCTAATTTAACTTCAAAATTGTTCCCGCCGACGGAAACCTGCATTGGCTCATTTGAATTCTGATTCGGCGCAACAAAAATTTGATAAATTTTATTTTTGTGTTTTAAGAGGTAAACATTCGGCTCAACTTCAGAAACTTCTAAGTTGTAACTGCGTCCATCAACTTCGGCGGAAACGTTTTCGCCGTTTTGTTGCAAGACGATTTCATATTTTTCGTTGTTAAGTTCGGCGGTTAGTTTCATAAAAATATGTCGGATATTAAATACTAGATGTCAGAACTGACATCTAGTATTTAATATTTACTTGCGGGTTGATTTTTCGTATTCCTTCTTGAGTAACTGCATAAATTCCTCGCGTCTATCGAAAAGGCGTTTTGGTTCACGCGCTTCGTGTCGTGCTAGTGCGTATGCCGTAATAATTGGCAATGCAACGGTTGAATCAACATAAGCGACAACCGCATCGGGCAATTTATCCGGGTCAACTTTACCCCAACTGACTGCTTCCGCCGGCGTCGCGCCACTCAAACCGCCTGTATCAGAACGCGCGTCTGTCACTTGCAAAAAATAGTCATGTCCTTTTTCATCAATGCCCAAAACTTCCTGAATTTGCGGCTCGGTTTGCAGCGCAAAATTTTTCGGACTACCGCCGCCCAGGATAAAAATCGCCGATTTTCCACCCTTTTTCGTGGGCTTGCCGGTATGAACGACGCCGCGTTTTGCTGCTAATACGATTGAAGCGGTCTCATTTACGTCTAAATTCGGATTTAAAATGAGTTTGCTTCCCTGTAATTCTTTGGCAGCAATGTTCATTCCAATTGAAGAATCGCCGGGCGACGAAGTATAAACCGGAACGCCGTATTCGTAAGCGACGCCGAGCAGAGATTTTTCCTTGATGCCGAGTTTATTTTCCCTTTCGCGCACGTATTTTCCGCACAGATAATGAAATTCAGCCGACGACATTGTTCGCTGAAATTCTTCGCCTTCAATAACGCGGCGGAAAAATTCGTCCGTGTCGAGCAGAACCGAGTAATCGAAAAAGATATCGTAAATTCTAACAACTTCTTCATCGCGCAAAATGCGGTCATCCATTTTTGCATCGCCTTGATGAAGAGATAAACCGATACCGAAATGCGTGTCGTGGTAAAGATTCGCGCCCGTCGAGATAATCCAATCAATGAAGCCAGCTTTTATTAATGGAATTAACGCGGAAATTCCCAAACCCGCCGGAGTCAACGCGCCCGTTAACGTAACGCCGATGGTTACATCGTCTTCGAGCATTTTGTTAGTAAAAAGCCGACACGCTTCTCGAATCCGCGCGGCGTTGTACGCCATAAACGATTCGTCAACCAAATCGGCGAGCGTCGTTTGTTTATCAATCGGCTTCGGGTCAATGCGCTTGCCGCTTAAAAATTTACTTTTCTTTTTTGCCATTATTTTTAGTTTTTAGGTTTTTCAATCTCTACCTTGTCAACATTAACGTAAAATGTTTGTAGTTGAAAAAATCAATTTGCCAATTTCACGGAAATTTGAAACGTCAGAAGCAACGCGAAAATTTTAGGAATGCTTTTTAAGTTTATAAAATACCCCTTTGTTTAATTAAACAATCGCGGCACAAACAATTCTTAAAATCTTTTTGCAAATCTTTCAAAGTTTTAGACTTCAATTCAACTTCAAAACACCAGCATTTTTCAGCCTTCGCGCCGCAGGAAAATTCTTTGCGGCACGATTCGCAAACGAGTTTATCGTATGTTTTTTCTTCATTCATTGCATTAAATAAAAATAAAGTGTAACGCAAAAACATTTAGAGTTCACGCTTTAATTTGTTACCTTCACAAAACACAAATTAAGCTTAAACTCTAAATAACTGTTATCCTGCAATTTTAAGCGGCGATAGCAAATCTGTGCGGTTCTCGCCAATCCCAATGCTCCATCAGCGGCAAAAAGTCTTTCAACGCTTCTCGAGCGGCGGAAGAAAGCGGTAGGCGGGAATATCCTTTGAAGTTATTTGACCGCGGGCGAGTGCGGTAAAAATATCGCTTAACTCCGAATCGTGGCGCGTTTGGCGTCTTTCGTCGAGCCAGAAAATTCCCTGCCGGTCAATCCGGTAATTTGCCTCTTTCGCCCTCATCAAAGCACTGCCCAACTATTATCCATCCACTCGTGAAAATTAATTTCGCCTTCTGTCGTATTCGCTGTAAAATCCGGCGCTTCGTCGCCAAGTCGTAATGCCATAATGGTTTTTCTCTTTTTGATCTCGGTTTTATTTTTATTAAACTTTGACACGGTTTTTTCCAAATTCAGTTTATAAGACAAATTGCATTTTTTACATTTTTGGAAATTTTAAGTCGACGCTTCCTGTGTTTCGGCTCCAGTCTCTGAAAGGTTCGATCGAAGGCGCAAAAGCGAGATTTTCTTTTCGTCGGCTTGAAGAATTTCGACTTTCAATCCACGAATGGCAAGCTGATCGCCGATTTTCGGAATGTAACCGGCTTCGCTTGTAACCAATCCGGCAATCGTCGTAAAATCGTCATCTTCAATTTCCATTCTAAAAAGCCGCTCGATTTTACCAATTTCGGTTGAGCCAATCACGTCGTAATAACTTTTGTCCGTGCCTTCGATTATCTCGATGATCTCTTCTTCTTCTGTGTCTTCATCCTCGATTTCGCCGACGATTTCTTCCAGAATATCTTCGACCGTAACAAGTCCTGCCACGCCGCCGTATTCATCAATTACAATCGCCACCTGAACGTGATTGAGCTGCATATTTTTCAGCAGCTCGGCAGCTGATTTTGTTTCGGGAACAAAATATGCCGGACGCAGAAGGCTTTCAATCGTCATTTCTTCTCTGCCGTCTGCCCACACATTCAACAAATCACGAACATAGATTACGCCGTCGATATTATCAATTGATTCGCGGTAAACCGGAACGCGCGAGTATTTTTCTTCGATTATCAAATCTCGCGCGTTTTTGACGCTTGAATCAATCGGCAGAGCGCAAATCTCAGTGCGCGGCGTCATAATTTCGCCAACACGAGTGTCGCTGAATTCGACCATTGTTTCGATTAGCTCGCGTTCTTTTTCTTCCAAGATGCCTTCGGCTTCGCCCATTTCGATAAGCGCTTGAATATCTTCGATATTGTCTTCTCTTTCCTCTTCAACAGTTTGATGCGGAACAATTGTCGTTTCAATTTGCGAATTGTCCCTGGTAAAAAATTGAAACGGGTCAGCCATCGCCGATAAAAGACCGAAGAAAGGACGAATGACGGGAAGCAGAAATAAAAGTTTTCTTTCTGGATTTTTCCACGTTAAAACGCGGGGGAGGATTTGGCGAAAAATAATGGTGGCGATTAGACCGATAACGAGCGAATACGCCAGCAATTCAATATGAGTCAGGTTAAATTGATAAGTTATAACCGTTATCAGGACGGAAAAAACTATCAGCAAAATCTGAATTGCAGTTGATAATGCAAAGCGGAAACGCGGGCGGTTTTCTAAAATTCCCTGTAAAAACGCGACCGATTTAACTTTTGGACTGTCTTCAAAATCCGATGAAAGCCGTCGCAGCCCAACGTCGCTAAGTTGTGAGAACGCCATATCAACGGTTGCTAGAAAAACGAGGATAATAAGGATGATAATGGCGCCGCCTATTTCAATCTCCATATTTTTTCAATGGTAAATCGTAAACGGCAATCGATAAATGGCAAGACTTCGTTAATATAAACATTTATTTCGTCAGAAACTGCGCGGCTTTTTCCTCAACCAGCCAAAACAAGTTTCCGTTGTTCAGTATAACATTTTGCGCGGGAAAGCGTTCAGGCTCGCGTTTGCCTACCAAAACCTTATGCAAAGTCTCAGCCTTTTCCGCGCCGCCGATTAAAAAGACGACGTTTGCCGCATAGTTTATTGTCGGAAAAGTTAATGTCAGGCGCTCGGCATTTAATTTTTCAACCATGTTAGCAACGGCAATTTTTTCTGTTTCCTTTAATGCTTTTGTAAAAGGAAAAAGCGACGCCGTATGTCCGTCATTGCCCATTCCCAAAAGAATTAAATCGAAACGCGGCAACGAATTAGAGCCGCTTGTGGAATTAGATATGTGGTTTTCCAGATTAAAAAACTCTTTGATTGTTTGTTCGTAATCTGCCGCGATTTTTTTCGCGTCAACGAGTTCGGTTTGCCAGCGGAAAATTTTATCTTTGGAAATCTGCAAAGGCTTTAGAAGATTTTCTCTTGCCATCCGAAAATTGCTTTGTTCGTCGTCGGGCGAAACATTTCTTTCATCGCCAAAGAAAAAGAAAACTTTTCCCCAGTCAATTTTTGATGCGAACCCGTCAGAGGTTAATAAGCGATACAAAGATTTCGGCGTCGAACCACCGGCGAGCGCGACGGTAAATTTATTGTTTTTTTCGATTGCTTCGCCGCCAATTTCGACAAACATTTTCGCTGCCTTGTGGCTTAGAGTTTGTAAATTTGGGACAATCTTAATTTCGGCTTTCATTTTAATCTGCCGTGTTTTTCCATTTACGCCCGTCGTTTTCGAGCAATTCGTCGGCTTCTTTCGGTCCCCAGCTTCCCGTTTCGTAATTTGGAAAATCTCTCGCCGGAATCGCTTGCCAGACATCCAAAATCGGGGAAACGATTTCCCAGCTTGCTTCGACCATATCGGCGCGTTGAAAAAGCGTCGCGTCGCCTGTCATACAATCATACAAAAGTCGTTCGTAGCCTGTGCTGATTTGTTTGCCGAAGTGTTCGAGGTAATTAAAATCCATATCAACCGCGCCCATATTGACAATCGGACCCGGAACTTTCGCTCCGAAATGTAGCGCGATTCCTTCGTCCGGTTGAATGTGAATGACAATGCGGTTAGTTGTCAGACGCTCAATCATTGTGTTGCGAAAAAGCATAAACGGCGCTTTTTTAAATTGAATGACGATTTCCGTGTGTTTGGCGGGCAGGCGTTTTCCGGTGCGGACGTAAAAGGGCACATTTCCCCAACGCCAATTATCAATCGAAAGTTTCAGCGCGGCGTAAGTTTCCGTGTTTGATTCGGTAGCGACGTTTGCTTCCTCGCGGTAAGCCGGAGCTTTTTTTCCGTCCAATTCGCCCGCGCCGTATTGCCCGCGAACCGCCGACTGCAAAACATCTTCGGGCGAAAACGGCTGAATCGCCTGTAAAATTTTCGCTTGCTCGTCGCGTACGGCGTCGGCTTCAAACGAAACGGGCGGCTCCATCGCGGTTAAAGTTATTAATTGAAAAATATGATTCGGAATCATATCGCGCAGTGCGCCAGCCGTATCGTAATAACCGCCGCGCATCTCGACGCCGAGCGTTTCGGCGACGGTAATTTGCACGTGGTCAACAAAATTTCTGTTCCAAATCGGTTCAAAAATACTGTTACCGAAACGAAAAACCAAAATGTTCTGGACGGTTTCTTTGCCTAAATAATGGTCAATGCGGTAAATCTGTTTTTCCTTTAAGATTTTTGAAAGTTGGTGGTTAAGATTTTTGGCTGATTCGAGGTCGCGTCCAAACGGTTTTTCAAAAATAAACCGGCGCCAGTTGCCATTTTCTTCTTTTGCCAAGCCGTTTTTGTGAATCTTTCCGGCGACGTTGGCGAAAAGCTGCGGCGGCGTGGCAAGATAATAAAAGAAGTTTTCGGGAATTTTGTGTTGTTCGCAAACTTCGATAAGTAATTCTTTTAGGTCTTTAAACAATTTTTTATCATCGTCAAAATCGCCGCCCGTGTAAAAAGTTCGAGGCTCAAACCATTCGAGTAATTTTTTATTCGCCGAACTTCCCACGAATTCCTTCAAATCATCAATAATTTTCCGGCGAAATTCTTCCGTCGTCATTTCTTGCCGTCCAACGCCAATGATGGCAAAATTTTCTGGCAGGAATTTTTCTTTTGCCAGATTGTAAAGCGCCGGAAAGAGTTTGCGTTTAGTTAAATCACCCGTCGCGCCGAAAATAATCATCACGCACGGATCGGCTGTTCTTTGTGTTTGGTTCATATCTTTTTCACCGCACAGGCACTTTATAAAACGGAAATTTTAAGAGAAGTTTGCCGTTAATTATACGAATAACTACGAATAACACGGATTATTTTCTGATTTTATTTGGGTTATTCGTGGCAAAAAATCTCCGTGTCTCGTGGCGCAATTTCTAAATCCGAAGTTTATCACGAAGTTCAAGCTCACGCCGGTTCATCTCACCGCCGTCGGTTTCGTGGTCGTAGCCGCACAGATGCAAAATACCGTGTAAAATCAGTTGTTTGATTTCCGTTTCAAAATTAAGATTGTTTTCTTCGGATTGTTTTGCGGCTTGTTCTAAGGAAATTATAACGTCGCCTAAATTATTTTCTTCCTCAAATTCGTCGGCATTAAAAGGAAAGGATAAAACATCTGTGGTCAAGTTTTTTCCGCGAAAAGTTTTATTCAGCTCGCGCATCTTTCTGTCCGAAACAAAGGCAACAGTGAAATTTTTGTTTTCTGCTTCCGTAACAGATTTTACAGCTTTCTCCGCGAAAGTCTGCCAAGCCGTCAAATTTACTTTAATTTTTCGCTGGCGATTTACGATTTCGGGCATTGTTAAATTTTCAGGAAATTCTAATTATCTCTATCGCCGTCGCGCCCCTCATTTTGTTTGTCGGTGTGCTGTTCGTAAGCCTTGACAATCAACTGCACGAGTTTGTGGCGCACGACATCTTTGTCCGAAAAACGAATGAACTCGATGCCTTCGAGGTTGTTTAAAATTTCCTGCGCCTGTCGCAAACCGCTTTTTTGCCCACGCGGCAAATCAATCTGTGTGATGTCGCCCGTAACCACGGCTTTCGAGCCGAAACCGATGCGCGTCAGAAACATTTTCATCTGCTCACCAGTTGTGTTTTGCGCTTCATCTAAAATGATAAAAGCATCTGCCAACGTCCTACCCCGCATGAATGCCAGAGGCGCAATTTCAATAATTCGCTTTTCCAGCATTTTCGTTACGCGCTCGTTATCAACTAAGTCAAACAGTGCGTCGTAAAGCGGGCGCAAATACGGGTCAACTTTGTCCTGCAAATCGCCAGGCAAGAAACCTAGTTTTTCGCCTGCCTCAACCGCCGGACGAGTTAAAATTATGCGCGAAACTTGCTTACTGAACAGCGCCTGCACCGCCATTGCAACCGCCAAAAATGACTTTCCAGTTCCTGCCGGACCAATTCCGAAAACCAAATCGCTATTCTGTATCGCTTCGATATATTTGCGCTGATTGACTGATTTTGCCGTAACCTGTTTTTTGCCTGACGGGTTAAAACGCGCTTTTGTAAAATAATCTTTCAAGCTGTAAGCGCGGTCTTCGGCGATTTGTTTGAAGGCGTCGCGCAATTCTTTATCCGAAAAGGCATTGCCCTGGTCAAAAAGTTCGGCAAAATCCTTTAGAATTTGCTCAACGGTCTCGATGTCTTTTGTTTCGCCGTCAACGAGAAGTTCGTTGCCGCGCGCGCCGATTGAGATGTCGAGAATTGCTTCGAGGTATTTTATGTTTTGGTCTTGAACGCCGAACAGCGTTTTCAAGCCCTGCGGCGGAAGTTCTATCTTTTTTTGGTTGCTCAAATTTGAAAATTTTTCCTTGTCTGAAAAGTTTTTATTTTTATATGTTGAGGCTACTAAAAGGCTTATGCTCTGTCAATAAATATTCACGAAAAATTAACCTCTCTGCGTAAAAAAAACCTTTTAATTTACGGTTATTTATGCCATTCTTAATTTATCGAAAAATCTAGAGGTTGTAGTATTTTGGCAAACATTTTACTACCGCCTGCGACAAGTGTTTTGAGGTCGGGAGGTAGAAATGTCGAACAACGAAATTAAAGTTATGGAAACGGATGTGATTATTTTTCCGACGAAGTTCCTAAATGAAATCGAAGAAAAAAGCTCGTCTGAGACCGAAAGTAAATTGTCGGAAATTCAAACGCAAACTCCGGTTGCCGAAAAAAGAGAATTATTCGGACGATTGAAAAAATCTTTGCGCAAGAAGTCAGCGAGTATTTTATAAACCGAGTAATAAGGAAGATTTTATGCCGAGAGGAGATAAATCAAAATACACCGATAAACAAAAACGACAAGCCGAACACATCGAAGAAAGCTACGAAAAAAGTGGCATTTCCGAAGAAAAAGCCGAACGACGCGCCTGGGCAACCATCAATAATCAGGATGGCGGCGGAAAGAAAAGCGGTTCGGGGCGAAAGAAATCTTAGATAATGAAACCAAAAAGCAATTTGAAGAGAAACAAAAAGCGAATGCCCGGATAGGCTTGTAAAACATATAAACGATAGATGACAGACGGTCGAAAGTAAAAGTAAAATAACTTTCGACTGTTTTTTTATTTTTGATTTTTATCCTGGAGCAATAATTATGAATTTAAACAAATTGATGGAAAAACTCACTGCTTTTGAACCGAACGGTTTTCCGGTTCTAAGTGTTTATTTAAACGCCGAAGCTAATGAAAGCGGGCGCGATAAGTTTCAAACCTGGTTGAGAGACGAACTGTCCGAACACGGAAAAGACTTTGAAACGGAATCAGCCGAAGCCCAGAGTTTTGAAAAAGATGTCGAACATATTACAAACTTTGTCGAAAACGAAGTAGAAGAATCGGCTCGAGGCATCGCCGTTTTTGCCTGTTTCGGTGCGGACGGATTTTTTGAAACCGTCCAAATCGAAGTGCCATTTCCGAACAATCGTTTATTGATTTTCGACCGTCCGCACGTTTTTCCGCTTGCCCGGGCGATAGACCAAAATCCGGCGTATCTTGCTTTGTGGGCGGATACGAACAAAGCGAATATTTATATTTTCGGCGGCGATACGATTGACGCGGAAGCCGACACCCAAAATCAGATCGAAGAAATTCAAAATACGGAAACCCAGCAAACAAAAGTCGGCGAATGGTCGCAGGCGCGTTACCAGCGTCATATCGAAAATTTTCATCTAAAACACGCCAAAGAAGTGGTTGATGAAGTGGATGTGTTGATGCGTAAAAGAAAAATCGAGCATTTGATTTTGTGCGGCGACGAAACGGGAATTATACCGATTTTGCGCGACCAGTTGCCAAAAGCATTGGAAGAATCTATCATCGGCGTCCTTAATTTAAGTCAATACGATTCGCTGGAAAAAATTCATAATGAAACACTCGAATTGATGCGCGAGTATGACGAGAAAAAAGACGAAGAGCGAATTCAGCGCGTTTTCGACACGGCAAAAGCGGCTGCCGGACTGGGCACAATCGGCGTGAAAGATACATTGGCAGCGCTTTCCAACGGACAAGTTGAAGAATTGGTTATCAGCGCGTCGTTTGACGCTATTAAATACAGAAGAAAAGAAGTAGAGGAAGTTTTGGAAGCATACGCGCCGGGCGACGACAATTCAGCCGGAGACGAACTGCCGGAAGCCAGCGAACCGCGCCAGATTGCCGATGAATTGATTATTCGCGCTTTAAATTCCGCCGCCAAAATTTACTTTATCGAAGATTCTGAAAAAATAAGAGAATTAGGCGGCGTCGGCGCGGTTTTGCGTTATAACATAAACGCGACGGCGAACGGCTAAAATTTTTCTGAACAAGGAGGAAATTATGGCGAAAAAGGAAAAGAAATCAGATAAAAAAAGTAAATCAAAAAAATCTGCAAAGCAAACAAAAATAGTTTTGAAGGAAACCAAATCGGGCGGCGAAAAACAACCAAAATCGCCATTGCCCGTGCAAAAGCAGCCGCGTCCGGGAATCGAAGCCGAAATGAATCCGCGTCCCGAATACTTAGCGGAAAATTATAAGGGGTCTGGAAAACTGCAAGATAAAGCCGCTTTGATAACCGGAGGCGATTCGGGCATCGGTCGCGCCGTCGCCGTTTTATTCGCCCGTGAAGGCGCGGACGTAGCAATCGTTTATTTGAAAGCCGAAGAACATGATGCAAAGGAAACCGCCGCGCAAATTGAAAAAGAAGGTCGCCGCGCCGTTTTGATTTCCGGAGATGTCAAAGATACGAAATTTTGCCGACAAGCGGTTGAAAAAACCGTCAAAGAATTTGGCAAGCTCGACGTTTTAGTCAACAATGCCGCTTTTCAGCATCACCAAAATTCAATCGAAGACATTACCGACACGCAGTTCGATAAAACCTTTAAAACAAATATTTACGGTTATTTTTATATGGCGAAAGCCGCTCTTAAACATTTAAAGAAAGGAAGTGCAATCATCAATACAGGTTCGATTACGGGTTTGGAAGGCAGCAAAGAATTGATTGATTATTCGGCGACGAAAGGCGCGATTCACGCTTTTACAAAATCCCTGGCGCAAAGTCTGGTCGAAAAACAAATCCGTGTCAACTGCGTTTCGCCGGGACCAATTTGGACGCCTCTTAACGTCGCTGACAAAGAACCGACAGAAGTTGCCAAACACGGCGCCGACACACCAATGAAACGCCCCGGACAACCTGAAGAAGTGGCACCGGCTTATGTATTTTTTGCTTCAAATGCCGATTCGAGTTACATTACGGGCGAGATTTTGACGCTTCTCGGCGGCGAAACACGAGCAGCTTAATTAAGGAGAATTTTTCGCTTTTCGCCTTTCCCATTTCCGTCCTTGTTTACGCGCAGGCTTTCGTTTTAGATTTCAACAAAAAGCTGTTATTTCAAAAAGTATGGAGTAATAGCTTTTATTTTCCGGTAACATCGTCAACAATGCTTCGTAATTTAACTTGAGCGTTTTCAATAAAGGCGGTTGAGTTTTGAAACCAATCTTCGTCAGTGGCTTCGTGTTCTCTTTCAACGGTTAATGCGCGTTTTGTTTCAACCGGCGCAGTTCCGCCGTAAATTGTGCGAATCGAAACAAAATTTTCCGGCGAAAGCGTTTCCGCTAATTCCGTATCACTAATTGCGATTTCGCGCCCCAAAACTTCACCGGCGACCGTTTGCAAAATGTCGTACGTAATTTCGCTTTTGTTTTCGATTGCGGCTTTTACGCAGTTTGACACAATTTTGTGAGCGATTCTAAACGACAAATTTTCGCGGCGGACGATTGTATCAGCCAATTCGGTGACGGTAATAAAATTTTCGGAAGCGCGGTGGCGAAGAGTTTCAAGATTAAATGTTGCTGACTGAAGAGTTCCGGCAAACAGCGCAACCGAGCGATTGGCATCGCGCATCGCATTATAAATCAACGGCTGCAAATCGTCTTCGACATCGTTTATATCGCCGAAAGGCGTGTTGTGAACGCTTGTCATCACGCCCAAACATTGTCCTAAAGCCTTGCTGCCAATTGCGCGAATATGTTCGAGCGCGACCGGATTGCGTTTTTGCGGCATTATCGAAGAGCCCTGCACATAACCGTCGGGCAAACGAATAATGTCGAATTCCATCGTTGCCATCAAAAGAAATTCCTGCGCGAATTTGCCGATATTAACCAGCAGCGCCGAAGTCGCGCCCAATGCTTCGGTAAAATAATCAACCGAAGCAATCGAAGCGTAAGAATTAACCGTCGGAGCGTAAAATCCTAAAAGTTCCGCCACGCGATGGCGATTTATCGGAAAACCGGTGGTTGTAATCGCACCCGCGCCGAGCGGACACAAATTCATATTTTCAAAAGCTCGCTGCAAGCGTTTAACGTCGCGCCCGACATTTTCCGCCATTGCCAGCAAAAAATGCGCGAGCG
>MWVV01000118.1_pt1 | contig 28344 bp, 30 predicted proteins | sample 1047281 | NCBI WGS metagenome assembly MWVV01 (sample SAMN06349986, study PRJNA376086) | soil metagenome | isolation source: PT-2 sample Antarctic (ecotone) soil | place: Antarctica | collected 2015-01-13 | reverse complement strand
GGCGTCAACCGCGTAACGCCGCGCGCGATGATGAGTCTTCTTCAGACTTTACGTAAGGAACTGGCGCGCTACAAAATGACATTCGCCGACATAATGCCGGTTGCGGGCATCGACAAAGGCACGCTCGAACGCCGTTTCGACACGGATTTTTCGCGCGGCAGCGTAGTCGGCAAAACTGGAACTTTGGGCGAGACAGACGGCGGTGCAAGTTCTTTGTGCGGCGAGATGCAGACGCGCGCGGGCAAAGTTTTGTTCGTCATCTTCAACCAACACGGTAGCAACGCGCGTTTCCGCTCGTTTCAAAACAATCTCGTTTCCCTGATTCAAGGACAATTCGGCGGCGCTGCGCCGATTGCTTACACGGCAATTCCGCTCGACCGTCGGCTTGCCCGCACGCGAATCACTTACCCCGATGTGATGGGGCGCGACAGAATGGTTCAATAATTTAAGTTTCAGGAAAGTACGAAACAAAAAGAAGCAGGAAAAATCCGGCTTCTTTTTTTGCGTTTTAACTTGTCGAAATGGGTTTAATCGTGCAAACTTTGAATTTTGCCCGAACCATTGAAATGAACGAAATCGAACAGGAAAAAGACGAATCAGCAGAAACTCCCGAACTTTTAACCGAATCTTCCGCCGCCCAGCAAATCGACGCGGAAAAACCCGCAACAAGACAGACGAGCGTCGCAAGAAGCGCCGGAATCATCTCGATTGCCGTAATGTTTTCGCGCGTTTTAGGACTTGGGCGCGAGGTAATTTTCGCGCGCTTTTTCGGCGCGGGCTTTCTTTACGATGCATATTTAGTGGCGTTTCGCATTCCGAATATCCTGCGTGATTTGTTTGCCGAAGGCGCACTTTCAGCCGCGTTCGTCAAAGTTTTCACCGATTATCAAATCAACAAAAGCGAGCAGGAAGCGTGGAAACTGGCAAGCCTTGTTTTAAACGCTCTCGCGGTTGTTTTGAGCGTCATCACGATAATCGGAATTTTATTTTCGCGGCAGTTTATCGCACTTATTGCAAGAGATTTTTCGCCCGAACAAGCTGCGCTCGCCACGACTTTGACGCAGATAATGTTTCCCTTTATTTTGCTCGTTGCGCTCGCCGCCGTCGCGATGGGAGTTCTGAATACGAAGGGAATTTTCGGAATTCCGGCGTCGGCTTCGACCGTCTTTAACGTCGTCTCTATTCTCGTCGGTCTGGCAATCGCTTACTGGCTTTCAGGCGGCAGTTGGACGATGCCGGAAGACCCGAATGCGATACCGGAATTGCCCGCGCAGTGGGCGATAATTGGAATGGCAATCGGCACTTTAATCGGCGGCGCGGCGCAGTTCGTAATGCAGTTGCCGTCGCTTTTCCGCGTCGGTTTTCGTTTCACGTCCGCGCTTAGTTTTACCGACGAAGGGGTGAAAAAAGTTATGCACTTGATGGCGCCCGCGATTTTGGGAACGTCCGCCGTGCAGATAAACGTCCTTGTCAACACGTTTTTCGTTACCGGCATTAGCGGCGGCGTCTCGTGGCTCGGCTACGCTTTTCGCCTGATGCAGTTTCCGATCGGACTTTTCGGCGTCGCTATCGGAACGGCGTCCGTTCCGGTTTTATCGAGAATGGCGAGCGAAGGGAAATTAGACGACTTTCGTCGCACGCTTTCTTCGTCGCTCAAATTGGTTTTTCTCTTAACTTTGCCGTCGGCGTGCGGCTTGATTGTTTTGGGCGAGCCGATTATTCGCCTGATTTACGAGCGCGGCGCTTTTACCGCCGACAGCACGCCGATGACGGCTTACGCGCTTGCCGGTTATTCAATCGGACTTACGGGCTATGCCGCGATAAAAGTTCTCTCGCCCGCTTTTTACGCTTTAAATGACGCGAAGACGCCGATGATTATTGCCGTCTGCTCGATTGCCGTCAACGCGCTGGCGAGTTATTTTTTCCGCAACTGGCTTTCAAATTACGGTGTTACGCCCGAATATCCGAACGGTTTCGGACACGTCGGTGTCGCGCTCGCAACATCGAGCGTCGCGCTCGTCAACTTTTTCGCGCTCGCCCTTGTGATGCGAAAACGTATCAGCCGCATCGACGGCAAAGACATCATTCAATCGTTTTTGAGAATCGCGGCGGCGGCGGCGATTATGTCAGTCGTCTGTTATTTGAGCTATCATTTTCTGCTCGAAACGCTCGGACTGAAAAGTTTTTCGACAAAATTAATCGAAGCCTTCGTGCCGATAATTCTTGGCGGAATCACGTTTATACTTGCGGCAAAAATTTTACGAGTCAAAGAAATTACGCAGCTTTCAAACGCTTTTGCGAGGCGGCTGGGACGCAACCGATAATCTTTTTCGTTTAAGCGAAACGTGATATTTTCTAATTCAATGAATAATGAACCTGCAAACGAACAAAAATACCGCGGGCGTGTTTATGAAATCGTGCGCGACATTCCGAGCGGACGAGTTATGACTTACGGGCAGATTGCCGAAATGCTCGGCAAAGGCTACACGCCGCGCACGGTCGGTTACGTGATGCACGCGGCTGATACGGAAAACGTTCCTTGGCAAAGAGTCATCAATTTGCAGGGCGCGTGTTCGACCGGAAAAATAACCGCGCCCGTCAATTTGCAGCAGAAAATGCTCGAAGACGAAGGAGTCGAATTTAATGAAAAAGGTCGCTGCGATTTGAATGTTTATCGATGGTTTCCCGAAGGTTTCGAGCAAAATGAAAATAACGAACAACCGAGCCTTTTCGATTGAGGATTTTAGATTTTGGATTTTGGATTGAAAGAATTTTCCATTAATTTAAAATCTAAAATCAAATTCATCTTCCCCATTTTAATTTGTCGCGCAAAACGTCGAAATAATTGCGGTTTGTCGGTTGAACCAGATTAAAAGTCGTTTCGCTTTTGCGAATCGAAACAGTATCTTCCGCCGTCATCGAATAGCCGAACTGACCATCGAGCGTTAAGACAACGCCTTCGCTCTCCTGTCTCAAACTTAAATTTATTTCGTCCGTGTCGGGAACGACAATCGGGCGATTCGTTAATGTGAACGGGCAAATCGGCGTTAAAACGACGGCGTTCATCGACGGATAAACAATCGGACCGCCCGCCGAAAGATTGTATGCGGTCGAACCCGTAGGAGTAGAAACAATCAGTCCGTCGGCGCGAAACGAGTTGACGAAAAGGTTGTTCAGACGAATTTCAATTTCAATCATCCGCGCAAGAACCGCTTTGTTGACGACGACATCGTTTAGCACGCGCCCGCTTTCGATTTTTTTATTAGAGCGAAAATGTTCAACTTCGAGCATCACGCGACTGTCAATTAGAAAATCGCCTTTTAGAATCGCTTCGAGCGCGGCGAACATTTCTTCCATCCGAAATTCGGTCAAGTAACCGAGATTACCGTAATTGATTCCGAGAACCGGAACGGCGCGCTCGTCAATCAGCGGCGCGGTCGAAATCATAGTGCCGTCGCCGCCCAAGACGACAATTAAATCAACCGAACCTTTAAAATTTTCAACGCCGACTAAATCAATCGCGCCGCCGTTTCCCGTGTCGTCGCGCGCTTCGCCGACGGTTGAAATTCCGCGTGCTTTAAGCCAGTCGGAAATCTCGCGCGCCGTCTGCCACGCCGCCGCGTGATTCGGTTTGACGACGACGCCGACGCATTTTATTTTTGTGTTCAAAGTTTAAAAAAGTCCACAGTCCAAAGTCAGATTAAAACAACTAAGATAATGAATTGACGGCGCGAAAAATTCAAACCTGAAAAGACTGCGGACTGCGGACTCTTAAAGTTTCGGATTTTTCTCGACAAACTGCAAAAGGTTTTCGACATAAGATTTGAAGTTCGGACAATGAATGTCGTGTTTTGAAAGAATCTCGTCCGCAACGCGCGTGTCGTAAGTTTGCGGCACGAAAAAATACGGCACAGCCGGAAACGGCAAACCGCTCAAAGGCGGCGAAATCGGCAGCATCAGAGATTTTTCGATTAGCTTTTCCGGCGGTTTGACGATTGATTTTTTGCCCGTCAAATTCTCGGCGATTGCATCGAAAAGCTCGGCTGTAGTTAATGGATTTGGGTCGGCGAGCGCGACGGTTTTGCCGACGGCGTTTTTGTCTTTTGATAAAGCCGCAATCGCTTCGACTACAAAATCAACCGGCACGAGATTAAGCCGCACGTGGTCATTGCCGACGTTGACAAAACGCAGCAGTGCGGGCGCTTTCCGCAAATACAAAATAAGCGAATAAATGCCGTCGTATTTTTGCGTTTCGCCCGTTCTGGAATCGCCGACGACGACCGACGGACGAAAAATCGTCGTCGGAATTTTCTCTTTCAAGTGTTCGACTTCCGTTTCGGCTAAATATTTCGTTTCTTCGTAATAATTGCGAAAACCTTTGACGTGTTCGAGTTCGGTTTCGAGAATTTCGCCCGTGCGTCGTCCCGCGACGTAGCAGGTCGAAACGTAATTGTAGCGCCGCAGATTCGGAAAAGACTTGACCAATTCGTTGACTTTGCGCGTGCCTTCGACGTTGACCGAAAACGCTAAATTTTTCGCAACGCCCAAATCATAAACGGCGGCGAGGTGAAAAACGTCGGTCGTTTCCGCGCGCACGGTTTCCAAATCCGCTTCGTCGATTCCGAGATTTTCACGCGTGATGTCGCCTTCAATAATGGCGAAATTTTCGAGCGGCACGCCGGTTTCCGCCCCAATCATTTCGATGTCGCGCCGCGCTTTTTCGACAAATTCCGGCTGCGCGAGCAGAAAAAACCGCGCGTCGCGTCGCCCCAGCCTACGGACGAGTTTCAGAGCGATAAAACCGGGAAAGCCGGTTATAAAAATTGTTTCGTTAAACGACATACCGGAAGCGATTATAACTGAACGGTCATTCAGTGGAAAAGCGGGCGCGCGCAATTTAACTTTGAAAACGTCGAACGGTTCAATCTTTTACGGGAACTGCGCGGTTTGTGCTAATGTTTTGCAAGACGGAATTTGTCGGCGGCGGAAAAAATTATGGCGTTGAAAAAAGAGAAGAGACGCAAATCTACGTCGAAAAAAAGGGTTCTTTCGCTCGGCGAAAACGATTTTGCCGATGCGCCTCCGAGCGAGATAGCGGAAGCGCGCTGGTCGGTCGTTTCGTTTGAAAAATGCGCGGCGAAAAATCTGACTTACGCCGAAGCCGCCGAAAAATTAAAACAGCTTGCTGAAAAAAAGGTCGCAGGCTTGTGCATCATAACGGACGAAGCGGCGGCGAGAATCGAGAATGGAAGGCGGTAATTTCAGGTATTAGAAAAACCTTAAACTCGAAACATTAAACTTGTCAACAAATATCTGTCGCCTACTTTCCCTCTACTGAAATCCTAAAACGACTTTTCCGAAACTCTCATTCGATTCGAGATACTCGTGCGCTTTCCGAATGTTTTCAATTTTGAAAACACGGTCGATGTTCGGTTTGATTTTTCCTTCGATGAAAAGCGGTAAAACTTCTTCCGTAAATTTTCGCATCGCTTCGGCTTTTTCCTGCGTAGAGCGCGAGCGCAAAACCGTTCCCGTTATTTTGGCGCGTTTTGCCATTGTTAAACCGAAATTCAATTCCGCCGTTCTGCCGCCCATTGTGCCGACAAGCATTATTCTGCCTTGAAGGGCAAGACTTTCCAAATTTGCGGCGAAATAATTTGCGCCCACTAAATCAAGAATCACGTCCACGCCTTTGCCGAGCGTTTTCTCTCGAACGGTCTCGGCAAAGTTTGTTTCGTCCGAAACAAAAACGGGTTCGTCCAAGCCGAATGCTTTGCATTTTTCGAGTTTGTTTTGCGTCCGCGAAGTTCCGAAAACACGTATGTTTTTCGCTTTCGCCAATTGCAGCGCGGCAAGCCCGACGCCCGATGCGACAGCATGAATTAACAGCGTTTCGGTGTCCTGCAAATTCGCCTGCGAAAAAATCGCATCGTGCGCCGTGATAAACGCTTCGGGAACGGCGGCAGCTTGCGTGAAAGATAAATTGTCGGGAATTTTCGTGAGCAGAGTTTCGTCCGTTAATAAAAATTCGGCTTGCGCGCCGCCTGCCGTAATGCCGAAAACGTGGTCGCCGACTTTGAAATCTTTGACCGTTTCGCCCGTTTCCGCAACTGCGCCCGCAAATTCCAAACCCAAAATTCGTTCGGGAAAACCTCTCGGCGCGGGATAAAAACCTTTGCGCTGCAAAATATCGGCGCGATTTAATGCAGACGCTTTCAGTTTTACCAAAACTTGCGCGCCCTTCGGCTTCGGCAAATCTTCGACAGCGCGCCATTCGAGATTTTCCGCGCCGCCGAACTCTTTGACATAAACCGCTTTCATAAATTTATTATGTAAGGAGAATTAGCCACGAACGAACAAACACGAAAGAACACGAAAAAATTAAGATTTAGGAAAAATTAAAACAAAAACAGTTTTCTGCTTTTTTTATCTTAAAACTTTTTCGTGTCTTGCGTGTGTTTGTTCGTGGCTAAAAAATTCTTCCGCGAAAAACCTAAACTTTCTTTTTAGTCGCGCGTTGCGCCATCGACATCAAATCTTCGGGCATCCATTTGCTCAAATTCTTCGCTTCGGCGTCGGCAATTCCTTTATGGCGATTGCGCCATTCTTTGTTCGGGTCGTCTTCGCGCCCCGATTGCTTCGGGTAATTTTCGACCTGCTCGAGGCTGAGAACGATGCCGTGCGCGATTTCCGTCCAATCTTCGGTCTGGATGCCGCGCAGAACGACGGAAAGTCCGGCTGTCCAATCTTCTTCGGGCGCGATGTTGTCGAGTTCGGGAATCGTTAAATTATAAGTCGGCGGAAAAGGCGAACCACCGAATTCGCCGACGATTTGAGTTTTTAAATCCTTAAGCGACGAGTTCGGATTTGCCCGCCGCATTTCAAGCGCGCGGCGGAAAATGTCGGCGACGGTCGATTGCTTGTTCATCGTGTTTTGCTGAAATCTCCTTGAAAATAAATCTTTTAATAAGTTACACGCATTGCAAAATCAACGCAAAAGCAAGTTGAACTGTCCGAGATTTGAAACGAGTTTTCGATTAACCTTTCAGATGTTACATCTCGCTCTTGTTTTTCCGCATCTGAAAGTTTATCTTTACCTTACGCGGGAGTTTATAAAAAAATGAAAATACTTTTAACGCTGGCGATTCTTCTGACAGCTTTCACGTTTCAAGCGCAAGCGCAGCACGAATACGCGCCGATTCAGCAGCAGGAAATAAAATATAAAAATTGGAATTACAAATCGGTGCGCGACGATAAAACGGTTGATTTGCGCGAGTTTGCAAGAAATAAAAAACTCGTGATGGTCGTTTATTTCGCGCAGTGGTGTCCGAACTGGAAGCTCGAAGCGCCGGTTGCGCAGCGTTTTTACGACAAATATAAACAATACGGTTTCGCGGTCGTCGGCGTCAGCGAATATGACACGGTTGCGGCAACCAGAGCCAATCTAGACGCCCAGAAAATAACTTTTCCCGTCGTTTCCGAATCCGATTCAAAGGACGCGAAACAAAAAACCGCGCATTACGAATACCGCCGCAAAACCGGCGACACGCGCGGCTGGGGTTCGCCCTGGAATATATTTTTAGAGCCTGCGAATTTAGAGAAAAACGGCGAGACGCTGACGAAAAACGCGTTTGTCGTCAACGGCGAGCTTATCGAATCGGACGCCGAAAAATTCGTTCGTCAGAAACTCGGCTTGCCCGCCGAAGATATAAAAACCGCGAACGGCACGACAAGTGAAAAAAAGGTCGAAGCCTGCGAGCCGGACAAAAAATCGACGGCTTTCAAAAAGCCCGAATTGAAAAAATAGCTTGCGAGCGAAGATGCGACAAGGAAATTCTCACAAAAATATACTGTTCGCCGCTGAATTCACCGTGTCCGCCTGCGTTCGCCTATCGTTGATTTTTGCATTCGCGGTTTCTTCTCTCGCTCAATCAGGTCGCGTCAAACCGGCGGAAAATAAAAATCAACCGCCGCCGCAACGTCCGTCGCGTGTCGTTTATGTGCCGACGCAAGCCAGTTCGGAAATATCCAAACCCGCGCTGACTCCGAAGCCGAAAACCAATTCTAAAACTGAGGAAGCAGATGATGAGGGCGGCGAAATCATTAGCGTCGAATCAAACCTTGTTCCGATTCCGGTTTCGGTTCTTGATGTTTCAGGTCGCGCCGTAACTGATTTGTGGCTCGAAGATTTCACTTTGCAAATCGACGGCAAAGAGGCTGAAATCGGCGAGCTTGCGCGCTCAGATGCGCCCGTTCGTCTCGCTCTTTTGTTCGACAACAGTTCGAGCGTTACGACGGCGCGCGAGTTTGAAAAACGCGCGGCGATAAAATTTTTCAGACGCGTCATTCGTCCCGACCGCGATTTAGCCGCGCTTTATTCGGTTCAGACCGGCACACGACTCGAACAGCCTTTGACGAAAAACGTCGCCCAACTTGTCCAATCAATCGAAAATTTTCCCGTTCCGGCGGGCGCAACCGCGCTGCTCGACGCTATTATCACTGCGTCGAATTATTTGAGAGACGAGAGCGGACGCCGCGTCATCGTAATTGTTTCCGACGGCGAAGACACGATTTCCGACGCGACTTTCGACGACGCCGTAAAAGCCGCGCAAGCCGCCAACTGCCAGATTTATACGGTTAAAACAAAGGATTTCGAGAACTTCAAACGCACGGGCGCGCGAGCCGGAAGCGCCAACATCCGCGCGCTCGACGCCGAGCGGCGAATGCAGTTTTTAACTCAGCAAACCGGCGGCGCAGTTTATTCGCCCATTGACGAGCGCGAGCTGGACAACGCCTTCAACCAGATTTCCGCCGAACTCGCCCAACAATATGTTTTAAGTTATTACCCGGAAAACGAGCAGGAAATGCGCGGCGAGTTTCGCACCATTTCGCTCGCGGTCAAAGGAAAACAAAATCTAAGCGTCAGAACCAGAAAAGGTTATTACGTTCCGAAAAGACGAATTTCAAATTAAATCCAAAATGTGCAAACAGTTAAAATTCCCAAATCGCGGTTTATGAATTTAAGCTACAAAATTGTTGCTTATTTGATAATTGTTTTGGGAATCGCTCATCAGTTGTTTGCGGCTCTCGGCGGTAAATTCAACTTAAATGTTTTGTGGTTTTTGGGGTCGGGTTTCGCAATTATTTTCGCCGGTTTTTTGAACGTCGCCCTTTTGCGAATCGAGCCGAAAGACACGCTCGTTCGCGCGCTCTGCGCGGTTACAAATGTAACGGTTACGGTTCTTTTCGCCGTCGCTTATTTCACCGTTTTGAGCGAGCCGCAAGTGATTGTCGGAATTTTGCTTTTTGCACTCGCAGCCGTTTTCTCGCTTCTTCTAAAAAATGAATAGTAAATAGTGAATAGTCATTTAATTTTTAACGAGATATGTTAAATTCAAAATAATTTCTATTGACGATTCACTTCTTACTATTTATAAAAAAATGCTTGAAGAATACTTGCGCCAATTTCTCGAACATCTGCGCTACGAGCGCAACGTCAGCCCGCACACTTTAAGAAATTACCGAAGCGACCTCGAACAATTTCACGAACAAATTGCGCCGCCCAAAGCAGACGGAACGCGCGAGCAAATTCCCGTCAAAGACATTGACCATTTAACGATTCGTGAATGGATGGCGAAGCTGCACGGGCTGAACAAAAAGAAAACTTCGATTGCCCGAAAACTCGCGTCGTTGCGCACGTTTTTTCAATTTCTCGTCCGCGAAGGCGTTCTCGAAAACAATCCCGCAAAACTCGTCGCAACGCCGCGCGTCGAGCGCAAGCTGCCGAATCATCTGTCAATGGAAGACGCCGTGCGCTTTATCGAAGCGCCGGATTTGGAAACCGATTTAGGACGCCGCGACCGCGCGATTTTAGAGTTTTTATACGCGACCGGAATGCGCGTCGGCGAGCTTGTCGGGCTGAATTTAAAAGATATTGACTTCCGCGAAAAGCTCGTTCGCGTAACGGGCAAACGAAAAAAACAGCGCATTCTGCCGTTCGGCGAGCCGTCTTTGCAGGCATTGATGTTTTATCTGAACGAAGCGCGCGCCGATTTTCTCGCTAACTGTGCGCCCGCGACACGCGACGAGCAAGCCGTTTTTCTAAATTATCAAGGCACGCGTATCACAACCCGAAGCGTCGGGCGAATGATTGACAAATACATCAAAGAAATCGCTGATGTGCACGACATCTCGCCGCATAGTTTGCGACATTCTTTCGCCACACACCTTTTAGATTCGGGCGCGGATTTGCGCGACATCCAAGAATTATTAGGACACGCGCGCCTTTCGACGACGCAGATTTACACGCACGTTTCAATGGAAAAATTGATTGAAGTTTATGACCGCGCGCATCCGAAAGCCTGATAAAATTGACGGACAAAAAAATGGCACACAACACTTTAACAATCGAATACGGCGACGATTTGCTTTACCGGCTCGGTATGTCGCGCGAAAAGTTTTCCGACGAAGCTAAATTTCTACTCGCCGCAAAACTTTACGAACTCGGTCGGCTCTCGTCCGGCGAAGCGGCACATCTGGCGGGCAAAAGCCGCGTCGAATTTCTGTTTGCGCTCTCGAATATCGGATTGCCGATGAGCAATCTGCGCGAAGAAGATTTAGCCATCGAACTCGATTTTGCCCCTGATGAATAAACGAATCGTCGTCAATACAAGTCCGCTGATTGCTTTCGAGAAAATGCGTGCGTTTGATTTCATCGGCAAACTGCCGCTCGATTTCATTTGCCCGCCGCAAGTTCAGACGGAAATTCTCGCGGGCGCGGCGAAAGGTTATTCGGTAAGTTTTCCGTCGTGGTTAAAAATCGTGCAGTTAGCCGCGCCGCTCACGCCGCTCGCGCTGGCAAGTCTGGACGCGGGCGAAGCGGCGGTTATCGAATCGGCTTTGGAACAAAACATCGCGCTCGTTTGTCTGGATGAAATAAAAGGACGCCGCGCCGCTTTAGCTTCCGGTTTGCAGGTGGTCGGCTCGCTCGGTCTGCTCGGCAAAGCAAAAACGCTCGGTCTTATTAGCCAAATTCGTCCCTTAATCGAAAGGGCGCAAAATTCGGGGATTTATTACGATGCAAAATTAGTTAAAGATTTCTTGCACAAACTCGGTGAGTAAAGCTGCTCGAATTCGCTCACCGAACTTGACGGAAAAGCTTATCGAAGTTTACGACCGCTCGCATCCGAAGGCGTAATCAAATGTAAAATTATGAAAGTTAAATTCTCACAATTTATTTTTGCGTTTTTGATTTGTTACAGCTTTTGCAGTTTTGCTTTTGCGCAGGAAAAACCGATTGCACTGAAGTTTGACGAATTTGATGATTCTGGCAAAAACCCATTTTATTCAGATTATGAAAAACTCAGCTTTTTTCAGCGTGTCGAACGCTTTCTTAAACAGTTGGAAAAGGAACGCGGCGCGACGGTTTATGTAATTTATTATCAAGCCCGAATCAACAATCAAGATGTGCGGGAAATGTTTGTCAACGGGGCGAACGGAATCAGCAATCTAATTGAATATAATGACCGGATTAAGGTTGAAGGCGTGGTAATTATGAATGGCGGCTATCGTGAGAAGAACACGATTGAATTTTGGATTGCGCCGAAAAACGCCGACGTGCCGAGACCGACGCCGACTTTGGATAAATCAGAAACTTTTATTTGTCCGAATATAAACATCTACGCCAATGTTCATCTTGATGATGAGAAAACGATAGATTTTTATGTCCGAAGTGAAAACTTTAAGGAACTCGACAATTACACGCTGAGGTGGAATGTTTCCGGCGGTGAAATTATCAAAGGACAGGGAATGAATTATATCGTGGTTAAATTAAACGATTCGACGGTCAAGCGCGTAACAGCATTTTTGGAAGTCGACGGTTTGCCTTATCCTTGTCAAAAAGTTTCGACTAAGACAGCTCAAGTCAGAGGGGAATTATATTTGCTGGACACTTTTGATTTAGTAGCTAGCGGAGAATTTAAGACACTGTTGGATAGTTTTATGAGCAGCATTTTGAGTAATCCAACGGCAAAAGTTTATTTCATCGTTTACGGAAGTCGCGCTCAAGGTGATAGAGATGCGGCAAAAAGAATTTCTCTAATTAGAAGTTCTCTTAAATTTCGTGGTTATGATATGAGCCAACTCACAATCGTGAACGGCGGCTACCGGGAAAATGTTTCTACCGATGTGTGGATTGCGTTTGACAACGCTGAGCCGCCAGAACCAACGCCGACGGTTGATAAAAAGTTTGTCAAAAAGTTTGTTCAACCAAAAAAGCAGCCCCGACGAAAACAATAAAAAGAATCACGAACTCTTTCAAAAATTCATAATTCTTAGTTGTTAATTCGCTAATTGATTTTACTCTATCTCGCTCTCGTCAATATCGAAATTCGCATAAACGTTCTGCACGTCGTCGTGGTCTTCAATTGCTTCGTAAAGTTTGAGCATTTTGCGCGCATCGTCGCCGGTTAAGGCAATATAATTCTGCGGAATCATCGAAACTTCCGCCGCCTGCGGTTCTATTTTGGCGGCTTTGACGGCTTCCGAAACGGTTTCAAACGATTCGGGCGCGGTGTAGATTTCAAAAACTTCGCCCTCATCCTGAACATCATCCGCGCCGGCTTCGATGGCGATTTCAAAAAGCTCGTCTTCGCTCTTTGCCGCTTTGTCCACGATAATCAAACCTTTTTTGTCGAACATCCACGCGACCGAACCGGCTTCGCCCAAGTTGCCGCCGTTTTTCGAGAACAGATGACGTAATTCCGCGACCGTTCTGTTTCGATTATCGGTCATCGTTTCGATTAAAACCGCGACGCCGCCGATGCCGTAGCCTTCGTATGTGATTTCTTCGTAATTGACGCCTTCAAGTTCCCCAGTGCCGCGTTTTATCGCGCGGTCAATCGTATCGTTTGGCATATTCTGGGCTTTGGCGTCGGTTACGGCTTTTCTGAGGCGCGCATTCGCCTCGATGTCGCCTGTTCCGCCCGTGCGCGCCGCGACCGTGATTTCTTTGATAAGTTTGGTGAAAATCTTGCCGCGTTTGGCGTCGAGCGCGCCTTTTTTGTGTTTGATTGTGTGCCACTTGGAGTGTCCTGACATTATCGGGTTTTTCCTTTTGTGAATTTGTAAATTTGCTAAAAAAGGCAATATATCACGCTAGTTTTTGCCTTGTAAAACGCGAGCGAGTTTTTCGCCTTTCAAACCGAAGACGCGAATTTGTTTTGTTTTTGAAGTCTGACCGCCCGCAATTTCAACCGCGCTTTTCGGCACGGCGAAAAACTTTGCCAAAACTTTTATCAATTCTGCGTTCGCCGCACCGTCAACCAGCGGCGATGCGATTTTCACTTTTAACGCGCCGTCGTGTTCGCCGACAATTTCGCTCGTTGATGCTCGCGGCACGACGCGCGCGTTGAAAACTAAACAATCGTCTTTTTCATTGAATCGAATCACGAATAAACAAAAATCCGCAGCACGATTGTTTGCAGAAATTGAAGCAGAATAAGAACCAGCATTGCCGAGATGTCAAACATTCCGATGGTCGGAATAATGCGGCGCGCCGGAAGCAAAACCGGGTCTGTCGCGCGCTGGACGAAACCGAGAAAAGTGTTGCGCGTAAAAACGAACCACGAAGAGAGAAAGCGTATAAAAATAAACAAAATATAAACGCTAATCAGCGCGTAAAGCACGAAACCGATGAACGCTTTAACATTTCCATTGGCGATGCTTTCAGTCAGACCGCCGATAACAAAGAGCGTCGTCCAAATGATTCCGAGCGCGAAATAAGCGATAACAATCGCCACAAAAATCGTAACCAGCGGCGCAAAACGCACGTCAACGCGAAACTGCGCGAGCAGGCGCGCCGCGGGATAAACGAATCGCTCGGTAATTTTCCTAATCTTAAAGCCGAACCTGCCGACCGCGCCGAACGGATTCGGGTCGGTATAACTGAAAATCAAACGCAGCAAGAGAAGCGCGACGAAAATCGCCGTTGCGCTCGTAAAAATTAAACTGATTATTTGGTAAATTTGTGAAAGCATAAATTAAATTGAAAACGGAAAATTGAAAAAGTTAAAAATTTTCTCTCGCGCCGAAAATCGCCGTACCGACGCGCACAAGCGTTGCGCCTTCTTCGACGGCGATTTCAAAATCGTGGCTCATTCCCATCGAAAGCTCGCCGCCGCCGCTCGGCAAAACTTCGTCGCGGATTTCGCGCAGACGTTTGAAAAACGGACGAACCTTTTCGACATCTTCAAAAAAGGGCGGAATAATCATAAAACCGTCAAAGCTCAAACATCTGCAAGCGTTCAAAAACTCAAAAAGCGGCGGCAAATCCCTTTCTTCGACGCCGTTTTTCGTCGCTTCGTGTCCCAAATCAACTTGAACCAAAACCGAAAGGCGCGCGCGATTTTCTTCCAAACAAATACGCTCCAAGCGTTCGGCAAGTTCAATCGAATCGAGGGTGTGAACGACATCGAAAAGTTTGACAGCTTTGCGCGCTTTGTTCGATTGCAGATTTCCGATTAAATGCCACTCGACCCTCTCGCGCCCGATTTCTGCGATTTTACTTTCGGCTTCCTGAATTTTATTTTCGCCGAAAACAAGAGCGCCCGCCGCAATAGCCTCGCGCAAAGTTTCGCTCCCGTGTGTTTTGCTGACGGCGACGAGTCTTACGTCGGCGGGATTTCTGCCCGCCTTTCGCGCCGCTCGTTCGATTCTGTTTTGAACATCAGCCAAATTTTCCCGAAGGCAATTGTGCATAAATTCAAATATAACAAATCCGCCGCCTGTTCTTGAACTTGCGGCGTTAAATTCGTATCATCAATTTTCGCGCGGACGTGGCGGAACTGGTAGACGCGCAGGTCTCAGAAGCCTGTGGGAGCAATCTCGTGATGGTTCGATTCCATTCGTCCGCATTCTTTTTTTCTCTTCAAAAATACCTTTCGGCAAATATGAAACCGCTGGATTTGCTCGACTATTTCCAAGATAAAAAAGATTTAATTTTAAATTCGATTTTGGAGTTCGTCCGAATCGAATCGCCTTCGCGCGATGTTGCGGGAAGCAGCGCGGTCGTTGATTTTATCGAAAACGACGCGCGGAAAATTTCAAATGGTTTTGAAATTGAAAGGATTAGAGCGGAAAATATTGGCGAACATTTTATTTTGCGCGCTTTTGAAAATACGGGCGCGGAAAATGTCAGCCAAAACACCAGAAAGCGTATTTTACTTCTCGGACACACCGATACGGTTCACCCGCGCGGCAGTTTCGATGCGAATCCGACGCGCATTGAGGACGGGAAACTTTTCGGCTGCGGCGTGTTTGATATGAAGGCGAACTGCGTTTTGATATTGGAAATTCTGCGCGCATTCGTCGATTTAAATCTAAAACCGGCGCGACCAATCACGGTTTTATTAAGCTGCGACGAAGAAGTCGGCTCCCCGACGGGCAGAGAATTTGTCGAGCGCGAAGCGCGCCGAGCCGAGTTTTGTCTTGTCTGCGAGCCGTCGGCGAACGGTCGCGTGAAAACCGGACGCAAGGGAACGGGGAATTACGTTTTGAAAACTCGAGGCGTTCCCGCGCACGCAGGACTTGAACCGGAACGCGGCGCGAGCGCGATTCTGGAAATCGCCAGACAAATCGAACAAATTCACGCGCTCAACGATTCGACGAAAGGCACGACCGCGAATGTTTGTTTGATTGGCGGCGGAACGGCTTCAAATGTGATTCCCGAATACGCGACCTGCGCGGTTGACGTGCGTTTTACGTCCGTTCGGGAAGCCGAGCGCGTCGAAAGAGAAATTAAAAATCTGAAAGGTTTTGACCAAAGAGTTTCGCTCGAAATTACGGGCGCAATAAATCGCCCGCCGCTCGAACGCACGAAAATGGTTATAAATCTTTACGAAAAAGCCCGAACGATTGCTGCCCAATTCGGTTATGATTTGAATGAAACGCAAGTCGGGGGGGCTTCGGATGGAAATTTTGTCGGCGCGCTCGGCGTTCCCGTCCTTGACGGTCTGGGCATTGCGGGCGATGGCGCTCACACTTTAGAAGAATTCGTTTTCGTCGAAGATATACCGAAACGCGCCGCGCTTTTAGCCGCGTTTTTGCTCGACGGGCGAAAGGAAATAGGTGTTAGTGAAAAGCAAAAATCTAATACCTAACATCTACACTAAAAAATGAAAATCGCGACTTGGAACGTCAACTCAATCGCCATTCGACTCGAACAGGTTTTAGAGTGGCTTGACCGGACGCAGACCGACGTTTTGTGTTTGCAGGAAACCAAATGCACGGACGACAAATTTCCGCTCGAAGCCTTTAACGACGCCGGTTATAACGCCGCTTTCACGGGGCAGAAATCGTATAATGGCGTGGCGATTCTGTCGAAACGCGAGATGCTCGACGTGCAGAAAAATTTCCCCGGCGATGAGGAAGACGCGCCAAAACGTTTGATTGCCGCGACAATTGAAAATATACGCGTCGTCAACACATACATTCCAAACGGCACGGAGCTTTGGACTGATAAATTTACTTTTAAATTAGATTGGCTGCAACGCCTTAGAAAGTTTTTCGACGCGACTTACGCCGTCGATTCGGACGTATTGTTATGCGGCGATTTTAACGTCGCGCCGGATGAACGCGATGTTTGGAACGTCGGGTTTTGGGAAGGGAAGTTGCATTTTACAAAGCCCGAACGCGCTGCGATGCATCACGTCAAGCAGTGGGGATTTACCGACGCTTTCCGAAAAATAAACGGCGACGAGAAAAATTTCTCGTGGTGGAATTATCGTGAAGGTGCGTTTTTCAAAAATCAGGGCTTGCGTATCGACCACATTTGGACATCGAAATCTTTAACGGAAAAATGCGTCGGCTGCTGGATTGACAGAAAACCGCGCGGCGCTCTTCGTCCGTCAGACCACACGCCGGTCGTCGCCGAATTTGAAATATAAAATTAAAAACGCTGTAATGTTTTTGCAGACTTTTGATTTTATTTTACCGGCGTTTTAGCGAGAAAATTTTCAATCTGCCGCAAGTGCCTCGCTTCGTGTCCGCCGACGAGCGCGAGCCATTCGGTCGCGGACAAATCGCCCATAAACGGATGCGGAAACTTGAAGTCCGAACATTCAAATTTTTCAAATAGCGGGCGCAGATTTTCTAATTGCCGCCGCGTTTCCTGCAATTTTTCCAAAGATTCGGCGACGGTTTTCTCGCCCGACGGACGCACGCGGTCGGGCGCTTCAAATTTTTCATCACGCATTGCAGCAGCTTTCTGGGCGAAATTTTCCGAAAAATTTACTTTGCCGTTTGCGGCTTTTCCCGCGCTTTGCGCCTGCGCCAAAAGTTTCGCCGAGATTTTCGCCATTCCGTCTTCGACAATAGCGATATGTTCGACAAATTCGGCAATCGTCCATTTCTCGCCCTCGGGCAGAAGGCGCGTCTGCTCGTCGGTCAAATTTGAAAGCGTTTCCAGCGTTCTGGCACGGATTTTATCGTTCGCCGCGTAGATTTCGTCGATGCTTTGATTGTTCATAATTTGAAACCCGGAATCTAAAATTTGTAATCTGAAATTCTTAATTATTTCCCGCCGCCGAGTGCGATTGCCTGCGGGCTGAAAACGAGCCGATGCCAGCGCAGAAAGCTGCGCGCGCTCTCGGTTTCGTTTTTCATCTGCTTGACGTAGCCGGTTTGCAGATAAAGCATTTGGTCTTCCGTCCATTCGAGATTGACGATTGGATTAAAGGAAACGAGCGTCGATTCGTCGGGCAAGGATCCGACCGGCTGATTTGCCGCTGCCGCATTCGCATTCGACGTTTGATTTGAATTTGAATTTGCCGTCGCATTTGAATTCGACTTCGTGTTCGATTTCGCATTCGTATTGGCGTTCGCGTCCGGCGTTGGTGTTTGTTCTAACTTACGCTGTTCGTTTTCGTCATACGTTTTCGAGGACATAAGAAGTTGATTGCGCAGCGGAACGGCGGCTTGCGTCGGCGCATCCCCGATTGTGTCGTAAATTCTGACCTGCGTGCCGAAAGCGGTTGCGACTTTTGCCGCGTCCGGCGACCACGCTGGGCGGACGGTCGTTAAATTGTCGTCAAGCCGACGCTCGCGCCCTGTTTTCTCAATAAGGCGGAGCCTGCCGGCGGGTATGAAAATTTCGTTTTTGCTGTCGGCTTGCGCCTGCATAAAACGCCATTCCTGAAAAGTTTCGGCGAGCGCGGCGAGGCTTGCGCCGTCGGGCGACCAGACGAAATAAAAATAAATCAAGCCTTCGTTCTGCGTCAGCGGCTTAAGCTCGCCGCCGTCGCGGTTGCAAACGTATAGCTGCTCGGTGCGAAAAGTTAAAACATCGCTCGGTGCTTCTTCGGTTGTCGGCGTCGCAACTGGTGTTTGAGCGGGCGCGGCGCTGGCGTCGGCAGTTTCCGCGTTGGCGCTCTCGGCGGTCGTGTTTGCGTTCGGCGCGTTCGCTTCGACGTTTGCCGAATTGTTAGCAGCATTCTCATTCGGATTCGGCGAAACGGAAGGAGCGGCAACGGGCGCGGTCGTTTGATTATTACCGTTGCCACCGGTGCGCGCCATTGCTACGAAGGCAACGTCGGTCGAACTCGGCGACCACAGAATCGTTTCGGGAAAATGGACAGCCATTCCGTTGTGCGTGATTTTTTTTAATAATTTTCCGTCCGGCGAATACGCGTCGAGCCGAAACTCGTCGGGCAAATCGTCCGAGCGCCGATAAACCGCTAAAACCCTTTGTTTATCGGGCGACCAAATGGTTTTATCGAGAATCTCCTGCGCCCGATTTTGGTCGAAGTCGTTTTGTATCGCTGCATTTCGCTCCTCGCCCTGCGCCGTTTGCGCAGCGTTTGCGGGCGGCGCGGGAACGTCCGTTTCAAAACGAAAATTCAATTTAACCGCCGGAATGTCGCGCAAACTCGCGGGCGCAACTGTCGGCGATTGTAAGATGCTTTTCTGACAGCCGAAAGCGCAAAATGAAAGCGCGATTAAAATAATTTTCGTGAAAAATTTTCGATACATAAACGTAAAAAATGTAAAAAGGATTTAATGGAAAATGTGAGACTCTTTTAATTTAGTGTCCAACATATACTACTAATCGTTTTCTTTATTTTCCATTTTCCGCTTTCCGTTTTACATTCGGCTTTATTTTAACTCTGCGCCGAAATAGCTCTGGTAAAGTTGTTTTTGTTCGGCTGAAGCATTGGCGACGGCGGCGATTTTGTAATCGGGTTTTGCGCGTCCGCCGAGCGTAAATTCCATTTCGCGCAGCTCGTCGAAGCGGAAAAACGTGATGCGGATTTTATCGCCCGGCTGTTTGAGAGCGAGCCGCGCGGCGAAATCTTTGACCGCGTCGGTCGGCGCGGCGCTCGCTCTCGCAACCGAATCGGTTTGCAAAATACGCAAGCCGTCGAGCGCGATAATTTGGTCGCTCGCGTTTAAGCCTTGCTCATAAGCGGGCGTTCCGGCGGGAACATCGCGGATGGTAAGGCGCTCGCCCTGCTGCACGAGATTTGCGCCCAGATATGCCTTTTGCGCCGCGTCATTTCCGCTGCCGACAGTCGTCAATTGCAGACCGAAGCTGTTTAAAACCGGGTTGTAATCAATCTCGTCGCGCCCGCGAACGTATTTGGCGAAAAATTCGCTAAGCGATTTTCCAGCCATCATTTCCGCCGTTTTCTGAAAATCTTCGGGCGTGAAATTTTTATTCTTTTTGAAAAAATCCGTGTAAAGGTAACGCATCACGTCGTCGAGCGATTTCGCGCCGCCGGAACTTCGGCGGATTTCCAAATCGAGCAGAAAGTTGACGATTTCGCCTTTGTCGTAATAGGAAATCTGATTGTTAATCGCGTTTTCGTCTGGTCTGTAATATTTAATCCACGCATCGAAACTGGCTTCTTCGAGCGAAGTTTCAAAGCGTCCGGGGCGATTTTGCAGGGCTTGAAAATTCGATGCGTAAGTTTCAAGAAATTCCTTGTCCGTTATCAAACCGGCGCGCCGCACCAATACGTTTTCGTAATAAGCCGTGCCGCCTTCGGCGACCCACAGCAGCTTTGTGTAGTTTTCGTTGTTGTAATCAAAGGGTCCGAGCGCGTCGGGACGAATGCGTTTGACGTTCCAGGCGTGGAAAAATTCGTGCGCGACGAGAGTTAAAAAACTTTTGTAGCGCGTCGCAAAATCAAGACGGCTGAACTGCAAAGCGGTCGAGTTGAGATGTTCAAGCCCGCCGCCGCCGCGCAAATTGACGATAAACAAATAATCTTCGTAGGGAAGCTCGCCGAACATTTTATACGACTGTTCGACGATTTTTTTCACGTCGGCGGCGGTTTTCTGCATATCGTAATTGCCTTCGCCTTCAAAAACCATCCGGTGCGGCTTGCCCGCGACTTCAAAAGAAATTTCTTTGAAATTGCCGACTTCAAACGGCGAATCGTAGAGAACGTCGAAATTCGGCGCGCGAAACGTGTTCGCCTGATTTTCAACTTTCGGCAAGCCGGTTGCGATTTTCCAACTCCCGTAAGGATTTACTTTGACAATCGAAGGCGCATTCAAAAAACCTTTCGGATTCATAAGGAGCGCAGCGTTGTTGAAAAAAGCGTGGTCGGCGTTTAACTCGTTCGTGCGAACGGTCAATTCGTTAGCATAAACATTGTATCTGACGACGATTTCATTTGCGCCGCCCGTCGCAATGCGCCAAGTGTTTTTATTGGTCTTCTCCCACGTTAGATTTTTTCCGCCCGCGTCCGATGCCGCAAAATCCTGAACGTGTCGCGCGTATTCACGAATCAGATAACTGCCCGGCGTCCAGACCGGCATTTGAATTTCCGCCGCGTCCGCCATTGCCGCAGACGATTTCAAGCGCATTTCAACTTCCAAAAGATGCGTCCAAGGCTTCGACATAGAAATCGTGTAGCTGATTTCCGGGGCGACGGGTTTTGTTTCCGCAGCGACAATAGTTTTTTTGCCCCTCGTTTTCTTCTTCTGCGCGTTGGTTTCCTGATACATAAAAAATATAATCGCAAAAATTAAAATGGTGAGAAATTTCCTGTTCGTTGTAAATCGCATTTTTTTGTTTGCCGACTCCGTGAAAAAGTTATTTTACTTTCCGTCTATATTACAACGAAACGATTATTTGCTAAAATTCCGGTTATGGGTTTGCCGAAATTAAAATTAAAAACCAGCGTGGCGGATTATCTGGAAAGCGAAAAGATTCCAATTGCAATCCGTCGATTTGACCTTTCCGATAAACGAAATTTACCGCCGCGTCCGTTTTGAAAATAATGCCGACCAATCCGCCGACGAACAATAACGAAAAGTTTTTTACAAAACCGCTCATCATCATTTTCATCACGATTTTCATCGATTTGGTCGGCTTCGGCGTCGCCATTCCGGTTCTGCCCGAATACGCGAAAAAAGAATTCGGCGCGTCGCCGTTTGTTATCGGCTGGTTGATTGCGTCTTACTCGATTATGCAGTTCGTCTCGACGCCGTTTCTCGGTCATCTTTCCGACCGTTACGGACGACGCCCGATTTTGTTCGTCAGCCTTTTGGGAACAAGTTGCGCCGCGCTGATTACCGGACTTTCGACGACGCTGCCGCTGCTTTTTTTCGGGCGAATTTTCGACGGTATCACGGGCGGAAATATCTCGACCGCTCAAGCCTATATCGCCGACATTACGACAAAGGAAAACCGCGCCAAAGGAATGGGTCTTATCGGCGCGGCGTTCGGTCTGGGTTTTATTTTCGGTCCGGCAATCGGCGGAATCCTTAGCAAATTCGGCTCGCACACGCCGTTTTTCTTTGTCTCGGCGCTCGCTTTGACAAACGCCGTTTTACTTTATTTCATTCTGCCCGAATCGCACAAGCCCGACAAAAACGCGGCGCGGCGCGAAAGCCGTATTGCTGAACTCGGCGAAACGCTCAAGGACAAACGCTTCGGCATTGTAACGATTTTATATTTTCTGCTCATCGTCGCCTTTTCGATTATGACGACGGTTTTCGTCCAATACACCGGCTTTCGCTTCGGTTACAACGCCGAGCAGAACGGTTATTTGTTTGCGTATATCGGAATTTTGGCGATTGCTCTGCAAGGCGGCGTTTTCGCGCGGCTTGTCAAGCGATTCGGCGAAGTTTGGCTCGTCGTCGTCGGCTCGATTCTGCTTGCCGCGAGCTTTTTCGCCGTTCCCTTCGTCAGCCCGAACGCGGGCGGTTTAACGGCTTTGCTCATCGGCATCGCTTTTTTCTCAATCGGAAATTCTTTGTCCTCGCCCGCACTGACAAGCCTCGCGTCGAAAGAATCGCACGACGCGGCGCAGGGGAAAACCTTAGGAATTTTGCAGTCGGCGGCTTCCTTAGCAAGAGCAATCGGACCGGCGCTTTCAGCCTTTTTACTCTATAGCGCAACCGCGCCGCAGAACATTTCCGATTACACGCTTTACAGGACCTTCTGGACGGCGGCGGCGATTATGGTTTTGACCGTTTTGATTTCGCTTTACTTTGCAAAAACCGAGCGAGAAGAAGTTTTAGCGGCTATTAACTGAAAAAATTTCGGCTTTACTTTTTCGGTTCTAAAACGGTTTCAAGAGTCCAATCAAAATCAGCAAACTCGTCTTTCGATTTTATAATCAGCCAGTTCTTTTCCCCGTTCCACATTTTCAAAATCGTAAATTCGCCTTTTAATTTTCCGCCGTAGAAAGTAAAAATCAACTTTCCTTTTTCCAACTGCGCGGGCGCATCTCCGGCAGTTTCAAATTCGCCTTTGTCCCAAATCGCAACGCGCCCGGCGCCGTAGCTGCCTTCGGCGAGCGTTCCTTCAAAATCGATATAACTGATTGAATGGTCAGGCACGGCGACTGCTAATCTCTTCTCCTGCGGATTCATCGAAACGCCCTTCGGCACAGCCCACGATTTCAACACGCCGCCGATTTCCAGACGCAAATCAAAGTGCAGCCGCGTTGCGTGATGTTCGTGGATAACAAAGCGTTTTCGCATTCGTCTTATCTTAATATAAAATCACAGCGATTCGCATCAAACACTTGACACGACAATTATGCCCAGTCTGCAAGCACAATTTTTCAACCGCGCCGTCTCCCTGCTTGTCAAACGGCAAAGCTGGGGACGCGACGAACTGGCGGTTGCGCGTCGGGCGCGTCGGATTTTCGGTTCGCCCAAATTGATTCGATGGTTTTATACGCTCGGTCTGCGCGTGCAATCTGTCGACGAAAAAGGCGTGCGCGGCGAATGGATTGAAACAAAGCAGCCGGAACAAGCGGTTATTCTTTACATTCACGGCGGCGGTTTCGTTTCCTGCCGCCCGGCAACGCACCGCCCGATTACGGCGGCGCTCGCCCGTCTGACCGGCTTTCGCGTTTTCGCTCTCGATTATCGACTCGCTCCCGAACATCGTTTTCCGTCGGCTCTCGACGATGCTTTTGCCGCTTACCGATGGCTGCTGGACAAGAATATTTCCGCGTCAAAAATTTCTTTGGCAGGCGATTCGGCGGGCGGCAATTTGGTTCTCGGCTTGCTCTTGCGACTGCGCGATTCGGAATTGCCGTTTCCGGCTAGCGCCGTATGTTTTTCGCCCTGGTCGGATTTGGCGGGAACAGGCGATTCGGTGCGCACAAACGCCGATTTGTGCGCGATGTTCTACCCGGAAAATATTGCCGAATTTGCCGCCGCGTATCTCGGCGAAACATCGAAGGACTTTCCTTTGGCGTCTCCCGTCTATGGCGATTTCAAAAACTTGCCGCCGATACTTTTTCACGTCGGCTCAACCGAGATTTTGCTCGACGATTCGCGTTGCATACACGAAAAAATCCAAGCAAGCGGCGGCAGAAGCGAACTGGAAATTTACGATGATATTTTTCACTGCTGGCAGATGGCAGGCGGACTCGTGCCGGAAGCACACGATTCTTTGAGCAAAGCCGCCGAATTTATTCGCCGCCACGTTTTGCACGGATAGAGATTTATAAATTTTTACAACCAAGCGGTAGATTTTAAATTATGAGAAGAGTAATCGGCATCGGCGGGATATTTTTCAGAGCGGAAAATCCGAAAGCGTTAGCTGCGTGGTATGAAAAACATCTCGGCATCGATTTTGGCGGTAAAACTTATTCGGATTTCCAGTTTCGAGAAAAAGAAACGGGCTGGACGGCTTTCTCTCTTTTCAATGCAGACACGAAATATTTCGACCCGTCCGAAAAACAATTTATGATAAATCTTCGCGTGGAAAATCTCGACGATTTATTAAATGTTCTGCGCACGGAAGGCGTTCACGTTTTCGACGAGCGCGAAGACGGCGATTACGGAAAATTCGGCTGGATTCTCGATATCGAAGGCAACAAAATCGAACTCTGGCAGCCGGTCGAATAAATTTTAGTAAGTAATAACTTTTTCTTTAACCTTATTCGGTTTTCTTTTATACTTTCTGATTTTAACAATCCAGATTTTATCGTATTCGTTTTCGCCGAGCCTTTTGTATTTATCCTCTTTTATCAACATATTAGCGAGCGCGGGCGTGGTCGTATTATGACCGACGACAACAATTCGCTTAAACTTTCCCGACATTATCAAATCATTCATCTGACTCAAATTTCGCTCGTCATAAATGAGGGTCAACATATTCAGCTTTCGCGCCAGCGGTCGAGCCGTCGCCCGCGTCCGAATATAATCGGTCGAATAAATCGCGTCCGGGTGGTATTTACCAATTACGTCAACCAACTTTTCCGCCCGCAGTTTTCCCGCCGCCGAAAGCTCTGGATTTGCGCTGTCGGCATTTTCCGAAACATCCTTCTCCGCGTGGCGCAATAAAATAACAGTCAGCTTTCTGTGTTGAGCAAAAACACTGTTGCCAGCGAACGTAAACAACAATAGTCCTAAAAGAAGAGAAAATATGATTTTCATATCGGCGACGTTTTTTCTAATAAAAAACTAAACAAACATTTTTCCTGGATTCAGAATTCCGTTTGGGTCGAAAACTTTTTTAATAGCTTTCATTACTTCCAGCGTCGGCGCGTCAATCGCCATATCGAGATACGCAGCTTTCACATATCCGATACCGTGTTCGCCGGAGATTGAGCCGCCTAAATTTACCGACAGCGCGAAAGTTTCCCGAACGCATTGGCGTGCGCGGGCGATTGATTCGGCGTCGTCGCGGTTGCACAGAAAATTGACGTGAATGTTGCCGTCGCCGGCGTGTCCGAAGTTGGCGACAAACGTATTGTGTCTGCGACCGATTTCTTCGACTTTGGAAATTAGTTCGGGAACGCGAGAACGGGGAACGACGACATCTTCGTTGATTTTGAGCGTGCCGTATTTCATCAAGCTGGGCGAGATGGCGCGGCGCGCGTCCCAGAGTTTGTTTTCTTCGTCTTTCGTTTCCGAGCGCAGAATATCGAAGCCGCCGTTTTGCCGCAATATTTGTTCGATGATTTTTGATTCTCTCTCGACCTGCGCCGCTTCGCCGTCAACGGCGACGAGCAGAATCGCGTTCGCGTCTTTTGAAAATCCGAAAGCAAAGTTTTGTTCAATCGCGCCGATGCAGTTGCGGTCAATGACTTCCATAGCCATCGGCAGCAAGCCTTCGGGTGTGAATTTCGTCAAAACTTCGCACGCCGCTTTCATCGTTTTGAAACTCGCGCGCACGGTCGCGGTCGCTTCGGGCATCGGCAGCACTTTCAAAGTCGCTTCGGTGATAATCCCAAGAAGACCTTCCGAGCCGCACATCAAGCCGGTCAAATCGAAACCGACGACGTTTTTCACCGTTTTTCCCCCGGTTCTGATAATTTCACCCGTCGCCGTTACGACTTCCAAACCGAGAACCGAATGTTTCGTTACGCCGTATTTCGGCGTTCGCATTCCGCCTGCGTTTTCGGCGATGTTGCCGCCGATGAACGAATCTTTATAGCTCGCCGGGTCAGGCGGAAAGAGCAAACCGTGTTTTTCAACCGCCTGCTGAAGCGCGTAAGTCGTCAATCCGGGCTGACAAACGACATACAAATCGTCCGCGTTTATTTCGACAATTTTATTCATTCTGTCCGTGCCGACGACGATGCCGCCGTCAACCGGAACAGCGCCGCCCGTGTAGCCGACGCCGCCGCCCCGCGCCGTTACGGGAAACAAAAATTCGTTGGCGAGCTTGAGAATTTTTACAACTTGTTCGGTGCTTTCGGGAAAGACGACCGCTTCGGGCGGAAACTTTTCTTTGACCGCATCCGCGCCGTATGGCTCGACTTTTTCCGGCTCGACTAAAACATTTTCAGCGCCGCAAATTTCCTTTAATTTTTCCAAAACTTCCCGCTTTGAAGCATTCGTCGTCGCGCGCGGCTTGGCTTTGAAATGGATTGATTGGAACATAAATGTTTTTATTCTAAACCGTGCGCGCCAGAGATAAAAGTTTTAGCTAATGAAAACAGCAAAAAATAAAAAAGCGACTCGCCCGTGAGTCGCTTTACAAATCTAAAAAAATGGAGCCGGTGAACGGATTTGAACCGCCGACCTGATGATTACAAATCAAAACTACGCTGTTTTCAGTCGTTTTCTCTTACTCTCATTTTTGTTCTAATTCATTTATTTAATTAACCTTAACGGATGTGGAAGCAGTCTTGACATTTCTCGAACTATCGGTAAATATCAGTGTAAGGTGTGAGTAAAGGTGTGAGTAAAATGAAACAGGAAATCGTTAAGAATACAAGGGATTGGGGCATTATTCAGAAAAAAGATGCCGATGGAAATGATGTTTGGTATGCGCGAATCACGCGAGTTGAAGGAAACGGCAAGAAAAAGCAATATACTGCTAAGGCTGAAAGCAAAAGCCACGCCCGACGATTGCGAGATGAACTGGCGGAAAATTACGAACAGAACGGCGAAAGCGCGGTTGAAGGCTCGAAAATGAATTTTCGAGAATTTGCCGACGATTACAGACAGCGCAAAATTATACCGGCGAAGTATCATCAAAATCGAAAAGTTGCCGGGCTTCGATCTCACAGAACCGCTTTGAACTTTCTGAATAATCTGCTTTCTTATTTCGGAAATAAGCGAATCAAAGATATAAAACCTGCCGACATCGAAAAGTTCAAACAAAAAAGATTGGATGAACCCGTAAAGACGGAAAAGAAAAACGACAAAGGGAAAATGGAAACGATTGAGCGACCGCGAGCGATTGCCAGCGTGAACAGGGAACTTGCCTTGCTTCGGACAATGCTCAATGATGCGGTTTATAATGGTTGGCTCAATCGTTCACCGTTTCTTAATGCGAAAGGTTTGATAAGCCTTGCCGACGAAGTAAAGCGCGAAAGAGTTTTGACCTTTGAAGAAGAAAACAGGCTTCTTAGTGCCTGTAATGAGTTTGTAATGCTCAATTATGAGCGTAACGGCAAGAAAATAAAAGCGAAGGCTAAAAGCAATCGTGAACATTTACGACCGATAATTATCACGGCTTTAGATACGGCGATGCGATGCGGCGAACTGCTCAAACTTTGCTGGCGCGATGTTGATCTTGTAACTCGCACGATCAACATTTTGGCTTTCAATACTAAAACGGCAAAGGCGCGAACCGTCGGAATAACTGAAAGAGTTTATCAGGAACTTACACGGCTTTGGGAACAATCGCCGAAAGATTCGGATGAACTTGTATTTGGAATTAAAGACACCGTGAAGCGTTCTTTCGCGTCGGCTTGCCGCGATGCCAATATCGAAGGCTTTCACTTTCACGATTGCCGACACACGGCGATTACTCGAATGATTCAAGCCGGACTTTCGCCGATGGAAGTGATGAAAGTTTCCGGGCATACTCAAATGAATACTTTTGCAAGATATGTTAATCCGAATACTCAAGCTGTAACGCGCATTGCAGATGTTTTATCTGCTTATCAAATTCAGGCAAATGCCGAATTGATAAGCGAATCGGTAAATTAAAAGTGAATTGACAACCAATTTTTTATGGAACAAAACTTGGAAGAACTTGAAAACGAAGCGTGGGAAATTTACGCCGAAGCGTTAAAAAACATTAAAATTCCTGAAAATGTATTTATCAGTAAAAGAGATGACGGAACTTTTTCCTGTGCAGTTATGCTTTCCTATGAAGGCATTGGAACAGCCTATGTTAATTTTATACCTAGCACGGATAGCGTCAAGCGTTTATTAAAAATAACGGAAAGCGTTGAAGGAATGTCTGTTGATTATGGAAAAGACGTAAACTATTTTTATGCCGTTGCTTTTGCACAATCTTTTCTGGAGAATTTTTTTGCAGAAATTGAACAAACTTTTTCCGGCTTGTTGGAAATACCGACTATTTTGCCTTTGTTGTTAATTAGTTCTTCGACAAGTGATGAACATAAA
>MWVV01000117.1_pt1 | contig 28453 bp, 19 predicted proteins | sample 1047281 | NCBI WGS metagenome assembly MWVV01 (sample SAMN06349986, study PRJNA376086) | soil metagenome | isolation source: PT-2 sample Antarctic (ecotone) soil | place: Antarctica | collected 2015-01-13 | reverse complement strand
TCTCTGTGGATGCGGCCGGCGAGCCAAAACTCGAATTTTTGGACGAGGCGGGCAAGGTGACCTACAGCTTGCCGCAGCCGAGCGTGTCAGTAAAGAAATAAACCATAAACACCATGAACCTACGACAGCTGGTCTTTACTCTATTACTGAGCCTTGCTATTTCCACCGCCGTGACCGCCCAAGGCACGCGGCTACTCCGCCACCCGACGGTAAGCCGTGACCTAGTGGCTTTCGAGTACGCGGGCGACCTCTGGGCTGTCCCACGAAGCGGCGGACAGGCGCGGCGGCTCACCTCGACGCCCGGAGTGGAGATCGATTCGTCCTTCTCACCCGACGGCACCGAGATCGCCTTCACTGCCACAGTTGCCGGAAATACCGATGTCTATGTGATGCCGACCGCGGGCGGGAATCCACGACGGCTGACGTTTCATCCCGCATCGGATCGCGTCAACGGTTGGACGCCGGACGGACGCGGCGTGATTTTTTCTTCTGCTCGGACGAGTTCGCCGCAGGAAGCGTACTTCCGGTTGTGGAAAATCAGCGCGGGAGGCGGGCAACCGGAGCCGATTCCGCTGCCGCGCGCCTTTTCCGGCTCGCTTTCGCCCGACGGCGGTAAGTTAGCTTTTGAAGAATTTTCGCTGGCGATATTTCCCGTCTGGTACGAAACAAGTTATTGGCGGCATTACCGAGGCGGGCGGACGCATCCGATTTCAGTCGTTAATCTCGCCAATAATTCCGTCGAAAAGCTGCCGTGGACAAATAGCAATGATTCAATTCCGATGTGGGTCGGAAATACGATTTACTTTGTTTCAGACCGTGATTTTACAGCGAATCTTTTCGCCTATCGGACTGATACAAAACAATTGACGAAAATCACCAGCCACGATGACTTCGATATTATGTCGGCATCGGCGGGTTCGGATGCCGTCGTTTACGAACAGGCGGGTTACATTCATCTCTTAGATACGAAAACCGGAAAAGCGAAACAGCTTAATATCGAAGTTACCGGCGATTTGCCCTGGACGCGGACACAGTTCAAAAAAGTGGAGGGAATGATTAGGAGCGCTCAACTTTCGCCAGGAGGAGTTCGCGCGGCGTTTGAGGCGCGAGGCGATATTTTTACGGTTCCCGCCGCGAAAGGCGATTACAGAAATCTGACAACGAGTTCGGGCGCGCACGACCGCGACCCGGCTTGGTCTGCCGACGGCGCGCAGATAATTTGGCTTTCCGACGCGAGCGGCGAATATCAACTGATGCTGGGCGATCCGTTGGGATTAACCGAGCCGCGTGCGATTCCTTTGCCTTCCGCCGCCTTTTATTCAAATCCCGCCTGGTCGCCAAACGGAGACCGAATACTGCTTGAGGACAATCACAGTAATCTCTGGACGATTGACGTTAAAAGCGGCGCTTCGTTAAAAATAGACACGGACGATTATCCCGATCCGATTCGCAGCTTCGACGCGTCCTGGTCGCCCGATTCAAAATGGATAACTTATTCAAAAAATTTGAAAAGCCGCCTGCGGGCGATATTTATTTACTCCGTCGCGGAGAAAAAAGCCTATCAAATAACGGACGGTTTGGCGGACTCCATCTCGCCTACTTTTGATGCCGGCGGTAAATATCTCTATTTTCTGGCAAGCACGGATTTCGGACCGCAAAGCGGTTGGCTCGATATGAGTTCGATAGACCACCCAACGCGCAGGTCTATTTATTTGGCGGTTTTAAGCTCGGACGAGCCTTCGCCTTTTCTGCCGGAAACGGGCGACGAACCGCGTCCCGTTCCCACGCCTGCGGCTGACGAAACTCCGAAACCGAAGCCGACGGACGAAACGGTAAAGCCGAAACCGGCGAACGACTCCGTCCGCATCGACTTTGACAAAATCAAACAAAGAATTGTTTCGGTAAAAGTCCCGCCCGCCGATTACGGAAATCTGAAATCCGGTCCGGCTGGAACATTTTTCTACACCGAACCAATCGCCGGAACCGGCACTTTGCGGCTACAAAAATACCAAATCAAATCAGACGCGGCTGTTCCTTTTATGGAAGGAATCGCGCAATATTCGATTTCGGCTGACCGGAAAAAACTTTTATACGGAGCGAGAGGCGGACGTTGGGGAATTGTCGGCGCAGACGCTCCCGCGAAAGTCGGAGACGGCGCGCTCAACGTCAGTCAGCTTCAAATGCAGGTTGATCCGCGCGAAGAATGGGCGAATATTTTTCGTGAAACCTGGCGCATCCAGCGGGATTTCTTTTATGACCCGAAAATGCAGGGCGCGGATTGGAACCAGATTTATAAAAAATACCTTCCGCTTCTCGCGTTTGTCGGTCATCGGGCTGATTTAGGTTATTTAATCGCTCAGATGGGCGGCGAATTGACCGTCGGACACTCGTATCTGACGGGACAGGGCGACATTCCGGGCGAAGACCCGGTTTCCGTCGGAATGTTAGGAGCAGATATTGAAATCGAGAACAATCATTACCGGATAAAACGCATCTACAACGGCGAAAATTGGAATCCCGAATTAAGAGCGCCGCTCAACGCGCCGGGCATCAAGGTCGCGGAAGGCGATTTTATTCTCGAAGTGAACGGCAAACGGCTCGATTCGACAACCAACTTTTACAGCGTTTTTGAAAACACCGCCAATCGTCAGACGGTCCTGAGGATAAATAACAAGCCTGCGCCGGAAGGTTCGAGGCTCGTGACAGTCGTTCCGGTGGCGAGTGAAAGCGGGCTTCGGACGCGGGCTTGGGTCGAAGATAATCGCCGACAGGTGGACAAACTTTCCGGCGGTCGGCTGGCATACGTCTGGCTTCCGAACACCGGAGGTCCCGGCTATTCATCGTTTATTCGCTACTTTTACGCGCAGCAGGATAAAGAAGGAACGGTTGTTGACGTTCGCTACAATCAGGGCGGGATGGTCGCCGACTTTGTGATCAATGAGCTTGACAAAAAACCGATGGGATTTTTTACCGTCCGCGACGGGAATTCGTTTTTCTCGCCAATTGCCGGCATTTACGGACCAAAGGTAATGCTCATCAACGAATCGGCAGGTTCGGGCGGCGACGCTCTCCCGTATTATTTCAAACTGAGAAAACTCGGTCCGCTCATCGGAACCAGAACGTGGGGCGGATTGGTCGGAACATTGGGCGTTCCGCCGACGATTGACGGCGGAGGAATAACCGCTCCGAGTCTGGCGTTTTTCAATTTGGAAGGAAAATGGGACGTTGAAAACGTCGGTGTGGCTCCTGACATAGAAGTAGAAAATACGCCGTCCGAAGTCATTAAGGGACACGATTCACAGCTCGAACGAGCCGTTGCGGAAGCGATGAAATTACTCGAAAAGAATCCGGTCAAGCGGCTGCCGCGCCCGCCTTCGATAGACCGCGTATCAAAACCAAAGGAGAATAAACGATGATTATTTCTAAGAATCACCAGTTAAGATTGACATCAAGACTGCGGCAAATGTTCCTAATGTTGTTTGTCATCAGTTTCCTTTTGGCGGCGATTTCGTCGGTCTATTCACAAACCGCGCCGATCTTTACACGCGCGGAATCAATGATTGCGACGCGTGACGGCGTAAAACTTAATACGCAGGTATTTTCGCCGACGAGAACCGATGAAAAATTTCCGATAATTCTGGTACGAACGCCATACGGCATCGGTAATCCGACTTCGGAGCAGATTGCCGCCGCGCTTCCCGAACTTTCAAAAGAAGGCTACATCGTCGTCCAGCAGGACATTCGCGGAAGATTTAAATCCGAAGGCAGTTTCGTGATGCTTCGCCAGCCGCGCGACAGGAAGGATAAAAACGCGATTGACGAAAGCACCGATACTTACGACACAATCGAATGGCTTTTGAAAAACGTGCCGAACAACAACGGACGAGTCGGAATGACCGGCACGAGCTATGGCGGATGGCTGACCATAATGGGAATGCTCGATCCGCATCCCGCGTTGAAGGCGGTCGTGCCGCAGGCTTCGCCGGCAGATATGTGGTTAGGCGATGACTTTCATCATAACGGAGCTTTCCGTTTGAGCTACGGATTTGAATATACCTATATGATGGAAACCTCGAAAGAGGTCGCCAACCCCGCGGCAATCGTTGACAAACGTGACGCTTACGAGTGGTATTTGAAGCTCGGCGCGTTGTCGAATGTTGATCCGAAATATTTGAAAGATAAATATCCGACGTGGAATGATTTTGAAAATCATCCCGACTACGATGCTTTTTGGAAAAGACAAGCGTTTGCTCCATATCTTAATCGCGTCACCGTGCCGACCTTAAATGTTGCCGGTTGGTGGGATCAGGAAGACTTTTACGGACCGATAAAAATCTACGAACTGCTCGAACGGCACGACACTGAAAACAAAAATTTTCTCGTCGTCGGACCGTGGAATCACGGCGGATGGGCGCGCGGCGACGGAGATAAATTGGGACGCATAAATTTCGGCAGCGCGACGGCGGATTATTTTCGTAAAAACATCCGCGAGCCGTTTTTCGCTTATTACTTAAAAGACAAGAAAAATCCGAATCTGCCGGAGGCTTTAACGTTTAGAACGGGTTCTAATGAATGGGTTCGGCATAACTCTTGGACTCCGAAAGAAGCAGTTGTAAAAAATCTTTATTTACAGGCAGACGGAAAACTTTCGTTCGATGTTCCGTCAGCAGGCAAACCTGCGTTTGATGAATACGTTTCCGATCCGGCGAAACCCATTCCGTATCGTCCGCGTCCGATTGAGCCGGGAATGGGCAGTGCGTGGCGAGTTTGGCAGACGGAAGACCAACGCTTTGTTGATCATCGCCCCGACGTGCTTACTTACGCCACTGAACCGTTGACCGATGACATCACGGTTTCGGGAAAGATTATCTCAAATATTTTCGCGTCAACATCAGGCACAGACAGCGATTGGATCGTGAAATTGATTGATGTTTATCCCGAAAAATACCAATCCGACCCGGAAATGAGCGGCTATCAACTGATGATCGCGGGCGATGTCTTACGCGGACGTTATCGCAACAGTTTTGAAAAACCCGAACCGATTCCGACAAACTCAGTCCAGAAATACAAAATCGGATTTCCGGCAAACGACCATACGTTTAAGAAAGGCCACCGGATTATGATTCAGGTTCAAAGCACCTGGTTTCCGGTGATTGACCGCAATCCCCAAAAATTCGTGCCAAATATTTTTCTGGCGAAAGAGACGGATTTTCAAAAGGCGACGCAGCGCGTTTTCCGTTCGGGCAAAAACGCTTCGTATGTAGCGCTGCCCGTTGTCGAGTCAGCGAGATAGCCGGCGAAATTCTCGCTGAAACGAAGAAGCAATGACGAATAAATTAAAACAACAAAATATCCAATTACGGTTGTGGTTTTCAATTATCAATGCGGCGGTAATTTTAACGGTTTTTTTCCAGAGCGTTTCTGCCCAAAACGTAGATGTAAAAAAACTTGCGGATGATCTCGAACCGGAAATACGGCGCGCGATGATTGAAGGAAATATTCCTTCGGCGACAATCGCTCTGGTGGCGGGCGATAAAGTGATTTGGACGGGCGCCTACGGCGAATCGAATCTCCGTGCAAGAACTCCGGCGACAATAAGCACGGTCTATCTGATTGGCTCGACTTTCAAAGCGATGTCGACGGTTGCCCTGCTTCAGCAAATGGAAAAAGGCAAATTCAAGCTCGACGATTCCGTCAGTCAATACCTGGATTTTAAGATTCAAAATGAAGACCCGAAGAATCCCGTCACATTCCGCCATCTTTTAACGCACACTTCCGGTCTGGAAGGCGATTTCGGAGCAGTTCCGGTTTGGAGCAACGCCGCGCCGACGGCTCTCGACGAATACGTTCGGAAATCGCTCAAAGTAGCTCATCCGCCGATGACAAAAGTGGAATACTCGAACCCCGCATTTACACTCATCGGGTATCTAGTCGAGAAATTTTCCGGCGTTCCATACAGACAATATATAAAGGAAAACATTTTCAAACCCCTGGAAATGACAAGCACGGAATTTGATCCGACACCGGATATGGATGAGCGACTGTCCGTGCCATACGTTGTCAATAAAGAAACAGGAAAGCAAGAACCGACCGTCAGAATCAGAGCGGCGGTTTATCCGGCGGGCATTGTTTACGGGACCATATTAGATCAATCCAACTGGTTGATTCTGAATCTCAACGGCGGAATTTTCAAAGGCAAACATATTATCAGCGAAGCAACTTTGAATCAGATGATGACGCGGCAATTCGATCAATTTAAAGGCGGAATCGAAGGAATCTGGGGAAACGAAACCGCCGGTTTCGGATTGACCTGGTGGTCACAAGTGCGAGACGGCGACCGCTATTTCGCCCACAGCGGAAGCCTTGCCGGTTATACCGCGTTTTTACTCGGAAATCGGGATCGAAAACTGGGTTTTGCGATTCTGACAAACGGAAACAAGGCGCATCCGCATCTTTTTAAGTTAGCCGACCGCGCGATGGATTTGATGAAAAAATATTCCGACACCGCTAAAACCGCCGTTGTTTCATCAGCGAAAATGGAGACAAATAAATGATTGAACCGCTTCGACGCACCTTTGCCGCAACGCTTGTCTTTCTGTTTTTAACAAGCGTTTTGATAACGCCGCTTTCCGCTCAAACCAGCGAAGCCGTTTACGACATCGTGATTCGCAACAGGCGCGTGCTGGACGGCGCGGGCAATCCGTGGATTGTGGCGGATGTCGCCATCAAAGACGGTCGCTTTGTCCGCATCGGCAAAATTGATGTGACGATCTTCGATTACGACAAAATTCAAGATCGCGCAACTTACGAACAGCCGCTTCTCAGCCCGGTCGGAATTGATTTTGTTCTCGTCAATGGACAAGTTGTTATCGAAAATGGAAAACATACCGGAGCACGCCCTGGAGGGGTGATTTACGGACCTGGTCGCCGGATTCAGTAGGCGGCTTTTACAATCGCTGCCGCGCCGTAAGCCAACGCTTCGCAGATATGCGACCTGCAGGCGAAGTAAGGAATGGTCGAATCATTTGATTCGGAGGCATGCCGGTTAACGAAGGGGAAATTTATGGCAACACCTAATTTCACCGGAACTTGGAAATTCAATTCCAGTAAGAGTGGTCTACAGAGTCCATCACCGGAATCTTCAATTTTCATAATCGAGCATAGCGAACCACATTTCCGTTTGGAAAGAACACATATTTTTGGTGGGAAAAGCGACACATTCTCTGTAGCTCTGACGACGGACGGAGAACTTATCGCCATTAATCATGGTGGTTTTGAGATTCACTCAAGATTGTACTGGGAAGGTGATTCGCTGGTGTTTGATTGCGAATTTGTTCACGAAGGAGAACAAGCGACCAATATAGTTCGATACAGACTCGAAGACGCAGGACAAACATTTATAGCTGAAGAGCAACTGCTCAGCACTCAACATAAGCACGATAATATGTGGGTGTTTGACAAGCAATAACCCATCGTCTTAAACCCGTAGCTTCTGCACCTAACTTGAGTGCAAACCGCGCCTTGTTTGATGTCAATAATGCGTACCACGACTGAAATATCAATAATCATCCGCGACATTGACGCGGGCGCGGAGATGCGCGCGGTCGAAGAACTTCAGAAGGAAGTGTGGGGACTGCCCGATCTCGATGTCGTGCCGCTTTCGCAGCTGGTTGCGGCAACGGCGGCGGGCGGCGTTTTGCTCGGCGCATTTGACCGTGAAACCTTAGTCGGCTTTGTTTATGGCTTTGTCGGTTACGAATACGGGCGGGCGGCGCATCATTCGCATATGCTTGCCGTCAAGCCGGGCTTTCGCAATCATCATCTCGGTCAAAAACTCAAAATAGCGCAGCGCGAGAGCGTCTTGGCGCAAGGCATTAACGTAATGACGTGGACGTTTGATCCCTTGCAAAGTCTCAATGCGTATTTCAACTTCAACAAATTGGGCGTGGTTTCGGATCGCTATTTTATCAATTTTTACGGCGAAGACGCGGCGAGTTTCCTGCATCGCAATGGCACTGACCGCTTGTGGGTTACGTGGCTTCTTTCGAGTCACCGCGTGAGCGAACGAATCGGCGGAATAAACAATGCTGCGCCGGAAATCCAAAGCGTGGTCCCGCTCGTCCAAGTCGAAAAAGACGATTCGCCGCGCCTGAACAATTCGACTAAGGGCTTGTCCGGCGAGTATGTTTTGATAGAAATTCCCGCGGACATCAACGAATTAGAGCGGCAAAACAGTGAATTAGCTTCGGCGTGGCGCGTGGCGACGCGCGCGGCGTTCACCAAAGCACTCGCGTCAGGCTATCTGGTAGAAAATTTTTATCGCCGGAGTCGAGACGGTCAACAAATTTCAACTTATTATCTGAGCCGCAAGAAAAGTCTCGATGATTTTGTTTAATTGCGTAGAACAACCGGGAACAGCGGCGAGGTTCGACATTTTGGTTTTTGTAGCCGAGTGACTGCGATTAAAACAGTAGTTGCAGTTACGTTTCACCAAAAGATTTTTTAAGAAAACTTTTATGTCTATGAAGATAAATAGGCGAGAACTGTTGTCACTCGGAGCAAAGGCAACGATGGCTTTGACTGCCGGCAGATTTTTTGTAACGGAATCACGCGCGGCGGAAACGCATCCCGTAGCGGAAGACACCAAATTTAAAGATGCCTTCCTAGCTTTGGACGGGTTTGTCAAGCAATACATGCGCGAGATGAATTCGCCCGGCATGATTCTGGTTTTGAGCGATCGAGCGGGAATCCGGCGCACCATGACTTACGGTTTAAGCGATCTCGAACAAAACCGGCGCGTCGCGCCGAATCAGCTTTTTCACATTGGCTCAATCAGCAAATCGTTCACAGCGAATGCCGTTTTGCAACTTCGTGAAGAAGGAAAATTAGATTTAGACAAGCCAATTTTGGATTATCTGCCGTGGCTCAAAATTGAAACCAAATATGCGCCCATTACGATCCATCATCTGCTCACGCATACCTCCGGGCTGCCCGGTAATGTCTCCATTTTCCTCTCTGACCCGGCGGCGAAACATAAAACGGGTTTTGCTCCAGGCGAGCATTTTCACTACTGCAATTTGGGATTTGATATTTTGGGACACCTTGTCAGTCAGCTAGACAAGCGCAGCTACGGCGAGTCAATTCGCAGGCGCATTCTCCAGCCGCTTGAGATGAATGCGACCGAACCCACAATCAACAGTGATTTCCGCGATCGGACGGCAAAAAATTATATGGCTTATCACGACGAGCGCCCAAGTCCGCGCGGCGGAAAATTAGCCGAAGCGCCCCAACTAATCTTTGAAAAGGGTTCGGGCAGCATCGCTTCGACCGCGGGCGACATGGGACTTTACATCAACATGCTGGTGAATCGCGGTAAGGGTGCGAAAAAGCGCGTTCTCTCGGAAGATAGTTTTAAACTGTTTACCAAACCTTATATCAAAGCCGAAGAATTTAGCCCGACGGCGAGCTACGGCTACGGCATCGCCGTTGACCAATTGGACGGGCATACAATTTTGCGGCACACCGGCGGGATGGTTTCGTTTATGTCGGCGTTGCAAGTTGACATAGACGAAGGCGTCGGGGCGTTTGCTTCGATTAATGCGATGCAAGGTTATCGCCCGAATCCGGTGGCGATGTATGCGCTTAAAACGATGCGCGCCGCCAACGCTAATCAACCGATGCCGCAGCGCCCGACACCAAATCCGCTAACCCGAATTGAAAAAGCGGCGGATTACGCCGGAGTTTTCACTGCTCCCGACGGGCGGAAGCTCGAATTTACGAGCGCGGCGGGCAATGCTCTCTTTGTGCTTTATAAAGGGAAGCGGCTGCAATTAGAAACAACTGCGGGCGGTGGGTTTTTGATTCCGCATCGGGATTTCGAGCGTTTTCTGATTAGTTTTAACCGGGAAAAAGGCAAAGACACGCCGGTTACCGAAGTGTCATACGGCGCAGATTGGTATGCGAACGACAAATATAAGGGCGAACGAAATTTTAGCCTGCCGAAAGAGTGGAGCGCATTCGTCGGACATTACCGAAATGACAGCCCTTGGATCGGAAGTGTAAGAATCGTGCCGCTCAAAGGCAAACTTCGGATGGACGGTTTGCTGCCGCTTGAGGCGATAGATTCCGACACCTTCAGGCTCGCCGATGAACCGCAAAATCCTGAATGGATAGCTTTTCTCGATGTAGTCAATGGCAAAGCGATGCACCTCAAATTCTCCGGCGAGGATTATTGGCGCGTCGAGTCGAAATAATTCTATTTTCTCGAAGGAAGATTCGGTGATTGTTATGAACGAATTAGTAATGCAAAAGAAAAACAAATTAACGCGCCGCGAAATGATGAAAAAATTATTTGCCGGGAGCGCCGCCGTCATCGCTGCGCCGATGCTCAATCTAGGGCGGTTTCAGCTATTTGCGAACACCGCCACTGAGTATTCAACGCGGGCGATTGATCTGGTCAGGCAATCTACCGTCATAGATATGCTCAGCGTGCTGACGCTCGATTTTGCCAAACAGGACAAGTGGATGGCAAACCCCGAAAGTTTTACGGCAGCCGATTTTCAGCCGTTCAAAGATTCGGGCATCAACGTCATTCACCCGGCGGTCGGATTAGGCGGAGCGAACGCTTACGAAACTACGCTCAAATTTTTTGCTTCGTGGAACGCTTTTATTGCCGACCGCGACGAATACTTTATGAGGATTGACAGCGCGGCAGACCTCGACCGCGTGAAAAAATCGGGCAAGCTGGGCGTTTTGCTCGGACTGCAAAATTCAGACCAGTTTCGCAATGCGGACGACGTTGATTTTTTTCGCGGACTCGGACAGCGCGTCTCGCAGCTAACTTACAACGCGCGTAATCTGATCGGCAACGGCTCGACCGAACGGCGCGATGAAGGCATTTCGGATTTCGGCGTCGCCATTATCGAGCGGATGAACAAAGTCGGAATGGCTGTGGACGTTTCACACTGCGGTGATCGCACCACACTCGACGCTTTCGAGATTTCCAAGAAGCCCGTTTTGATTACGCACTCAAATTGTCGCACGCTTGCATCTGGTCATCCGCGTGATAAATCTGACGAAGCGATTAAACGAGTCGGGGCGAACGGCAGTGTGATGGGCATTACCGGCGTGCGGATGTTTGTCAAAGCGACGGAGCCGACGACAATTGAAGACGCGCTTGATCATTTCGACCACGTGAGAAAGCTGATTGGTGCCGACCATCTCGGCATCGGCAGCGACATAGACCTTTACGGATACGACGCGATGCCCCTGGAATTGAATAAGCGGCTGCGTGCCGGTTACAAGGGAAGCTACGGTTTTCGGGAGAAAATTGACATCGAAGGTCTCAATCATCCGAAACGAATGTTCGATTTGACCGAAGGATTAATCCGCCGCAAATACAGCGACGCGGATATACAAGGAATACTCGGCGGTAATTTCGCTCGGGTTCTGAAACAAATCTGGACAATCTGAACACACAACAATTTATATTTTTGGAGGGATTTTTATGAAATTTCAATCACGAGCAAATCGGTTTGTTGTTTTAATACTGATGCTGTTCATCAGTTCGCTTTTTGCCGCCGCGCAGGACGCGCCGTTGCAGGGTTTTGATGATTACGTAAACCGTGCCATTAAAGATTGGGAAGTGCCGGGCATGGCAATTGCCGTCGTCAAGGACGATAAAATTGTTTTCGCCAAAGGCTACGGAGTGCGCGAACTCGGCAAGCCGTCGCCGGTGGACGAGCGCACATTGTTTGCCATCGGGTCCTCATCAAAGGCATTCACCGCCGCCGCGATTGCGATGCTGGTTGACGAAGGAAAACTCAAATGGGACGACCCGGCGACCAAATACCTTCCGGGCTTTCAACTCTTTGACCCGTACGCGACACGCGAGTTGACCGTCCGCGATATGTTGAGTCATCGCGTCGGACTGGAGCGCGGCGATTTGCTCTGGTATGCCTCTGCATATGACCGCGCCGAGGTTTTGCGCCGTATTCGATATTTGAAACCGTCATCAAGTATGCGCTCGCGTTTCGGCTATCAAAACATTATGTTTTTGGCAGCCGGTCAAATCATTCCATCGGTTGCGGGCAAGGACTGGGATGATTTCGTGCGCGAACGGATTTTTGTCCCTCTAGATATGAAGGCGACCGGCACCAGCATCAAAACGCTTGCTAATTCAAATGATGTCGCTGCGCCGCACTCGAAATTTGACGAAAAGGTAGAACCGATTGCGTGGCGCAACATTGACAACATCGCTCCCGCCGGTTCGATTAACTCGAATGTCGTTGATATGGCGCAATGGGTGCGACTGCAGCTCGGAGGCGGTAAGTATCAGGGAAAACAGTTGATCAGTGCTGCCTCAATCAATGAGATGCACTCGCCGCAGACCATTATTCCGCTCGAAGGCTCGATGAAAATGCTCTACCCGGAGGCGCATTTCCTAAACTACGGGATGGGCTGGTTTCTCTCGGATTATCGCGGGCGCAAGCTCGTCGAACACGGCGGCGCGATTGACGGAATGCGCGCGCTCGTGGCGGTAATGCCGGAAGAAAAAATGGGCATCGTGATTTTGACGAACCTGGGCGGGACAGTTCTTCCGATGCCTCTGGCATACCGAATCTTCGACGCTTATCTCGGCTCGCCACAGCGCGACTGGAGCGCGGATATGCTGAAGACGATTAAAACTCTGCAAGAGCAAGGCAAAGCAGCCGCGGCGAAGATGGAAGCCGAAAGAGTCAAAGGCACAAAGCCCTCGCTCGAGACGGAAAAATACGCGGGCGATTATCAAAGCGAGATGTACGGCGACGCGAAAATCGCTTCTGAAAACGGCAAGTTAACGCTACGGTTCGGACCGAATTTTACGGGCGATCTGGAACACTGGCACTACGACGTTTTCCGCGTCACCTGGCGCGACCGATCAGAGGGCAAAGCGTTTGTCAGCTTCAGGCTCGACCGACAAGGCAAGGTCGAAGCAATGAATATAGAAAATATAGATGATTTCAAACGCGCCCCTGAGAAGAAAACTGAAACTGCAAATAAATGAAGCCGATGCGTAGTCGAATCGTTTGAAATTACCATTTAACTATAAAGGCTGTGCGTAATTCATCGCTCATGCCGTGAAAACTGTAAAGACGCACGGGCGTTTTGTTCTTCCGTTATTTTTGAGGAAAGTTTGAATGTATAAAAAATTTAATGCCGTAAATCGGTTAGCCGCTTTTATTGGGATGTGTTTGCTTTTTGCCTCCTACGTTCCGGCGCAAAACTCTGTAGCGTCGCCGACGACGACGGCGCAGCAGATTGCCGCGAAGGTTGACGAATATATGAACGCCGCCGTGCGCGTTGACGGTTTCAGCGGTTCAATTCTCGTGGCGCGTAACGGTCAGCCCGTTGTCAGTCGCGGTTACGGGATGGCGAACATCGAATTGGGCGTTGCGAACACGCCGCAGACCGTTTTTCGTCTGGGTTCGATTACAAAACAGTTCACGTCGATGGCGATAATGATGTTGCAGGAGCGCGGCAAATTGAGCGTGAGCGAGCCGGTTTGCAAATATTTCACGGATTGCCCGGCAGCGTGGCAGCCGCTGACCGTCAGAAATCTGCTGACGCACACTGCCGGTATTCCTAATTACACGAGCTTTCCCGATTTCACAAAAACGGCGGCGATAACGACTACAACCGCCGAATTGAGCGGACGATTGAAAGATAAACCGCTCGAATTCGCGGTCGGCGAAAAATACGCTTATAGCAATTCGGGCTATTATTTGCTTGGAATGATTATCGAGCGCGTTTCCGGCAAATCCTACGCAGACTTTTTGCAGGAAAACATTTTCGCGCCGCTCGGGATGAAGCAATCTGGCTACGACGATCCCGTCCGTATCATCAAAAACCGCGCTTCGGGCTACGCGCCGCAGGGCGACGGATTCATCAACGCCGCGCCGATTGATATGTCAATGGCGTATGCGGCTGGTGCTTTATATTCAACTGTTGAAGATTTGCTGCTTTGGGACCAGGCTCTTTACACGGAAAAACTTGTGTCGCGCAAATCGCTCGATGAAGCATTCACGCCGTTCAAAAGCCAATATGGTTACGGCTGGAGCATCGGTAAGAAATTCGACCATCAGGAAATCTCGCACGGCGGAAACATTTTCGGGTTTTCGACTTACATTGCCCGATTTCCCGCAGACCGCTTGACCGTCATTGTTTTGAGCAACAATCAAAGCACGTCCGGCGGAGAAATCGCCGACGATTTAGCGGCGATTGTTTTCGGCGCACCCTACAAAATTCCGCAGGAACGCCAGGCAATCCAAATTGACGCGAAAAAGCTGGAAAAATACGTCGGTCTTTATCAAGTTACGCCGACCATCACTTTAAACATCACGCTCGAAAATGGAAAGCTGATGGGTGAACTTCCCGGTCAGCCGAAATTCGAGCTTTTCGCCGAATCCGAAACCGTGTTTTTTATGAAAACGATCAAAGGGCAAGTTTCATTTGCCCCCGACGCGCAAGGAGCTGTAACCGGAATGACATTGCGTTTGGGCAAGAACGATATTCCGGCGAAAAAAATAAAATAAGTAAGCGGTAATCAGAAATCAAAACGCGGCGCGGGCATTAAGCCGTAAAAAGAGGAAACGAAATTTATGAAAAACTTAACGGCTTTAATAATGTTCGGCATTTTACTCGTGTCATCAGCCCGCGGACAAAATCCGTTGGTTACGCCGCCGGTTACCGATGCAGTCGCGCAGACAACTGCAACTAACATTTCGTCAGGCAGTAAAGAATTAACCGCCGCCGATGCCGAAGCATTTTTAGACGGAATTCTGCTGCAACAACTTGCCCAGGACGACATCGCTGGCGCGACCGTTGCCGTCGTCAAAGAAGGTAAAATTTTATTCAGCAAAGGTTACGGTTATGCAAACGTTGCGAATAAAAAACCTGTCTTGGCAAATGAAACTTTGTTTCGCCCGGGTTCGATTTCCAAATTATTTACCTGGACGGCAGTGATGCAGCTTGTCGAACAGGGGAAACTCGACCTAGACAGAGATGTTAATGAATACCTCGATTTCAAAATTCCCGATGCCTTCGGAAAACCGATAACGTTGAAAAACGTGATGACGCACACCGCCGGTTTTGAAGAACAAATAAAAGATTTGATTACTTATGGAACTGAAAGCCCAAATCTCGGTGAGTATGTGAAGACGCACGCTCCGACCAGAATTTATGCTCCAGGAACTGTTCCGGCTTACTCCAATTACGCAACCGCACTAGCCGGTTACATCGTCGAGCGCGTTTCGGGTCGCCCATATAATCAATATATCGAAGAAAATATTTTCAAGCCTTTGAAAATGAATCGTTCCACCTTCGCTCAACCGCTTCCGCCCGAGTTTGTACCGTATATGTCGGGCGGTTACGCATCGGCATCCGAAGAAGCAAAACCGTTTGAATTAGTCACTCCGTTTCCGGCGGGAAGTCTGAGTTCGACCGCCGAAGATATGGCGCAGTTTATGCTCGCGCGTCTGCAAAACGGACAACTCGGCGACGGACTAATTTTGAAACCGGAAACAGTGAAGCTGATGCACAGCAATTTATTTACACTCAATCCGGCAGCAAATTCAATGGCGCACGGTTTTTATGAAGAAAACAGTCACGGATTACGCATCATCGGACATGGCGGAGATACTAATTTCTTCCACAGCGACTTGCATTTGATTGAAGAAAAAGGCGTCGGATTTTTTATTTCCTACAACAGCGCGGGACGCCACCAAACCGGCGGACGAACGGCAATCTGGGAGGCTTTTCTTGACCGTTATTATCCGCAATCTTTGAATGAGCCGACTCTGGAAACTGCTAAACAAGATGCCCAAACTGTTGCCGGAAACTATATGAACAGCCGAATGAGCGAAACGACAATGTTTAAGGCGCTTTCGTTATTGGGTCTGGCGAAAGTTATTCCCGACGAGGACGGCACAATTCAAGTTTCACAATTATTAAACCAGAACGGCAAACCAAAAAAATGGTGGGAAGTCGCTCCGATGACCTTTCGTGAGGTTGACGGACAGGAAACGCTGGTTTTCAAGCCTGACGAAAACGGTCGGATGCAGATCGTTCTGCAGTATCCGTTTATGATAATGAGACGAGTCGGATTGTGGGAAAACGGAAGCGTGCTGCTGCCGGTTTTAGGAATTTCATTGGGAATAATGCTGCTCACGCTCGTCCTGTGGTTTGTCGCCTGGTGGACGAGGAAACATTACGGAAAAAAACTTGAGCTAACGCCGACTGACTGGTGGCTTCGAGTAATTGTGCGCGTTGTTTTTGCCTTAAGTATAATTTTTCCTGTCGCGCTAATCGGCTTTTTGACTTATGCAACGTCGCATTTAGAGTTGTTAAGCGATAAAGGAAATCCTTTTATCTGGTTTATTCAATTGATTGGAGTCATAGCCGCGCTCGGCTCGTTGGTGGTTTTCTATAACGCAGTCCGCGTCTGGCTCAGCAGGCATTTTGGAATCTGGAGTAAAATTCAAGCGACGATTTTTGCTTTGGCGTGTCTCGGTTTTCTCTGGTTTGTCTTTGCCGCAAATCTACTAAGTTTCAATTCAAGTTTCTGAGCCGTTCGTGGACGGAGTTCCAGAGGAGAATCAACAATGAAGAGATTAACTATTCTTAAACGACTGTTTGTGACGCTATTTGTACTTGGAGTAATGCTTAATCTGAGTGCAGTTGCACAAGAGCAGAAAATAGAATCAAATTCCGCACTTGTTGAACCACTGAAAGTTAAAGTGGACGCGCTTTTCGCCCAGTGGGATAAGCCGGATTCACCGGGTTGCGCGTTGGGGGTCATCAAAGACGGCAACTTCATTTATAAACGCGGTTACGGAATGGCGAATCTGGACTATAACATTCCGATTTCGCCCTACACTTCTTTCTATATTGCCTCTACCTCAAAGCAGTTCACGGCGGCGAGTATTGCGCTTTTAGCGAGGGAAGGAAAAATCTCTTTAGATGATGACATCCGCAAATATTTGCCGGAAATTCCGCAATATCAAAGCCCTGTTACTATCCGGCATCTCGTTTATCATACCAGCGGCATTCGTGATTATCTTGAATTAACAGGGCTTGCCGGCAGACACACCGAAGACGTTAATACGGACGAAGATTTTATTAAGTTAATAGCGCGACAGAAAAACCTCAACTTTAAGCCGGGCGAGAAATATCTTTATAGCAATTCAGGCTACTTTCTCTTGTCGCAAATAGTAAAAAGAGTCAGCGGCAAATCTCTGCGAGTCTTCGCGGATGAAAACCTTTTCAAGCCTCTCGGCATGGTCAACACTCATTTCCACGATGATCGCGGCGAAATCATAAAAAACAGGGCGACCGGCTATTTCCCGCGCAAAGACGGCTTTTCTGTCCTGATGACTAACTTTGACCGTGTAGGCGACGGAGGTCTCTTTACTTCGATCGAAGATTTATTGTTGTGGAATCAAAACTTCTATAACAACAAACTAGCGGGCGGAGCAGATTTAATCAATAACCTGCTCACGACGGGAACGCTGAATAACGGGGAAAAAACTGATTATGCTTTCGCTCTCATTCCGGGCGATTATAAGGGACTAAAGATGATTAGTCATGGAGGAAGTTTTAATGGGTTTAGAGCAGAAATGCTTCGTTTCCCCGAGCAGAAGTTTTCAGTAATTTGTTTATGCAATTTAAGCAGCATTGACGCGACAGGTTTGGCGACAAAAGTTGCAGACATTTTTTTAGAGAAACAGCTAAAGCAACTAGCCAAAGATGACGGCAGCGGAGCGGTATCGGAATCTGCTTTTCTCAAACTGTCAGAACAAGAGCTAGCCGGTGTCGCCGGTCTTTATTTTAATCCGACCGCCGTAACTCACCGGCGCGTGAGTGTGAAGGACGGTAAGCTGTTGTTTGTAATAAATGCTAATTATGCAATCGAAATGAAAGCTGTCAGCACAAGCCGCTTTCTTATGCCGGATATTCCTACCAAGGTTGAAATCAGTTTCAGCCCGCCGCAACCGGGTAAAGTGAAGAATATGCAAGTCGTCGTCAGCGGCGGGAAGCCGGAGATTTTTGAGACTATAAAGCCTGCCACCTATACGCCCGAAGAATTGAGCAAATTCGCGGGAACATTTTACAGCGAAGAGTTGGACGCAAAATATATCTTGAACATTAAAGAAAATAAGTTAATAGTGCGATTTGGCTCTGAAGAAGATCCGCTAGAGGCTTTGTTTACCGATGCCTTTGCAAGCCCGCAAGGTCAAATTATTAGGTTCAAGCGCGATCAGCAGAATCGCATCTCGGGATTTTCGCTGTCAGGAGTTCGAGTCAAAGAAATACTTTTCAATAAAATGTAGGGGCGAACATTCAACTTAACGCGCTGTCTAAGTCCATCGTTCGACGCTTCGCATTTTAAGACGACTTTGTAATTTGCAGCGGTAAAGAGGACATAAGCAACATATGAAAACGAGAACATCTATATTTCTTTTCCTGTTCATACTAACCGTTTTGAGTTTGAGTGTTGCCGGTGTGTTTTCACCGAGTGGATTCGCTCAAAAACGAGTTCCTGTATCAGCCCGAAACGATAGTCTTGACGAGAGAATCCGGCGCGTCGAAAGCGGTTTGCTTCCGTCGGTCATTATCAAGAGTGAGCCGAATGCGGCGATGAAACTCGCCGACCGGATGCAATTTTATAAAACGCCCGGCGTGAGCGTGGCGGTCATTAACAACGGAAAGATTGAATGGGCGCGTGGTTACGGAGTTCTCGAAGCAGGTAGCAACAAACCCGTCACCCCCGAAACGCTTTTTCAAGCTGCATCAATCAGCAAGCCCGTCGCCGCATTTGCCGCGTTGCGGCTCGTTCAAGAAAACAAATTGAATCTTGACGAGGACGTGAATAAAAAACTTGTTTCGTGGAAAGTCCCGGAAAATGATTTTACGAAAGAGCAAAAAATAACTTTGCGTGAATTGTTAAGTCATAGCGCAAGCCTCACGGTTCACGGCTTTGCGGGATATTCTTCGGACAAGCAAGTGCCGACACTTCTTCAAATTTTAGACGGAACAGCGCCAGCCAATTCAACGCCGATACGGGTTGATGCAGCACCGAACAAAGAATTTAGATATGCCGGAGGCGGCTATGTCATTATGCAGGAATTGCTTGCGGACGTTACCGGAAAATCGTTTCCAGCGTTGATGCAGGAAACGATTTTCAAAAAACTCGGAATGACTCACAGCACATACCGGCAGCCGCTGCCAAAGGAATTTTGGGATTCAGCAGCTGTTGGTCATCGTCCTAATGGAGAAAAACTCAAAGGGAATTGGAATACTTATCCTGAAATGGCGGCTGCCGGACTTTGGACAACGCCGTCGGACCTGGCGCGTTTTGCGATTGAAATTCAAAAGTCCAAAGTCGGAAAATCAAATAAAGTTTTGTCTGTGAAAATGGTTAACGAAATGCTCGCGCCGCAAGTCGGCGGCTGGGGGCTGGGACTCGAACTGCAAGGGAAAAATGAATCGAAGCGTTTCGCTCACGGCGGCGCGAACGAAGGTTACAGATGTTCGATGGTTGCCTATACCGGCACCGGACAAGGCGCGGTGGTGATGACAAATTCTGACAGCGGGGGCGCATTAGCAGCAGAAATCATGCGTAGTATTGCCAAAGAATACGGCTGGCTCGATTATCTTCCGAAAGAAAAAGTCATCGCTCCGGTTGACCCGAAGATTTACGACGATTACGCCGGACAATATCAACTCGCGCCAAACTTTATCATCAACATCACGAACGAAAACGGGAAACTGACGCTGCAAGCAGCCGGACAGCCGAAAAACGAATTGTTCGCCGAATCGGAAACGGACTTTTTTCTAAAAACGATTGACGCGCAAATTAAATTTGTTAAAGACGCTGAGGGAAAAGTTACGGGATTAGTTCTGCGTCAGGGCGGGCGCGAAACGCCGGCTCAAAAGATTAAATGAACAAGAGGGAAAAGTTTGCAGCAATGCAGTTTTAGGAATCCGCTGCCCAAATTAAAGTTGGATTCCACCAGCGCAGACAGGGGATAGATGGATGCATCTCGACCAGTAATGCAGATGTTGCCAAAAACTGCTTGAACCACAGGGACGTCAGGCAAGGTGCGGCGGACACGAAAAAGCGAAACGCCGTTTCGTGTCTAGCCGCGTAGCAGCGTAACGTTTATGTCGCGCAGGCTGGTTGAGCTATCAACTTCGCCAAGCCGTTCAACAGAGGAAACGAGTTATGCAAATGCGGAATTCGAGTTCAGTAAAGCGCGAGTTGTATTACGGCTAAGAAGATCAAATGAATAAACTAAGACAGTATCATCACCGAGTTGGTGGCGATGATTTCGGTGATGGGAACTGTATCTCTTTGCTTCGTGTAGGGGCTGGCAACGATCCATTTGCAGACGTTCTTATAGAGATACTTGATTGATAAATGTTTTATTAAGCCTATGAAACCGCCAACTTTTACCGACATTTTACGCGCCAAACAAACAGTTTCGCGCTATCTACCGCGAACGCCGCTCGTTCAATATCCCGCGTTAGATAAAATATGCGGAACGCGCGTTCTGGTCAAGCACGAAAACCAGCAACTGACCGGCGCGTTCAAGGTGCGCGGCGGCATCAATCTGATTTCTCAGCTTTCTGATGAGGAACGCGGGCGCGGCGTTATCACCGCGTCCACCGGCAATCACGGTCAGTCGGTCGCCTACGCGGCAAGTCTTTTCGGCATCCGCCCAACAATCGTCGTTCCCGAAAAATCAAATCCTTTGAAGGTTGCCGCGATGCAAGACCTCGGCGCGGAAGTGGTTTTCAACGGCGCGGATTTTGATGCCGCCCGCCAGCATTGCGCGATGCTGGCAAGCCGTGAAAAAAGGCGCTACATTCATTCGGCTAACGAACCGCTTCTGATTGCCGGGGTTGCGACTATCGCTTTGGAGATTCTCGAAGACGCGCCGGACGTAACAACTATTATCGTGCCGGTCGGCGGTGGGAGCGGCGCGTCTGCCGCTTGTCTGGTTGCTAAAACGCTCAATCCGCAAATTCAAGTTATCGGAGTGCAAGCCGCGCGTGCGCCTGCCGCCTACCAATCTTGGCAAGCGCGTGAACTGCTCGAAGACAAAATGGAAACTGCCGCTGAAGGTCTTGCCACGCGTGTCGCCTTCGAGTTGACGCAGCAAATCCTGTGGAAATATCTCGACGATTTTGTGTTGGTCGGTGAAGAAGAAATCCGCCAGGCGATAAGTCTTTATGTTGAAAAAGCGCACACTTTGGCGGAAGGCGCGGGCGCGGCATCGCTGGCAGCCGCGCTCAAACTGCGCGACCGTCTGGCAGGTCAAACAGTTGCGCTTGTTTTGAGCGGCGGCAATATCACCGTCGAGCAGTTACGTGCCGCTCTCGATAGCGCGTAAAGCGGGAAGTCAATTTTTTCGAGGAGGATTATTAAGATGAATATTAACAAAACGGCAATCGCGGAAAATAGCCTCGGCGCGGTGGGTGACCGTGTTTTTGCCCTTGAGTTCGCGTCCACCGCATCCTTAAGGCTTCGGTGACTTGGAGACAAACTTATGACGAATTTCATAGATGCTACAAAGTTGGCGGACGTTTATGCTTTCATTGCAAGCAGGCAGGATGAAATTCTCCGCTTGATTTACAAACTTGTCGAAACGGAATCGCCGTCCGGCGACGCGGAAGGAAGTCGCGCCGTCGTTGATCTGCTTGAGAAGGCGGCGCACGCCATTTCTTCAGTCAATTCAATCGAAAGAATCCCAAGTCCCGATTACGGCGAGCATCTTCGCATTAATGCTTTCGGCGGCAGCGGCAATAACGGTCAAAAAACTCTGCTGCTCGGTCACACTGATACGGTTCACCCGCGCGGCACGTTGAGTGCGCGGCAGGGTCTTCGCGCAGAAGACGGGCGGCTCTATGGTCCCGATATCTTTGATATGAAGGCTTCCTGTGCGGTCGCCATCGAAGTTCTGCACTGTTTAACTGCCCTCGAACTTCACCCGCAACGCCCTGTAACGCTGCTTCTGACTTGCGATGAGGAAACAGGAAGCGCGACGGGTCGGCAGCTTGTCGAGACTGAAGCGCGGCAGGCGGCTCAAGTGTTGGTGCTTAAGCCGCCCGTGCCGGGAGGCTGTGTAAAGACGGCGCGCAAAGGAGTCGGCATCTGGAAGGTGGCGGCTCAAGGCATCGCGTCACACGCGGGCTTGAATCCAGAGGCTGGAGCCAGTGCCATTCTCGAACTCGCGCGGCAGACGGAAAGGTTTCACTCGATGAACGGTGCGACCGGCGGGACGAATTTCAATGTCGGAATTATGAACGGCGGCACTTGCGTTAACGTCGTCGCGGCGCTGGCTGAGATGGAGATTGAGGCGCGCTTTAGCACGATAACGGAAGCGCACCGCATCAACGACTTAATGGTCAAACTTCAACCATTCGACGAGCGCGTGCGGCTCACCGTGAATGGCAGCATCAACCGCCCGCCGATTGTGCGCACGCCCGGTATTGTAAGGCTATATCAACAGGCGCGTGAGATTGCTTCGCGGCTCAACTTTAAACTCGAAGAACGGTCGGTTGGCGGTGCATCGGACGGTAACTTTGCGGCTGCTCTTGATGTTCCAGTTCTCGACGGACTGGGCATTGACGGCGAGGGAGCGCACGCCGCGCATGAACATATTTTAACGGCGGATATTACGCGCCGCGCCGCACTGCTCGCGGGCTTAGTTGCGTCGCTTTAGACGCACATATTCGGTAATCGACACAATGCGAATAGGCTTAATTAATTCGAATTTTAAGGATTATAACAAGATGAAACTACAATTAGAAAAAATTGAATTGCGCGAAATCCAGATGCCGCTGAAAACCCGGTTTGAAACGAGTTTCGGCGCGACCACAAGTCGGCGCATTTTAATCGTTCGCGTCCGGGACAAAAGCGGCGCGTCCGGCTGGGGCGAATGCACCGCGATGGAGAGTCCGTTTTACAATCACGAAACCGTTGACACGGCATGGTCAATAATCTCCAAGTTCATCGCGCCAATGCTGGCGACGGCGTGCGTTTCGAGCGCGGCGGAAGTCGGCGGCGCGTTGGCGGCGATTCAAGATAACCGAATGGCAATCGGTGCTGTAGAAACCGCCATTTGGGATTTGGAAGCAAAAAAAACGAACGTTCCGCTGTGGCGGCATTTGGGCGGAACGAAAAAAGAAATCAACTGCGGCGTTTCGATTGGACTGCAAAAATCACCGGAAATTTTGCTTGAAAAAGTCGCCCTCGAACTAGAAAGCGGTTATCAAAGAATAAAACTCAAAATCAAACCCGGACAAGACATCGAACTCGTTAAAGTTGTGCGCTCGCATTTCCCCGATATTCTACTGTCGGTTGACGCTAATTCGGCATATGAACTCGAACGCGACATTGAACTTTTTAAAAAACTCGACGAATGCAATTTGCTGATGATTGAACAGCCTCTCGCTGCCGGAGATTTGGTTGACCACGCCAAGCTGCAAAAACGTCTGAAAACGTCCATTTGTCTCGACGAATCAATCACGTCCTTAAGGGATGTGCGTCACGCTCTCGAACTTGAGGCGTGCCGGATTATTAACATCAAATTGGGACGTGTCGGCGGACACACCGAAGCGCGCGCGATTCAGGCTTTTGCCGCCAAACATAACATTCCCGTGTGGTGCGGCGGAATGCTCGAATCGGGCATTGGCAGAGCGCATAATATCGCTATGTCCACGCTTACGGGCTTCACTTTGCCGGGTGATGTTTCCGCTTCCGCCAGATATTGGGAAGAAGATATTATCGAGCCGCCCGTCATTGTCAGTCCTGAGGGGACAATCATCGCGCCGACAAATTTCGGTATCGGCTATGAAGTTAAAGAAAATCTAATCGAAAAGTTCGCCGTCAAACGAGAAAGCATTTCGCTCACTTAATAATGCGACTTTAAATATATGAAAAAAACAAAATCAATCTTAATCTTTTTAACGCTTTTCATCCTATTGGTGAACAATGCCGTTCATGCACAAATATCAACCAAAGAGATAGACGCGCTCGTTGAAAAAGCGATGAAGGAATTCAATGTCGCCGGAGTTGCTGTTGCCGTTGTCAAAGACGGCAAAATAATTCACGAAAAAGGATATGGAGTAAGGTCAATAGATTCCAAACAGCCGGTAAACGAACACACCGATTTTCAAATTGCTTCTAACAGCAAGGCTTTTACCACTGCGGCTTTAGCAATTTTGGTTGAAGAAGGAAAGCTCTCCTGGAAAGATAAAGTCAAAACATACATTCCTGAATTTAAAATGTATAACGAATATGTCACGGAAAATTTTTTGATTGAAGATTTACTAACTCACCGCAGCGGACTTGGTTTAGGCGTTGGTGATTTGATGAGTTTTCCTGACGGAGCAAACTTTACCATCAAAGATGTTTTAAACAGTTTTCAGTATTTTAAACCTGTTTCAGCTTTCCGAACTCAATATGATTATGACAATCAACTCTATATTGTCGCCGGTGAAGTGATCGCCAGAGTAAGCGGAATGAACTGGGAAAAATTTGTTCAAACAAGAATTATGGAACCGTTACAAATGGATAATTCTTTTACATCATTTGCTGTGATAAAAGACCGGAGTAATGTAGCAACGCCGCATTCAACGGAAACAGGAAAGATCAGAACAATTTCATTATTTGAAGATCAAATAATCGGTGCTGCCGGTGGTATTTTTTCTAATGTTGATGATATGTCGAAATGGATGCTTGTTCATTTGAATAAAGGTAAATATGGACAAACCTTGGACAAACAACTATTTACGGAGAAAAGCCAACGGGAAATGTGGAAAATTCATACCGTCAGAGAATCAAATCCTGACCCACGATACAATCAACATTTTAACGGCTATGGTTTTGGCTGGAATTTAAGTGATATTAAAGGAAATTTAAGCGCTTCACATACCGGCGGATTACCCGGAATGCTCTCAATCGTCACAATGATTCCTGATTTAAAACTAGGCATTGTAATTTTAACCAATACAGAAAACGGCGGTGCCGGAGTTTTCCGTGCCGCAAGTCAAACTATTATTGACAGCTATTTGGGATTAAGTAATTTCGACTGGATAGAAAAGTATTCTAAAGATTTTCAATCTCGACAAAACAATGGCGATTCAGTCACCACAAAAGTTTGGGAAACTGTTGCCGCCGCTAAAAACACACCCGTAAAGAATGAAGATTTCATAGGAATTTATGAAGACAAATGGTTTGGGAAAATTGAAATATTTTTAAAAGGCAACCAGTTATGGTTTAAATCACTCCGTTCACCCAAATTAAATGGGGCAATGCAATTTTATAAGGCAAATACTTTTGCTATCAAATGGGAGTATCAGGATATGAATGCTGATGCTTTTGCTATTTTTAGTTTAGATGAGGAAGGAAAAGCACAAAGCATAAAAATGAAAGGCATTTCGCCAAACATTGATTTTAGTTTTGATTTCCAGGATTTAGACCTTCAAAGAATAAAATAACAAGCCGGAAACGATCAAGGTTTGGAAAAAGGAAATTCATATTTCGTTAGAGGAAACCGAATGAAATCTCTCAAAGCGCTTATCTTATTTTTACTGTTTTCCAATCTGTTTTTAACTACAATGAACGCGCAAACCGGCGATTTTTCCGCCGCTTACAAAAAATTCAAAGCCGTTTACGAGCAGGAATTAAAACAAGCCGGAATTGTCGGGAGCAGTTTTGTTTTTCTCAAAGACAACAAAATTCTTGTCGAAGATTTTTACGGAATGGCGAATCAGGAAAAGAATCAAAAGGTTGATGAAAACACGATTTATCACTGGGCATCGAATACGAAACCTTTTACGGGAATCGCCATTATGCAGCTCCGCGACCGAGGTTTGCTGAAACTTGATGACTCGATAATCAAATATCTGCCTGAATTAAAAGCGGTTCATAATTCCTTTGGCGATATGAACGACATCACGATTCGTCAACTGTTGAATCACACGGCGGGCTTTCGCAATCCGACATTTCCCTACAAAAACAGCAAAGATTGGCAGCCGTTTGAGCCGCAGGATTTCTCGCAAATCGTAGCGATGCTGCCGTTCACAGAAATTCTGTTTAAGCCAGGCAGTAAATACAGTTATTCAAACTTAGGAATCGTTTTTCTCGGACAAATTATCCAACGACTAACGCTCGACGATTACGAAGTTTACGTTGACAAAAATATTCTGAAACCGCTTGAAATGTATCGAAGCTATTTCGACACAACGCCATATCATCTTCTCAAATACCGCTCGCACAGCTATTACATTGAAAATGGTAAACGCACAACCGGCAGATTCGACGCAAATTCGGGCATTACGGTTTCAAACAGCGGTCTGAACTCGCCGCTCTCCGATATGATTAAATATCTGAATTTTCTAATCGGCGACGCAGACAAAAAGGAAATTTACGACGGCATTTTAAAACGCTCGTCGCTCGAAGAAATGTTTCAGCCGACAATCTCCGCCGCTCTGGACGCCAACGGAAACGCCGGATTTTCAACCGACATCGGCTTAATTTATTTCCTCGACCGACAAAACGGCGAAACGTATCTCGGGCACGGCGGCGACCAAAACGGATTTATCAGCTACATCGAATTCAACCGGAAAAAACGCACAGCTTCAATTCTCGTTTTTAATACAAACATCATTTTGCCGGAAAACACGCCGCCCGAAAAAGATACGGTCGCAAAATTACGAAAAGCCGTTCGCGGGCTACACGAGAGCGTGAAAAATTAACAAGGATAATTCAATAGAAGCTATCTCAAAAAAGCGAGTTTCAAGAGTTTTAGGCGGAGAATTGTAAATGTTGCATTTTTAATTGTTCATTAACTTGCAGAAAAATCAGATGTTATCTGCCTGACAATTAAAAATGTAAAATTTACAATTTATAATTTGCTTCTCTCGGATGTTTGTTTTCTATTTTTGAGATAGCTTCTAATCCCTTGCTGATTTGCCTTGAACCGTATCTTCTTCTATTTTCAAAATAACAGTTCCACCTCTGGGCTTTGACGTTCACATTTTTTCCGTAAATTTTCCTAAGGTCTTTAAGGCTGTCTCAAACCTGTTCGACCATTGATGTCCGCAGTTTAGACGGAAGCAGTGACCGTATTGTTCAGTCGAAGAAAAAAGCCGCCCTGGACTGATGCTGATACCTTCTGCCAATGCTTTTTTATGCAGAACAAGCGTGTCGATAGACTTTGGAAGCTCGACCCATAAAACGCATCCGCCTGCCGGACGAGTAATTTTCGTCTCGGTAGGAAAGTATTTGGCAATACAAACGCTTGCCCGTTCGATATGTTCGGCAACGGCTGTTTTCATCGCTCGCAGATGCCGGTTGTATCTGTCGCTTTCGAGAAATTCGGCGATTGCCAGTTGAAGCAGTGTCGGCGTCGTCAATGTGTTTGTTCGTTTCAAAATTTCAACCCGCGATTTAAACTTCCCCGGCAGAGTCCAGCCGATGCGGTAGCCGGGCGCGATTGTTTTAGAGACCGAAGAACAAAGCATCACCATTCCATCCGAATCAAAAGCTTTTGCCGCTTTCGGACGCGCCGCGCCGAAATGCAAATCGCCGTAAATATCATCTTCTATTAAAGGAATTTCAGCTCTGGCGAGCAGGGCTACCAATCTTTTCTTTGTTTCGTCCGGCATTATGCTGCCGAGCGGATTGCTGAAGTTCAAAACAAAAAGACACGCCTTTATCCGATGCTGCTTGATAGCTTTTGCAAGCGCGTCGAGACACACGCCGTCGCGCGGATCGGTGGCAATTTCGATGGCGCGCATACCCAAACTTTCAATCGTTTGCAGATTTCCGAAATAAGTCGGCGACTCGACGGCAATCGTATCGCCCGGTTTGGCAACCGCTCTCAGACACAAATTAATTGCTTCGGTCGCGCCGCAGGTGACAATGACATCTTCGCTAACGGCATTGACACCCGATTCAAACGAACGGCGGGCGATTTGACGACGCAGTTCGTCCATTCCTGCCGACGGGCTGTAAGCGTTCGCCACTGAGTTTGCGCGCGTGCTGACCGAAGCCAAAATTCGATTGAGTTTTTTAATCGGCAGAAGTTCAGGGGCGGAATTGACCGCGCCGTAAGGGACGATATTACGATTTGAAGGCAGCGATAAAATACGAGCCGCAAGCTCGCTCAATGAAACATCAGTCGGAATCGAAGCCGGAGTGGTAATTTCCGGTTCAGGCAGCGATTTAGAAATCGGGCGAACGTAAAAGCCTGACTGCGGGCGCGCCCGGATCAAATCGCGGTTTTCAAGCAGCATATAAGCCTGCCACGCAGTTGACATACTGACCCTTTCCGTTCTGCTCAGTTTGCGGACCGAAGGCATCCGGTCGCCGGGGCGAAGCACGCCTTCTTCAATTTGCCGT